>OIGD01001005.1_pt1 | contig 29005 bp, 20 predicted proteins | sample 1582211 | NCBI WGS metagenome assembly OIGD01 (sample SAMN04414078, study PRJEB24778) | human gut metagenome | material: faecal | host: Homo sapiens
TCCTTGGCTTGCAAAATCATCTCAAAAAATCCTCTCAATCTTAATTTGATTTAAATCCAAACACTCTCTTAGATAAAACATCAATATGAGAATATCGCGCAATAAGATGGCATTATACGGCAATCTCCATACGGTTAAGATGCGGAGGCGTCATGGACTCTTTACGGCGGAAGGTGCAAAGGCCGTGGAGGATTTGAGCCGGTATTTTCAGATCGACGCCTTGATATTGAGAGAAGGGACTGAAGTAGCGTCTGAATTGCGCGTAGAGGCCCCGGCCGTCTATGAGGTTACGGAAGGCGAGATGAAAAAGCTGTCGGAGTTCACGACGCCGTCGGATGTTATGGGTGTGTTCAGAATTCCGGAACAGTCTGTACCTGAGCCTGACGGTTCAAAGCTATATGTGATGCTTGACGGGGTGCGCGATCCGGGAAATCTCGGCACTATAATCCGCACGTGCCATTGGTTCGGCGTTTTCGATATATACGCATCATACGATACGGTAGACTGTTACAATCCTAAGGTAGTCCAGGCCACAATGGGATCGTTGGGTGCGGTAAGGGTAAGCTATTGCAATCTGAAGGAAATGATAGAATCTCATCGTGATATGCCAGTATACGGCACTCTGCTGAATGGTGAAAATCTGTTTGAGTCACATCCCGAACCACGAGGATTTATAGTGATGGGCAATGAAGGGAAGGGGATAACCGATGAATTGAAACAGATGCTGACGCAGGCTTACACCATACCGCCGGCTACAAGCAATCACGGCGAGTCATTGAATGTGGCCATAGCAACGGCCATCGTCCTTGCGAAGATAACCAATCAGTAATCGGTTATTGTTAAAAGTAAATTGGGAAATAGAGATTAGTAATAGGCAATTAGATATTAGGGAATGGAATGTCGAACTTAGCCGAAGCGGAGGCCACCTGATCTGAGGGCCGGCATAAAGGCATCCTCATAGTGTTCAAGCGTGAAATCCTGCTGATTGCCAGTCAACGTGATGATGTCAAACCTGTATTGATACAACTGATCCAGCCTTCGCAGATATATGTCGGCGCCGGCCGTCATTTTGGCGCGTTTCTTTCTGTCCACTGCATCGACCGGATCCTGATATTCTCCGGACCTGGCTTTGACTTCGACGAAAACTATCTCCTGGTTCTTCTGGGCTACGATGTCAATCTCAATTTTGTTGAATTTAAGATTTCGTTCCAGAATCGTATATCCCTGTTTGCGGAGATATTCGGCTGCCCTATCTTCAGCAAAGGCACCCCAATCTCTGTTCAGGGTGCCTTTTTGCTGATTTGATGATTGTTTCGCGTCCATTACATAGCCTTAAACGACATGTCGAGCGATTTGACGCTGTGAGTCAGGGCGCCAACAGATATGAAGTCCACACCGGCTTCGCCGTATTGACGCAGATTTTTCAGTGTGATGCCGCCTGATGATTCGGTCTCTACGGCGCCGTTTACAATCTTTACGGCCTCTTTGGTCAGTTCCGGGGTGAAGTTGTCGAACATGATTCGGTCTACGCCGCCATGCTCGAGTACGCGATGGATATCGTCCAGACTGCGCACTTCGACCTCGATTTTCAGGTCCTTGCCGTTATCCTTGCAATACTGACGGGCCCGGTCAATGGCTTTCTCTATGCCGCCGGCAAAGTCTATGTGGTTGTCCTTGATCAGAATCATGTCGAACAGGCCGATGCGATGGTTTTTGCCGCCACCCATAGCCACGGCATCCTTCTCCAGGATACGCATGCCCGGAGTGGTCTTGCGGGTATCGAGCACCTTGGTGTGCAGACCCTTAAGCTCGTTCTGATATGTTGCCGTCATCGTGGCGACGCCGCTCATGCGCTGCATGATGTTGAGCATGGTGCGCTCTGCAGTCAGCAACGAACGTACGGGACCTTCCGCGATGAATGCGATGTCGCCGGGCTTTACCTCCGAGCCATCTTTGATGAATACCTCCATCTTGATGTTCGGATCTACCTTGTGTAGTACCTTCTCGGCCATCTCCACGCCGGCCAGTACTCCCGGTTCCTTGATTATAAGCCTCGATTTGCCCATTTCATCAGCCGGAATGGTCGATATTGTTGTATGATCGCCGTCACCTATGTCCTCGGCAAAAGCCAGGTCAAGAAGATCGTCTACGAGTTCGTCTCTTGTCTTCATTTCTTTGTTTGGATGTATGAAAACCTTCAAAAGGATTTCTCTTAACTTTTTAAACTTTATAAACTTTTTGAACTATTTGATGCCGTCACGCTCCAGGAGCGCATCGTTGGTGGGCTTTTTACCCCGGAATTCGATATAGAGCTCCATGGGGTCCCTGGTATCGCCGCTCTGAAGCATTTTCAGGAACCTGTCGGCGGTCTTTCTGTCAAATACACCGTTCTCCTTGAATGCGGCAAAAGCATCGGCGTCAAGAGCCTCCGACCACTTATAGCCGTAATATCCTGCGGCGTAACCGCCTGAGAAAATATGGGAGAAGGCCGAGGATATAAGATTATCGGGCACTGCATCAAAGATACGCACGGGATCCAGAGCCTTTTCCTCGAAGTCCTTGACGGATGACGAAGCGAGCAGCGGTTCCTCGATGGTGTGGTATGCCATGTCGAGGTATCCGAATCCAAGCTGACGCATGGTGGCGTAAGCCGCGCCGAACTGGGATGACTTGATCAGTTTGTCAATCAGAGCCTGAGGCATTTTCTTGCCGGTCTTGTAATGTTTTGCGAACGTGTCAAGGAATTCCTTGCGTGTCAGATAGTTCTCGTTGAACTGCGAGAAAAGCTCCACGAAGTCATGGTCAACGTTGGTGCCTGCCAGCGAGTTGTACTTTGCCTGGCTTGAGAGGCCATGCAGGGCGTGTCCGAACTCGTGAAGGAATGTCTCAACCTCGTCGGTGTTGAGCAGCACGGGGTCGTTGCCCACGGGCTTCGAGAAGTTGCAGACTATCGAGATCAGCGGGATTATGCGGTTGTCGTTGTCATCCTTCGATTCTGAGCGGAACTCGGTCATCCATGCGCCGGGACGCTTGGTGTCACGATAGAAGAAGTCGGTGTACAGAATGCCGAGCAGTTTCTTGTCGCGGTCGTAAACCTCGAACACCTTGACATCGGGATGATATTTGTCGATTTTGGTATTTTCCTTGAAAGTGTAGCCGTACAGTTTTGTGGCGAGTCCGAGCACACCCTTGATGGTGTTGTTCAGCTCAAAATAGGGCTTCATGTCCTCCTCGTTGAAGGCATAGCGGTCGTTCTTCAATTTATTGAACCAGAAGGAATAATCCCAGGGCATCAGCTTGAAATCGGCTCCCTCGGTCTGGCGTGCGTAGTCCTGCAGTTCGTTTATTTCCTTGCGCATCGGCTCGGTGTAATCCTTGTTCAGACCGCTCAAGAATTCCATTACGGCCTCGGGAGTCTTGGCCATGGTGTTCTGCAGCTGATACTCGGCAAAGTTCTTTTTGCCCATCAGTTGGGCAATCTGCAGACGGATATTCGCGATGTCCTTCAGGATAAGCGTGTTGTCGTTCGGGCCACCGGTGTTGGTTGATCCACTCAGGTTGTACAGCTTATGGCGCAGGTCGCGGTTCGTGCTGTACATCATGAACGGAGCATAGCTGGGGCGGTAGATGGTGACGAGGTAAAGCGACCCGTCGTCGTTCTTACCTTCTGCCTTGAGGGCATCTGCTGCGGCCGAACGGTAAGCGGCCTTGATGGTCTCGGGAATTCCGTCCAGCTGATCCTCGGTGAGCCATAAACGACGCGATGGATCCTTCATCTCATTGGTGACATTCTGTGAGAATTTCACATTAAGGTCGCTTAGGGTTGATTGAAGTCGGCGAAGTTTCTCGCGGTCTGCACCTTTAAGATCAGCGCCCGAAGTCAGAAACTCGGTGTAAGTCTTGTTGATAAGACGACGGTCCTCAGGGGTTAGGGAATTATCCTTGTCGGCGTTGTCATGCACGGATTTGATGCGCTCCCATAGCTTCTCATTGAGCATGATGTCGGTGGAATGCTGCGACAGGTAAGGGGTGACGTATGTGTATGCCTCCATGATATCGTCGGTGCCGTTGGCCGATTCTATATTGCTTAAGGCAAGGATAGAGCGGTTCAGGACTTCGCCGCTGCGGTCAAGAGCCACGATGGTGTTCTCGAATGTCGGTATGCTTCGCTGATTGATTATGGCGTCTATTTCCTGATTCTGTAGTTTTATGCCTTCCATCACCGCCTCCTGCATATCTTTGGCAGAGAGTTTGCTAAAAGGCATGGTGCCGTACAGTTCGGTGGTGCCGGTGATGAGTGGATTGGCCGCTGTGGCCGGTATGTCTGTGAGTGCCATGAGTGTCAGGGCTATAAATAATAAGGATTTCTTCATTATGTCAGAAATTAATTCCAATTTGCAGTCGTGCGTATGTAATGGCTTTCATGTCCATTCCTGTCAGTTCGCGGTGGTTTTTGTTGAAGAATCTGCTGCAGGCCGAAATGATTATATAGCTTTTGGCGTAGCGAGATTGTGTCAGGTTGATGCCGCATCCCAGCGTGGAGATGAGGTCTCCATGGGTCTTGGATCCTTTAAGAGTGCTGAAAGAGTATCCAGCCTGCAAGTTGAGGAAACAAAGAGAGGGCCTCTTGCGGAACGAAGTCCTGATGACAGCATAGACAGGGAGGAAATTATTGCCGGAGTCGATGCTGCGCTGGAATCCGGCTCCAACGCCTATTATCTTGAAGTAAGCGTTCTTGTAGCCGAAATTCACGTCAAGGTCGAACGTCGACATATTGTGAGCCGTCATGTCGATGGATGATCCGAATTCCGCGCCCCATGTGAAATGGGACTTGCCGAGATCGATCGACTTGTCGGGGAACAGGCTTTCGGTCTTATGGTCACGTTTGTCGGGTATATTGACCAACGCTCCGGAATCGAAAAACTGTTCCTGTTCCTTGATGGAATCGGTCTTGACCGTAAGGCTGCCGTTGTTCTTGACCCGATAGGTGATTATTTCGGCCTTGACCATAGACACCGTTCCGCTAAACAGCAAGCCTACGGCAAGGAATATGTTGCGGAGTATATTCTTTGTCATAGGCTTTATGTCTGTGGTTGATGCATGATTATCGTGGGCATTCACTCACCCAGATATGATTTCAGAAGCTTGCTCTTCTGGCCTTTGAGGCGACGGATGGCCTTCTCCTTGATCTGGCGAACGCGTTCACGAGTCAGGTCGAATTTGGCTCCGATTTCCTCGAGTGTCATTTCCTGACAGCCTATGCCGAAGAACATCTTCAGTATTTCGCGTTCGCGGTCGTATAATTGTTTCAGAGCACGGTCCACTTCTTTGGAAAGCGATTCCTTGTTGAGGTCAGCGTCGGCCATGGGAGAGTCGTCGTTGGTCAGCACGTCAAGCAAAGAATTATCTTCTCCTTCTACGAAAGGAGCGTCAACCGAAATCGGGCGTCCGCTCACCTGAATGGCGTCGGAAATCTTATCAACCGACATGTCGAGGCGCTCGGCCAGCTCTTCGGTGGATGGTCGGCGTTCGTTTTCCTGTTCGAAGCGGGCCATCTCTTTGGTAATCTTGTTCAGGGATCCTACCTGATTCAAGGGCAGACGCACTATACGCGACTGTTCGGCCAAAGCCTGCAGAATGGACTGACGAATCCACCACACTGCGTATGAAATGAATTTGAATCCTCGTGTCTCGTCAAACTTCTGCGCGGCACGTATCAGACCCAGATTGCCCTCGTTGATTAGGTCAGGGAGGCTCAGACCCTGGTTCTGATATTGTTTTGCCACGGATACAACGAAACGGAGGTTAGCTTTGATCAGCTTCTCGAGCGCTGCCTTATCCCCCTTCTTGATTTTTTGTGCCAGTTCTACCTCTTCGCTTACCGAGATAAGCTCCTCGCGACCAATCTCCTGAAGATACTTGTCAAGCGAAGCGCTCTCGCGATTGGTAATTGACTTGGTTATCTTGAGTTGTCTCATAATCTATTATTGCAGCCCGCTCGTCTATACCTTATTGCATAGTGGGCCTATAATTTATAACACACAATTGTTATAAATATTTTCCAAAAAGATAATTTTTTTAATTATGTGAAAAAAGTGTCTGAATATTTCACGTAATTCAGGTCATAATCTTAAATATGAGTTCCTGTAGAAGGTCATATTCGTTGCCAAAAGAGCCAATGCCTTTGTTCTTGGCGTCGAATTGACGTAGATGGTGGATAGCATTGACTGCCTTGGCAGGTGAATAGGTTCTCAATCCGGTTTTGTAATCACCCAATGAATAGGCATTCTTGGCCTCCAGAGCAGCCATAAGACTGGAATCGTCCTTACTTGGAAGGAAATGCGTCACCGTTAGTTTCGCGAAATAGTTGAACAATACGGAGCATGTCACGATAGTGGGATTGTTCTTGGGATTGTTGCGGAAATACTTTATTATGGCGCAGCATTTGGGGTAATCACGGTTTATTACGGCCTTCAGCAGTTCCCAGTTGTTGTAGTCCTTGGATATACCGATGTTCTTCTCGACGTCTTCCGGAGAAATTCTTCCCTTTCCGCCCTTGATCTGAATAAGTTTGTTAAGTTCTCCGAACAGTTTGCTTAAAGGCGCGCCGATATATTCGCACAACATGGCCACTGCCTTGTCGTCGATACTGAGTTTACGTTGCTGGCAGTAATCCTTGACGTATGTCGGCAACTGATAGTCTCTCGGCGATTCCGATTTGAAGACAATGCCCTCGCTTTTGGTGACTGCACGCTGCAGGTTGGCCGCCGCTGCTGTCTTTTCGCCCGTGAACGTTATGACCAGCACTGTGGTCATGTTGGGATTGGCCACATACTGCACGAACTTGTCCAGCTCGTTCTTGGCGTTGGCCATAGCCTGCGATTCCTTAAGGATCACAAGCTTGCGGTCGGCCATGACGGGAAACTGCTGGGCGCAGTTCACAACCGATTCCGCAACGGTCTGGCTGCCGTAGTAGAGGTTGTAGTTGAAGTCCCTGTCTTCGTCAGCCACGACTCGTTTCTCAAGTTCGGCTACTATAAGGTCTATGAAATATGTTTCCTGGCCGACCAATACATATACCGGACTTATTTTGCCTGCACGTATATCGGCTATTATTTTTCTATAGTCAGTTGCCGCCGCCATTAGCAATGCGTTTATTGGAGAGGTTATTGGAATATATTATGAACAGTATGGTAAGAAGAGTGGAGAATATGAACCACCAGGGTATGCCCGAGGTGTTGGTGACATACTGTTCGAAGTCGAACGTCGTGCCGTTGCGATGGTTAATCCATTCGGTCACGACTACTAAGGAATTGTTGATGCCATGCAGCAGGGCCGGCGCCCAGATGGAGCCGGTGCGCCAGTAGACATATCCGAACATGGCGCCTAACAGCAGTCGCGGCACGAAGCCGAAGAACTGGAAATGCACGAAGCTGAAGATTGCCGCCGCCGACCATATCGCCACTGCGGGGGAGAGGCGTGACGCCATCATCATACGCTGGATGCCGGCACGGAAAAACATCTCCTCGGCCAGTCCGGTGAACAGTCCTACTATAAGGATATTGACTATCAGGCCTCCTACGGTTGTAGTGCTCATAATTGCCGCCGTGGCGTCGGCTCCGGCGTTTTCCCAATCGCGCAAAGTCTGTTCCAGACCCTTCATGCTGTCGGGAAACGAAATGTCGGCATTGTAATATATTATCTGAGCCATTGCCGGATATGCTATGACATACAATGTCAGCATCCATCCCAGCGACTTAAGGGTGAGACTGCGGTCCATACCCATCATGTTCCATGGCCGTGCGGATGTCATAAGCCAGGACAGCATCGCGGGGAATATGAACACAAACAGACCCTGGACCACCGAAATCGTCAGAATGGAACAGCGTCGGTCCGGACATAAGGAATTGACTACATTCTGTGTCATTCCCATCAAAAGGAACATCACCACGAAGGAGAGTGCGAAAACTCCCCATCGTGATGATGCGTCAAGTATCTTCATTTTCAAATTATACGTGATTTTCAGGGACTGCCGCTCAATCGAGATGCAGCAGTTCCAGAATCTTGTCACCGGCCAGGGAGAGTCCCGAAGCGTCCTTGCCGCCGGCCTGTGCGAAGAAAGGCTGACCGCCGCCGCCGCCTTTGATGCACTTGGCGGCTTCGCGAACAATCTGTCCGGCGTTGTAACCCTGCTTTACGATGTCATCGCTCAGGGCTACGGTGAGCATCGGCTTGTCGTTCGACACGTTCAGGCCGATAAATACAGTGGATTCGGGGCTGAGTTTGCGGATATTGAACGCGATGTTCTTCACCACCTCTGGGAGACGGACGCCGGGGAGAATCACGACCTTGACGCCGTTCTTGATCTTGGCTCTCTCCAGCACTTCCTTGGTCAGCGCAGCAGTGCGGTCCTCCATGAACTTGTTGACCTGCTTACGCAGATCGGCGTTCTCTTCGATCGACTTCTTGATAGCAGCTATTAAGTCGCAGGAGTTGCCCATCATTTCCTTGAGGTTCGCCATAGTGTCGAACATATCGTCGATGGCATTTTCGACGGCTACGCCTGTCACGGCCTCGATACGGCGGATACCGGCTGCGATGGAGCTTTCGGAGATGACGCGGAGCATACCGATGTTTCCGGTATTGGCCACATGCGTGCCGCCGCACAATTCGACGCTGTCTCCGAAACGGATCACGCGAACCTTATCGCCGTATTTCTCTCCGAACAGTGCCATGGCGCCCATTTCACGGGCCTCGGCTATAGGCACTTCGCGTGCTTCCTGCAGAGGCATGGCCTCGCGGATGCGGGTGTTCACGAGATGCTCCACTTTGCGGATTTCCTCGGGTGTCACCTTCTGGAAGTGCGAGAAGTCAAAGCGGAGGATGTCGGGAGTTACCAGCGATCCCTTCTGCTCCACATGCGTGCCGAGCACTTCACGCAGTGCCTCGTGCAGCAGGTGGGTAGCACTATGGTTGGCCGACGTGCGCTGACGCGCCTCTGTGTCTATCTTGGCGGTAAACTCAACGTTTACGTCTGCCGGCATCTTCTTGACCAGATGCACGGCCGTGTTGTTCTCCTTCTTGGTGTCGAATATCTCGGTCCTGGTGCCGTCGGGAGCTATCAGCCATCCCTTGTCGCCTACCTGACCGCCCATCTCTCCATAGAACGGAGTGGACTCCAGCATAATCTGGTAATATTCCTTGTTCTTCTGCTTTACGTTGCGGTAACGCAGAATGCGGGTCTTTACCTCTGTATTGTCGTAGCCTACGAATGTCTCGTTGGCGGGGTTGACCTCGATCCAGTCGGAATTCTCTACGGAAGCGGCGTTGCGGGCGCGGGCCTTCTGCTTGGCCATCTCAGCCTCGAAGCCCTCGATGTCGGCGTCCATGCTGTTCTCGCGCAGTATCAGCTGCGTCAGGTCGAGCGGGAAACCGTATGTGTCGTATAGGGTGAAGGCATCAGCGCCGCTTACCAGGGTCTTGCCCTCCTTGCGGGTCTTCTCCATGATGGAGTCGAGCAACGAGATACCCTTGTCGAGTGTGCGAAGGAATGCTTCTTCTTCCTCCTTGATTACTTTCTTGATCAGTTCGGCCTGAGCTGGAAGCTCGGGATATGCGTCGCCCATCTGAGCAATCAGCGTGTCTATGAGCAGATAGAGCAGCGGTTCCTTGCGGTCGAGGAACGTGTAGACATAACGTACGGCACGGCGCAGGATACGACGGATGACATAACCGGCCTTGGCGTTGCCGGGCAGCTGGGAGTCAGCGATGGAGAAGGCGATGGTGCGCACGTGGTCGGCGGCTACGCGCATGGCCACGTCCATCTTCTCATCCTCACCGTATTTCTTGCCGGTCAATTCGGAAATCTTGTCGATCAGCGGGGTAAATATGTCGGTGTCGTAGTTCGACTGTTTCCCCTGCAGGGCCATGCAAAGGCGCTCGAAGCCCATGCCGGTGTCTATTACCTTGGCGGGCAGCGGCTCCAGATGACCGTCGGCCTTACGGTTATACTGCATGAACACCAGGTTCCATATCTCGATTACCTGGGGATTGTCCTTGTTCACAAGCGAAGCACCGTCAATTGCGGCGCGCTCCTTGTCGCTGCGCAGGTCGATGTGAATTTCAGAACAAGGACCGCAGGGACCAGTGTCGCCCATCTCCCAGAAATTATCGTGACGGTTTCCGTTGATGATGTGGCTCTTGGGCAGATGCTTCTCCCAGATGGCAGCGGCCTCGTCATCGCGCTCCAGACCTTCGGGAGCGTAACCCTCGAATACGGTGGCGTAAAGACGCTCGGGATTGAGTTTTAGAATGTCCACGAGATATTCCCAGGCGAAGTCTATGGCCTCTTTCTTGAAATAATCGCCGAACGACCAGTTGCCAAGCATCTCGAACATGGTGTGATGATATGTATCGTGCCCCACTTCCTCCAGGTCGTTGTGCTTGCCCGACACGCGAAGGCATTTCTGGCTGTCGGCCATGCGCTTAGATTCGGGAATGCGGTTGCCCAGTATAATATCTTTGAACTGGTTCATGCCCGCGTTGGTAAACATCAGGGTGGGATCGTCTTTCAGCACCATAGGTGCCGACGGAACTATCTTGTGACCGCGCTCGCGGTAAAACTGTTTGAACGATTCGCGAATTTCCTTAGAAGTCATTTTGCTGTTATTTTAACCTGGAATTCAGTATCGGGGAGAGTATCTATTAGAATCCGAATTGCAAAATTAGTCATAATTTACTATTTTTGCAAGAACTTAAGAATATGAGCCGCAATCAATATTATAAGTATAATCCTGAAACCGACAATTTTGAGCGTGTCTTCCCGACCCTGAAGCGGCGGATGACGGCGGCGGTCCGCTATATATTGGTGTCGCTTGTGGTGTGCGCGTGCCTGTTCGTGATATACTTTTCGATATTCGATACGCCGGGCGAGAGGCGCCTGCGCGAGGAGAACAGTTATCTGAAGCAGCAGTACGAGATACTGAACCGCCGTCTGGACAACGCGCAGAACATGATAGAGCATCTGCAGAACCGCGACGACAAGTTCTATCGCGTGATGCTGCAGATGGATCCGGTAGACCATACATGGCGCTACGCCGGTCTGAACAGCGACAAGCGCTACCGCGACCTTACCGGCATGAGCGACGGTGGCATCGTAAAGACCATGACGCAAAGCATGGATATGCTTGAACGTCAGATATATGCACAGTCGTTGTCGTTCGACCAGATCAAGGAGGAGGCGGTGAAGCAGAAGGACAAAATCTCGCATGTGCCTTCCATACTGCCTGTAACGCTAAAGGATGTGACTGTATCCAGCGGTTTCGGCAAACGCCGCGATCCCGTAAGCGGAGAGATAAAGCTTCATCCCGGCATAGACTTCGCTGCGCGTGAGGGAACGCCTGTATATGCCACGGCCAACGGTAGGGTGTCGACGGCGCGACGAGCCAACCAGTACGGCAACATGGTGGCCATAGACCACGGCATGAACTATCAGACGCGCTACATGCACCTGTCGCGCATCGAGGTGGAGAACGGCCAGGAGGTGAAACGCGGCCAGATCATAGGCCGGGTAGGGTCCACGGGCAAATCGTCGGGTCCGCATCTGCATTATGAGGTGAAATTTCGCGGCGAACCGCAGAATCCGGCCAACTTCAATTTTATGGACATGACGCCCGAGGAATATGCCGACTTCGTGGCCAAGGCCGAGAGCGCCGGCGATGTGATGGAATGATAACAGGTAATGGGTATGGAAGATCGCGAATTTGACAAGAAATATTATAAGATTCGGGACGTGTCGGCCATGCTGGACGTTCCGACGTCCACGTTAAGGTACTGGGAAACGGAGTTCCCCGAATGCGCCCCGCGACGCAGCGCCGCCAACCAGCGATATTACACGCCTGAGAATATACGGTGCTTACAGATAATCCATTATCTGCTTAAAGTGAAGGGCCTGCGCATGGAGGCCGCCAAAGAGCAGCTGAAGGCCAACCGCGAGAACATATCGCGCAACATGGAAATCATCGAGAAGCTGACCGAGACGCGCAACGAGCTGCAGCAACTTCTCGACGCGCTAAAGAAGCGCCGATAAATTGGAATTGTAATATCGCGGATCGCCGGTAACGTTTTCGCCTACGAACGGCGGCAGTTCGTAATGTATGCTCGATTCCGGCAGTTCGATTTCGGCTGTCACGAGTCCCGTCTTGCTCTTGAACTTGTCCACTTCCCATGTGAATCCGGCGTATGGCACGATATATCGTATCTTGTCGATTATCGGCGGCTCGCAAAGCGACAGCATTTCCTCCGCATCGCGCAGAGGAACCTCATACTCAAATTCCAGGCGGGTATCGCCCTGATTCTTACCTTTGACGGTAATAAACCCCTTGTCGTCGTATATGCGGACGCGTACCGTGCGTTCAGGCACCCGCGACAGATACCCCTGACGGATATGGTGCGAAACGATGCTCATGCCGACATATCCGTCATCTTTTACCAGATACTTATGTTCGATTTCCTTGCCCATAATGAATTCAAAATTAATAAATGATTCGGAATTATCGAAAAAAAGGAGTAAATTTGCTGTATAATCATTGAAATTATGATAGTAGATATAATACTTGCAGTGCTCTTAGCAGGCGCATTTGTCATCTGTATAGTGCTTTACCGTAATAATGTGGAATATAACAGGCAGACTGCGGAAGCTACGAAGAATGCCGATAGACTGCAACTTGAGCTGGACAGCTATAAGGCTTCCGCTGAGCAGATACGTAGAAACGAGACGGAATCGGCGCAGATTAGGCTGAACGATTTGCGAAATTCGTACGAATCACAAATCCTGCAACTGAAGGAATCGCACGATTCGCAGACAAATGAGATGCGTAAGTCGTATGAGTCGCAGATAGGGGAGTTGAAAATCACGCATCAGGCTCAGTTGGAGCATGAGCGCGAAATGCTCGGCGAGAAGTTCAAGGCACTCGCCGCCGACGTGCTGCAGGCCAATTCAACGGTGCTTGACCGCAATTCGCGCATTTCATTAGAGGCTGTGCTGTCGCCGATGAAAACCAACCTTGAGGAATTCATCAAGAGTTATCGCGACACTTGCGACGGGGACAAGAAAGACCGCATGTCACTGCTGGCCGAAATACAGAACCTGCATAAGCTGAACAGCGAAGTCAGCCGCGAGACCGGACGCCTCGCCACGGCTTTGAAAGGCAATACCGGCGTTCAGGGACGCTGGGGCGAGATGGTGTTAGCCAACATCTTAGAGCATTCAGGCCTGCAGGAGGGGAGATGGTTCGTGACACAGGAATCCACTACCGTCGAAGGCGACCGGTTGCGTCCCGACGCCGTGATACATTGCCCCGGCAACCGCGACATAATCATTGACTCCAAGGTGTCGCTGACCGCTTACCTGCAAATGTTGGAAGCCGACACAGAGGAGCGGCGCGCACAGTTAGCCAAGGAACACCTCGCTTCGGTCGAAAACCATATCAAGACACTCCGCAATAAAGATTACCAAAGCAAAATCGGAGCCAAGAAGGGAGATTTCGTGCTGATGTTCATGCCTCATGAGGGTGCTTATCTGACGGCCATGCACACCAACCCCGACCTGTGGATGAAGGCGTACGACAGCCACGTGGTGATGGTATCGCCCACGCACTTGGTGACGGTACTGCACCTTGTGGAGCAGATGTGGCAGAGCGAGGACCAGACGGCCAACGCGGAGAAGATAGCCGAATGCGGCACAAAATTAGCCAACAGCATCGTGGCATTCCTTGAAGACCTGGATTCATTAGGCAAAGGCTTGAACAATGCCATGAACAGCTACAACAGCGCCGTGAAGCGCTTCTCGACGGGCAACAACAATGTAACGACGCTTGCAAACAGACTCAGCAAACTCGGACTGAAAGCCAAGAAGCAGATCCCGGCCCGCTTTGTCACTGAATACGCGGAGCCCGATGACATTACGGCTCCCGGCGAACTTATTGATTTTGAGCCAGCCGATTCTTGATCCAGTTCCAGGCGTCGTTCCTGTTTTCGCGATACACCCAATGCTCGGCGATAGGGATGGTGTGTATTTCCTTAGGAGCCTTGTATGAATTGTACACGGCCATCGATGTCGTAGGAGGCACAACATTGTCGTTGAATCCAACTACGAAATAGATCGGAGCCTCGACGTAGGGCGCGAAGTTGGCTGTGTCGTAGTAGCTTATTGTCTTCCTGTGTTCTTCGATGGAATCATTGCGAAGCCTATGCGGCCAGCCACCCGCACGGCCATGTCTGTATCCCTCCTGGTCCGACATAGCCGGATGATAGACCACCAAACCCTTCAGGCCCGGTGTCAGCGCGGCCGTGGCTGTGGCAAGAAATCCGCCCTGGCTTTCGCCTTTTACGGCTATGCGAGTAGTGTCGCACTGTGGCAACTGCTTCAGGAAATCAACGGCGCGAAGGCAACCTAACACAACTCGCTTGTAATAGTAATCGTCGCGTGAGTCGAGACCCAGGCTCATATAGCCGTTCAGAGGGCCGTTGACCAACTCGGAATAGAAATTGTAGGGAAGATTCACTGGCACGCCGTGGATGCCGATATCAAGACGGATAACGCCCTGATCGGCAGCATCCGTAACGGGATAATATGGCCGTGCACCCGCGCCGGGTACTACCAGCAATGCCGGATAAGAACCCGGTTCGCGGGGAACGGTCAGCACACCATAAATGCGGGCTCCCTTGCGGAAGTTCTGGAAACTGATATTGTAAGCTAATGATTTGGAGGTGCATCTGTCGGGAATCAACGTCATCTTCGGATCAAGATCCAGTTTACGGTTCTCGCTGATGGCATTCTGCCAGAATTCCATGAAGTCATCCGGAGCCTTGACGGTAGGTTTGATCTTGAATGGATCAACAGCTACCTTGCAACGTCCGTAATAGTCCGGATTGTCAGTCATAGCGACGTCAAGGGCAATGAAGCCGGGCTCCTTGGAAGCCGGGAGCGTTAATGTAGCGGTTCCATCTTTAAGGATAGTGTCGCACTGCCATTCGGCAGGCATCGCGTCATGTGCAATAGCGCATTTGATATGTGCGTCCGGCACCGGTACGTTATCCTTGAGGATGCAGACCTGTAACTCCGGTTTCTCGTCACGGCTGTAGCACCAATCGGCATGGTCAGGAGTTATCTTAATTTCGTATGGCTTGACCGTCGGCTGTGCATAGGCGCCAATGCAAAAGGCTGACGCAATGGAGAGTAGAATCAGAGTTTTATTCATGATGGTTTAAGTTTAAGTTTAAGGTTTAGGTTATTCCATATCTTCAGGGGCGGCACCCTTGATCTTTGCGCAATACTCGGTAGGAGTCATGCCGTATGTCTCGCGGAAGCACTCGCGGAAATACTTGACGTTGCTGATGCCGGTCTTCCATGCCGTTTCTGATACGTTGTATTCGCCCGATTGCAATAGTTCCGCAGCCAGTTTCATGCGGAATTTCTTAATATATTCTATCACGGAGAGGCCGACTACCGAACGGATCTTGCGGTATAGGGTAGACGGACTCATATTCATGCTGGTCGCCAGCATGTTGGTATTGAAGTCGGGCGAAGATATGTTCTCCGAGATAATGCCGTTGAGCTTGTCGATGAACTGCAGGTCAAGCGGGTTGAGCTGCGGCACGGAGTGAACCTCGGCTACTGGTGTCACATCGTCATGCTCTGCAGCCCGTGTGGGCACGATGGTTTTCTGCAGACGCTTGGCCAGCCGTTCGCGGGATGCTATCAGATTGTCTACCCGGGAGCGGATTATCTGAGCCGTAAACGGCTTGGTGATGTACGAATCGGCGCCGGTCTTGTAACCCTCGGCTATATCCTCGCGCATACTCTTGGCCGTAAGCAGAATGACGGGAATGTGGCACAATGCCTCGTCATTCTTGACTTTCCCGCACAGTTCAATGCCATCCATCTCGGGCATGATTATATCGGAAATAATGATGTCGGGGATGTGCTGATGCGCCAGTTCGAGAGCCTGCTTGCCGTTGGCGGCAGTGTACACGTCGTATGTATCGGATAGAAGATGTGCGATATAGTCGGCAATCTCGGTGTTGTCGTCGGCTATGAGTATTATCTTATGCCCCTGGTCGTCATGAACTATCTCCTCATGCGTGATTGACGGCTGAGTACCGGTAGTCTCTGCACTGAATGACTTTACGAACGGTATGGTGACTGTGAACGCCGAACCGATGCCATGCTCGCCGGGAGCCACCTCTATCTTGCCGTTGTGCAGTTTCACAAGCTTGTGAACCACCGCCAGACCGATGCCGAAACCCTCGACCTGCGGACGGTTGGAACCCTGATAGTAACGGTCGAATATATGTTCCGCATCCTTTTTCGTGATTCCAATGCCCGTGTCACTGACAACGAACACTATGTTTTTGCCGACCACGTTCATCTTGAGGGTGACATTACCACTTGAGGTATATTTCACGGCATTGCTCATCAGGTTGGTGAGAATCACGGAAATAATCTGTGTGTCGTACATGCACATCACGTCCGGTTGTATGGATGCGTGAATCTGTAGTGCGCCATTGGTGTTGGACTGCCGGAACATATCGGTTATAGACGCGGAGACGCGCGATATGTTGCCATACGACGGACTGAAGCTGATGTGGTTGGTCTCGCACTGGCGGAATGTGAGCAGCTGGTTTATAAGTTCAAGCAGACGGTTGGCGTTCTGGGCTATAAGGTTAGCCTTGTCGTGCGAATCCTTGGTGAGCGAGGGATTGTTCATCAGATCCTCGGCCGGTGCGAGAATCAATGTGAGCGGAGTCTTAAGTTCGTGGGTGATGTTGGTGTAGAAACGCAGGCGATCCTCGTTGAACTCCTTGATGCGCTGCAGGTCGGCCTCGTGCAGTTTCTTCTCGTTGCGGTTTACCAGCGACTTCTTGTAAAGTACTATTATCCACCAGATCAATGCTATGGCCACAAGTACGTAAAGACCTTCCGCCCAAATGGAGGCATAGACGGGAGGCTTTACCTTGATGTTGGCTGTCTTGATTTCATCGCCCATAACTTTCTGAGGCGAAATGGTACGCAACTCGAACACATAATCGCCGGGAGGAAGATTATGGAAAGTGACAGAACCCTCGTTGCCGACCTCTATCCATTTGTCGCTCAGTCCTTTCAGACGGTATACGAACGAGGTGCAGCGCTGGTCGTGGTAGTTGTCGGTGGCGAAGTATATCGAGAATGTATTCTGGCTGTGGTTCAGCCTTATCTCGTTGTCATCAACAAAAGCCAGGAACGATGGCTGCGAATCTGATGAAAAAGCTTTTAACGCAGTGAGATGGAACGGTGCAGACGAGCGACCATGTCGATATGCTCCGGGCCATGACTGGAATGTCATGACGCCGTTGGTGCTTCCGAAAGCCAGGTTATTGCCCGAAGCCGCGCTGCAACCCTTGGTGAAATTACCGTCAAGGTTTAGCTCGCCGGCGTTATAGGTGGTCATCTCCATGGTTTTCGGATTGAGACAGGTTAAAGAGATTGGAGATGCAATCCAAAGCTGGTTGTGACTGTCAGCGGCTATGGAATTGATAGGATTACTCAATAAGGGATTCTTATCGGACTTAATGTCACGTAGCGCCAGTCGGCCATGATTGTATGAGATAAGCAACAGACCCTTGGACGATGCTACGGCCATTAGCTTGTCGCGCAGGGGAGTGATCTGATTTATACGGCAATTGTCAAGCCCCAGAGAATCCGGAGTCTTGACCATAGTCCTGTGGCTCGGGTCGTAAAGGTAAATGCCATGGTCGTTGGTGCCGATCCATATCCTGCCGGCGGCGTCGGTAGACATTGAGGTGGGATACACCAAATTGTCGGCAAGTCGTTGTGTGAACAGAATTTTATGGTCTGCGGCGCTGATGGCGACTAAAGAATTCGGCGACAACACATAGACCGTGTCGCCTGTTGACGTCATGGCTAACGGATAGATAGGCAGATCGATTTTGTGCACCATCCGGCCGTCGCGGAACACATGGATGCCCTTACGTATGGATGCGACCCATATTTCGTCAGTACCTTGAGGGCTGGTAATGGATGTCAGGTTGTTATCCTCGAGATATATGCTCCTGAATGACGGAGAATCGGAATCCGGGTTGGATATGACATCCACATAACCGTTGAATCCGCCGGTGGTTATGGTTCCGTTCCCCAGACCGATCGCTGTGGTGATGGTGTTCGACATATTGTCGGGCGCCTTGAGCCAGCGAAAAGGGGCCTGGATATTTCCGAGTGTCCAAAGACCTGCACCGTCCGTTCCGAACCATAGATTGCCGAATTTGTCCTCCTGCAGGTCTTTGACCGTGACGTTCTCGAATGTCAGATCTTTTTTGTGACGCGGCATCAGTTTGGAGAACGAACCGTTTTTATCCATCAGATCAAGATGCCACACGCCGAGGTGAGCTAAGTTGGCCCACAGATGTCCGTCGGAAGTGAGCGCCATCGACTCTACATAACATATAGGGAGGCCTTTGTTTTCCGATAACGTTAAGAACGAGTCGGTAGACTTGTCGTATTTCGAAATGCCGTGGTCGGAGGCGAACCAGACTGTTCCATCGGAGGGATTGCAGCATACCGCGCCTATGTTTTCGGAGGGCAGACCGTTAAGGGTGCCGTTTCTGACCGAATGGAGCTTGATGCGTTTCTTTATGGGGTTGATGAACCCCGCTCCCCGTGAAGATGCTATTATAACCGAGCCGTCAGGGCCTTCGGCCATGTCCGTTATTTTTGCAGGGAGTCCGGGCAGATCGGCCGGGGTGAATGTGTGCAGGGTACCTTTTTCGATATATCCGATTCCTCCGGCGTAGGCAAACCAAATCTGATCGTTGGAGAAGCGGCGCAGCTTTCGCACGCGCAGCGGTGTCTTGCCTTTGGGGGAAGTGCCTATTTTCGTCTTGATCGCGCCTGTGAAGGCATTGAGGCAATATATGCCCTGGTTGCGTGCCGCCACCCAGATGTTTTCTCCCTTCCTATCGGCTTCGACCGAAAGGATTTCGGCTGACGCCAGTTCTTCAGGTATGATTTCAATCTTAGCGAGTGATCCGCTGTCATATAGACTCAGGCCCTCGTCGGTGCCGATCCAGATGCATCCTCGGGAATCGAACGTGAAGCTGTTGATATAGTTGCTCGAAAGTCCGTTGGTGTGGTCCAGCGCACGGAGCGGGTCGCTTACCGGCGCGCTGTTGGAAGCGAGCACCGGCAGCAGGATTGTCATTATTATAAGGGCCAGTTTAGTTTTCATGGTCACTTAGGTCAGGATTATAATTCTATCAGTCCTATTGTTGTGCGGAGACGTTTTCAGACTCGTGATACAAAGTTATGCATAAATTTCGGAATTAAGTCTTAAATCGGAGGGTCGAACAGGTCGAAAAACGGTCATTTGGAGGGTATAAATCACGATTGAAGAAAAAATACCCTATTGATGATTGAAAAACCACCCTCCATGATTTTGAAAAATAAAGAACTTTGGGACAAACTAACCGCAGGAGGTATTGCTCCATGACGAAACACGAAAACCAACCCACCATGAGGATAACAATAATAACAATGCTTCTCATAGCTTCGTTAGGCGGCGTAATGAGAGGAGAATCGGACAGACAGATGTGCGACCGGGTCATGCGGACGGCAACACGTCAGGCATTGGCCATGCACAAGGCGCTGGATGCCGGGAGAATGCCGAGGACACTTGATGACAACGGGAATCTCGTAACATCAGGCATAGAATGGTGGTGCAGCGGTTTCTTCCCGGGAACACTGTGGAACATATATCGTTACACCGGCAATAAGGATGTACTTAGGGCCGCCGAGGCAGAGACCGCGAAACTGGAGCATCTGCTGAACGGCGAGACCGACCACGATGTAGGGTTTCAGGTGAACTGTAGCTCCGGCGAGGGATACAGTCTGACCAGGAATCCGGAATATAGGAAAATGCTTCGTGAGGCAGCCGACACATTGGCGGCAAGGTTTAATCCGACAGTGGGTTGCATCAAGAGCTGGAACATCAGCGACGGCCACGACTTCTACGTCATTATCGACAACATGATGAACCTGGAACTGCTTATGAATGTCAGCGCACTTGAAGGTGACGGACGATTGGCTGACATAGCCCAAAGACATGCCGAGACAACGTCAAGAAATCATATAAGGCCCGATTATTCATCCTATCACTGGGTGATATACAATGATTCGACCGGCGCAGTAGAGAAACGCAAGACCGGCCAGGGTTACAGCGATGAGTCGACATGGAGCCGTGGCGAAGGGTGGGCACTCTATGGCTTTACGATGATGGCGAAAAAGACCGGCGACAGGCGGTTTCTTAATCTTGCCGAAAACATAGCCCGTTGGACCTTGAGGCGCCTTCCTGAAAACAAGGTGCCCTATTGGGATTATCTTGCAGCCGAGAAGCTCATGTCTGACGAGCCGGGGCTTGACCGTAAATATGCCGGAGAGGTTGACGGCAGGATTCTGCGCGATGCATCGGCAGGGGCAGTAGTGGCATCCGCTTTGCTCGACCTTTCGCAGATGACGGGAGACAGGAAACTGGCTAAGGAATCGAGGGCCGCGGCGCGAAAGATGCTGCATACCATGTCCTCGCCTGAATATATCGCAGCCGAGGGAACGAACGGTAACTTCATCCTGAAGCATTCCGTGGGTGCTTATCACGGAAACAGCGAGGTGGACAAACCTCTGACTTACGCCGACTATTACTTCCTGGAAGCCATCAACAAACTAATGAAGAAATATGACGGGAAGAATTAAGATATTAGTGTCGTTTTTCATGCTGACGTTGGCTCCAGTGTGCGGCGTGCACGCCAGGTCATGTCCCATGATCTTCATAAAAGACGGCACGGTAAAGGAACTGAAATATCGTCTCAGGCACGATTCAGTGTTCCGGCTGATGCACGATGCCCTGATAACGCGTGCCGACACAACGTTACAGGTGCCGTTACCACGGCATGAACTTAAGGGTCGTCGCATGCTGCATGTTTCGCGTGCCGTGATGTTTCATGTGATGGACTGGAGCTATGCATACCTGATGACAGGCGACAAGAAGTATGCCCGTCGTGCCGAACAGGAGATGCTGGCGGCAGCTGCGTTCGATGACTGGAATCCATCTCATTTTCTGGATGTGGCCGAGATGACATTGGCATTATCCACCGGTTACAGCTGGCTCTACAACGTAATATCCAAAGAAAACAGGAACATAATAGCCGAAGCCATATATAATAAGGGATTAATACCGAGCTTCTCTAAAGAAAACGAGGGAATATTCCGGTCGGACGGCAACTGGAACCAAGTGTGCAATGCCGGAATGGTATGTGGCGCGGCGGCGGTAATGGATCGGCACCCCCGGGAATGCGAAAAGGTGATAGACAGGGCTTTGATTGGGATCAAGGTAGCGATGGATGCTTCGTATTCACCGCAAGGTGTATTCCCGGAGGGGCCGATGTATGCCGTGTATGGCACCGGCTTCAATATTCTGATGATAGAGGCCCTCAGGAATATGCCGCAATATGCAGTGGCACTCGCCGAGGTGGAGAATTACCCCGGATTCCTGGAGGCAGGCAGGTTCATGCTGCATACCACAACCAATTCAGGGCGTCTATGGCCATACGGCGACTGCCAGCGCTTCGGCAACAACCAGTTGCTGCAGCTGTGGTTCTCCCGACGCACGAACGATCCGGGGCTGTTGCATCATTTCCTCAGGATGACAACTGAAAAGCCGTCGTCGGCGGTAGGCGACAGATACAGTGCGGCCATACTGATGGCCATAGCGGATGTGAGGATAGAAGGTGATGATGACGCCTTGCCGTTAGTATATGAAGGACAGGGACCGAAAAGTTCGCTGTGTGTGCTGCGTCAGGGATGGGACAAAGAGGATACATTCGCCGGGCTGAAGGGAGGTTCCCCTCTTGCCGGCCACTCGCATCTCGATGCGGGAGCGGTTGTCGTGGAACGTTACGGCACCCAGTGGCTGACGGATCCCGGCATGGTGGATTACACCGACACGGAAAGCTGTGGCGTCGACCTTTGGAACCAGGGCGAGGATTCTCAACGATGGGAGATGTTCCGGATAAACAATCAGGGACACTCAACACTGACGTTCGGCCCCGGACATAGCCAGAAGATAACGGCATATTCTCCGGTAAAGATTGATAAAGAGCGTATGGAAGCCAGAATAGATATGAGCGACGCCTATAGCCGCGATGCCGAATGGTGTATCAGAACCATAGGGATGGAGGATAACGGCGATGTTACGTTATGCGACAGCATCACTGCACCCGACAGGTTCACCTACGTTTGCTGGACTGGAATAACCGAAGCCAATGCTTCGGAACAGCCGGATGGATCGATATTGCTGACGGATGACAAGGGCCATGAGGCATTGCTGAAAGTGGACACGCCGTTCAAGGCTGAAATCAATGTCGGACCGGCCATCGGCAGAATGCCGTACGATGCAGATTCCGGAGGTATGACAAAGATAACTGTCTGCGGAATGCTGCCACAGAAGGCCACGTCCGCAATCCATGCCACCCTTGAGTTCCTGACGGCTGCGAGGGGGAATAAAAGCAAAGATTTGACCGAATTGACGACTGTTCATGCACGATAGGGACACAAGTCAATCAACCGTAGGGTACAAATCCACCAATAACATTTCAACTATTGCACTCAATAAAGAGTCAATATAAATTTGCAACACAATAACAGTAACGACATGTGTAAAATTAAAACCTTTAATCTACTTGCTCTTGGAATACTCGCAACTTTTGCAGGCTTTTATGAGGAAGTGTATGCAGTTCCCGTTACAGCAGTGAATCAGGAGACGGCAACGAACCTGATACCGGTTGCGGGAACAGTGACCGATGCATCCGGTGAGCCGTTGATCGGAGTCACCGTGACAGTAAAGGGTCAGAAAATCTATGGAGTCACCGACATCGACGGTAACTACAATCTGTCGAATGTGCCGAAAAATGCAACAATCAGTTTTTCGTACGTAGGCTACACGACACTTGACGAGAAAGTTGCTGGCCGCGGCAAGGTCGATGTAAAGCTGACGGAGAATGCCAGCGTGCTTAACGAAGTGGTCGTGGTAGGTTACGGCACGGCCAGGAAGAAAGACCTTACGGGTTCGGTAGGCGCCGTTAAGGGCGATGACCTCGCCGCCCGCCACACCATGAACCTTTCCACGGCCTTGCAGGGAGCCCTGTCAGGTGTGACCGTGACACGTTCCGGTTCCGAACCCGGTGCCGAGGCACAGATCAAGGTGCGTGGTGTCACGACCATAGGCGATACCAATCCTCTTTATATCGTGGACGGTGTTCCCGGTGACATAAATCAGGTGAATCCCGAGGACGTGGAGTCGATGACCGTGCTGAAGGATGCAGCTTCGGCAGCCATCTATGGTTCACGTGCGGCGGCCGGCGTTATCCTGATCACTACCAAACGTGCAAAAGAGGATAAGTTCTCGCTCAACTATAACTTCGAGTATGGCTGGGAGAAACCGACGCGTCTTCCCAAGTTCGTAGGTCTGACCCGATTCCTGGAGATGGTGAACGAGCTTCGTTACAACGATAACCCCGACGGAGGATGGAACCAGACATACAGTCAGGATGACATCGACAACTGGGCTACATATCACGATACCGATCCAGACCATTATCCCGATTTCGACTGGGCCGGACACGCCCTTAGGAAGACGGCTCCGCGCATGACGCATTCGTTCCAGATCACCGGCGGTTCGAAGAAGGTGAAGTCGCTTGTATCGTTCCGTTACGACGAGAACGGCGGTCTGTATGCGCATCGTAAATACGACCGCTGGCAGATACGCACCAACAATGACTTCGACATCACAAAATGGCTGGCGCTGCATACGGATATCCAGTTCTCGCGCGCCCATGACCAGAAGCCGAACGTAGACCCGATGAAGCTGGCTAACCGAGCCATTCCGCGCATCTATGCCGACAAATGGACAAACGGTCGCTGGGGCGACTGCAAGGATGGCGGCAATATCCTGGCAATGCTCGAGGACGGCGGCAAGGATCAGAAATGGATGAACATAATCCGCGGTCGTGCCGCAGTCGACATCAAGCCCGTTGACGGTCTGATTATCACAGGCGTAGTTTCTCCAGCATATTACTTCAACAATTACAAGACATTCCGTAAGTCCATAGCTTACTCCAAGGTAGACGATCCGGACCATGAGATCGGTTACATGTCGGGTTTCTCCACCACAGCGCTGTCGCAGAGCCGCAACGCCAACAGCGACATCACATGGCAGGCATACGCCAATTACGTCAAGGACTGGGGCAAGCACAGCATGACCCTTATGGTGGGTTACGAAGGCTATCACGCCGAATGGGACAACATGAGCGCGTCGCGCGACCAGTTCCAGCTTAAGGATTTCCCATACCTTGACCTCGGTTCAAAGGACTATATGAGCAACAGCGGCACCGCCGAGGCATACAGCTATCAGTCAATCATGGCACGCGGTACCTACAACTTCGACAACCGCTACCTGTTCCAGGCCAACCTCCGTCACGACGGATCGAGCCGTTTCGCCAAGAAGCACCGCTGGGCCACGTTCCCCTCGTTCTCCGCAGGATGGATCGTATCCAACGAATCATTCTTCGAGAAGATGAACGCACCCTGGTTCGACTACCTGAAGATTCGCGGATCTTGGGGCCGTCTCGGCAACGAGCGACTGTACAAACCTAACACCACTACTGCAAACTATTACCCCTATCAGGCTTCCATCGGATTCGGCAACGTGCTACTGTGGGACGCCGGCAAGCAGGAAGTCGTGACCGGCACCAGCGGCGCCCAGTGGCAGTATGCCGTGAACAACATCACATGGGAAACGACAGAAAGCTGGGACGTCGGTCTCGACGCAAACTTCTTCAACTCGCGCCTGCGCTTCACGTTCGACTACTACGAGAAGTACACCAAGGACATGCTTCTGCCCCTTCATATCCCGGGATATATCGGATATGACGATCCGTATGTAAACGCCGGCCGTATGAACACCAGGGGCTGGGATCTGGAACTGTCGTGGCAGGACAAGATCGGCAACGTTACCTACGGTGTCAGCTTCAACCTCAGCGACTTCAAGTCGAAGATGGGTGACATGGGCGGTACGCAGTTCCTCGGCGACCAGGTCAAGATGGAAGGATCCGAGTTTAACGAATGGTACGGTTATCTTACCGACGGCCTGTTCCTGACACAGGAGGATGTTGACAATTCTCCGAAGATTAATGACGCCGTCAAGGTCGGTGACGTGAAGTATCTGGATATCTCCGGTCCTGACGGAGTGCCTGACGGTAAGGTTTCGCCCGAATACGACCGCGTACTGTTGGGAGGTTCGCTGCCCCGCTTCACATACGGTTTCAGCCTGAACGCCTCATGGTATGGCTTCGACTTCAACGCCATGTTCCAGGGCGTGGGGCGTCAGAATTCGCGTATCACCAACTATATGGTACAGCCGATGCCCGACAACTGGGGCAGCTTCCCCGTGCTGATCGATGGCAACTCATGGAGCGCCAAGAACACCGACGAAGAAAACGCCAATGCCAAGTATCCTCGATACACCAACGCCAACTTCAGCTCCAACATGCAGATGTCGGACTACTGGCTGTTCAAGGCACACTATTTCCGCTGCAAGAACATAACCTTGGGCTATACGCTGCCGCAGAAGCTGACCCGTAAGTTCTTCGTAGAGCGTCTGCGCGTATATGTGGCTGCAAATGACCTGTTCAGCATCGACAACTATCCCAAAGGATGGGATCCGGAGGCTTCCAACACCGGTGGCTATCCCGTAAACAAATCATTCATGTTCGGTATCAACATTCAATTCTAAGACAACAATGAAAGCAAAATATATGTGGATGGGCCTGGGGCTCCTGATGCTTACAGGCTGTACGGACCTGGATCAGGATCCGCTGTCGATGGCTTCGTCTGAAAACTTCTATTCGTCGGCTGAGGCGTTGCAGATGGCCGCCAATGACGGTTACCGTATGATATTCTGGCCGCCGGAAGGCTCCTACGGTATGCCGTTCTTCTCATCGGACTGGATTGGCGATATGCTGCGTCGCGAGACTCTACGCGATTTCTTAGGCGGTACGCTAAACGGTCAGTCGGACGATGTGACCAAGTTCTGGACGCTGCAATATAAGCTGATCAGCCGTATGAACAGCGTGATAAACAAATATCCCGAGGCAATTGCCAACGGAGCGAGCGAGGCAACCGTGGAGCAGATACTGGGACAGTGCTATTTCAACCGTGCGTGCGCTTACGGCAAACTTGCGTCGCACATGGGTGACGTGCCTCTGGTAACAGAAGCCATCGACATTGACGAGGCTCTGAAGCGCGGACGTACCCCGGTGTCGGAAATCAAGGAACTGATATATTCCGATTTCGACAACGCCGTACAGCGGCTTCCCGAATCCTATGCAGGCATTCAGTATGCCACGAAAGGCGCAGCATTAGGTATGAAAGCACGCTACGCACTGTTCTTCAAAGACTATAAGATTGCGGCAGAAGCGGCTAAGGGCTGCATGGACTTAGGTGTATACAAACTGAATCCCGATTTCGGACATCTGTTCGCCACCACGACCAAAACCGATCCTGAATTCGTGTTCGTGCTTCAGCGTTCATTCACGCTGGGAAACTCCAAGGATTGGACGGCTCATGAATATATAGATAACAGTCAAGCATCATTGCCGCGAATGGTGGGCGGCTGGGTAACTCCTGCTCCGAGCTGGGATCTACTGGCTATGTTCACCTGTACCGACGGTAAGGCTATAGACAAATCGCCGCTGTTCGACCCCCACAAACCGTTCGACAACCGTGACCCGCGCTGCTCGGAGACCATTATCCCGTTCGGTGAGAAATTCATGGGCGTGGTATGGGATCCTTCAAAAAAGAAAGTATGGACGGACGAATACAATCGCGAAATCAAGAACAGCGACTGCCTGCTTAATGAGCAATACGCATCCTATACGGGGCTTGCCCTTAAGAAAGGAATGGACGAGGGAATGCTGGCCAATGGTAACAAGGCAGATCCGGCCCATATCATATTGCGGTATGCCGATGTGCTGCTGATGTATGCCGAGGCCAAGGTAGAACTCGGCGAAATCGACAATTCGGTGATCGATGCCCTGAACACCATACGCTCCCGCGCCTACAAGTGCGACAAGAGCGAGACTTCCAAATATCCGGCGTTTACCGCCGAGAACCAGGAGACCATGCGTCACAAAATCCGGGTGGAACGTCACATGGAGCTCGCATACGAGTATCCGATATACATGGACTTCATGCGCTGGCGTCTGATGGGCAAGAAGCTGAAGGGCAAATTCCTGCGTCTTTACACCGATAAGAAGAAATTCCAGAAATATCTTGATGACGGCAACTGGTTCTGGCCTATCACTCCCAAGATTGACGAGGACGGCATAGCCGACTTCTCCGAATTCGTAGACAAGGGGCTGTGCGACATAATGTCCGATCCCATCTGGCCGGAAGACAACCACATGTATCTGTGGCCGATTCCTACCGCCGACATACTCATCAATGAAAATCTGACTCAGAATCCCGGATATTAATTCAATACGGAGGAAATGACACATAAGATGTTGGACATGCTATTGGGTTGTGTGCTCGGACTGACCATGTCCTGTACGTCGGGACAGGTCGAGACCGAACCGGAACCGACGGTAAATCCTGGAAATCAGCAGATGGGCGGAGCATCGTCACGAAGCGACGACGGCTTCGAGATCCACCGTGGCGTGAACTTGGAATGCTGGTTCTCGCAGATAGGGAACCGCACACCCGACCCGGAATATTACACCCCCGAGACCATTCGCCAGCTGAAGCAATGGGGATTTGATCACATACGTCTGTGTGTGGGCGAGGAGAAAATATACGACAATAAGCTCAATCCCATTGAGAACAACTGGAAACTGCTCTATGCCATTATGGACGAATGCGTGGCTCAGGACATGCGCATTATTTTCGATCTTCACGAAAGCCGCGACTGGGACTGCAATCATACGGATGTGAAACATGTGATGTTTTCGGATTACAGCTGGTTGATCAAGACTTGGACAGAAGCGTTGCACAGAGATCTCGCCAAATATCCGAACAACGTATTGGCATACGACATCATCAACGAACCTGCTTCGTCCGCTCTGACCAATCCCAAGTATTCTTGGAACGAGATTGCAACGGCGGTAATCAAGGCGATACGCGAGGTGGAACCGAACCGTACGCTTGTGGTGTGCGGCGACAACTGGGCCAATCCCGGTGAAAATTTCCTTCAGTTGAACATTCCCGCTGACCCGCATGTAATCGCATCGGTACATTTCTACCAGCCGAACAACCTTTGTTTCTACCGTGAGCCTTGGGGAAAGTATGCAGAATACGACGGCCCCATTCATTATCCGGGTTATATACTGCAGCGCGCGGAATGGAACAAATGGCTGCGAGAGTGGAAGGAGGCCAATCCCGGCAAGCAGCCTTTGACCGATTTCACCAACTGGTGTAACGACCGTTACGATTACTCCAAAATGTATCGGGTAATAATGGAATGTAAGGAACATTGCGACCAGTTGGGCATCAAGTTCATGCTCGGAGAATTCGGTACGACATTCTATCTGGCTTCTGATGTGCGCAACGCATGGTACACGGATGTTGTCAAGGTATGCGACGAACTCGGCGTGCCTTACAGCAACTGGGGAGTCAAGGGTGCATTTGGACTATATGATTGGAACGGCAAAGGTCCTGAACGAAATGTATTCGACACGGATCTGACAAAACCCAACACCACGCTGATCAATATACTTTCCGGCAAAGGCAATTCAGGCATCCGACCCATTTACGTAGACTGAACAACGAGACCCCTTCAAAGCCTCCATATAATAGTAGCTTTTACCTTTGCAGACGAATTCTCCGTTAACATATTCCTCGGAGATT
>OIGD01001007.1_pt1 | contig 28957 bp, 30 predicted proteins | sample 1582211 | NCBI WGS metagenome assembly OIGD01 (sample SAMN04414078, study PRJEB24778) | human gut metagenome | material: faecal | host: Homo sapiens
TTCATTTCAAAAGTTTCAGAATTAATTTTTATATAATTCTTATTTTTAATATGTTTTCTAAAAATAGGAATATATGTATTTATTATATATTCTTTTTCTTCTTCTTTTATAAGAAAAAAATCCAGATAATCTATTGAATTAATTTCATTTGGTATATATGTTGTTTTATTTATTCCTAATTTGTTTGCTAATTTTTTTAAATCTTTATTTTCAAAGCCTATATATTTATTTTCTATTTTTCCATTATTAAATAAGAAGTAGTTTTCATCTTTTATAATATTTGCAATTAGTTTTATGTTGCTGTTTGAAACTAAATTAATATTTATATTTGAACAGTTTATTTGGTTATTTCCGTTTTCTTCTATATATATTTTTAATGGATTTATTGTTTTATTTTTTGTTTCCAATAATATATTAGTTTTATTTATATATGCTGATTTAGAAATATTTTCACTATATTTTTTTATTTCCTCACTTGAAAATATATGTACTAATTTCTCATTTTTTAACATATACTTCCAAAATAACTGTTCATTTGTTTTTAAAAAATCTGTTTTTATATATACTATAATAAGTAGCATAATAATTAATAGTATAGAACAACTTATAACTATCTTTTTATTTTTCATTCTAAATTATCCTTTCATTACGTTGTCTTACAGATTCATATACAACAATACCTGCTGATACAGATGCATTTAAAGATGTAATTTTTCCTTTCATAGGAATTTTTACTAAAAAATCACAATTTTCTTTAACTAATTTACTCATTCCAAATCCTTCACTACCTATTACTATTGCAAGAGAACCTGTTAGGTCTTGATTATAATAGTATTTATTTGTATCTATATCAGTTCCACAAACCCATACATCTTTTTCTTTTAAATATCTTATTGTTTCATTTATATTATTTACCCTTGCAATCTTCATATGTTCAACAGCTCCTGCCGCAACTTTTGTTACTGTACTATTTACTAAACAAGATCTTCTTTTCGGAATTATTATCCCATGAACTCCTGCTGTTTCTGCTGTTCTAATTATAGCCCCTAAATTATGTGGGTCTTCTATTCCATCTAATATTATTATAAAAGGATCTTCTTTTCTTGATTTAGCACATTCTAATATGTCGTCTATATCACAATATTCATAAGGAGGTACAATTGCTATTACTCCTTGATGATTGTTTGATAATGCCATTTGTTCAAGTTTTGATTTATTTACTTCAGTTACAATTACTTTTCTTTCTTTTGCCATTGCAATTATTTTGTTTATTGAACCATTTTTTTCTCCATTTGATATAAATATCTTATTTATATCTCTTCCTGATTCTAATAATTCTATAACGGAATTTCTTCCTTCTACTTGGTCATCGTATTGTTTTTGTTCTGGATTATTTTTTTTATTCATGATTTTTTCCTTCCTTTTTTATCACTCTTCATTCAACTTAAGCACACTCAAAAATGCCTCTTGTGGGATATCTACATTTCCAATTTGTCTCATCTTTTTCTTACCTTTTTTCTGCTTTTCCAACAATTTTTTCTTTCTAGTAATATCTCCACCATAACATTTAGCAAGTACATCTTTTCTCATAGCAGAGATAGTTTCTCTTGCAATAATTTTTCCACCAATAACAGCTTGAATAGGGATGCTGAATAATTGTCTTGGAATAACAGTTTTTAATTTTTCTACCATTTTCTTTCCACGTTCATAACTAGAATCTTTATGTACTATAAATGATAATGCATCTACACTTTCACCATTTACCCAAATATCTAGTTTTACCAAATCTGATCTTCTATATTCTTTAAATTCATAATCAAATGATGCATATCCTTTTGTTTTTGATTTTAAGCTATCAAAGAAATCATATATTATTTCATTTAATGGCAATTCATATATCAATGTTACTCTATTGCTATCTAAATATTTCATATCTATATATATTCCACGTCTGTTTTGACATATTTCCATTATATTTCCAACATAATCTTTTGGTGTAATGATTTCTGCTGTAACAAAAGGTTCTTCTATAAAAGATATGTCATTAGGTGCTGGTAATTCTGAAGGATTATATAATTCAATTACTTCTCCATCTGTTTTATGTACTTTATATATAACTGATGGTGATGTTGTAATCAAACTTAAATCAAATTCTCTGTCTAATCTTTCTTGAATAATTTCTAAATGAAGTAATCCTAAAAAACCACATCTAAATCCAAAGCCTAATGCTGCAGATGTTTCTTGTTCATATTCTAATGCTGCGTCATTCAATTTTAATTTTTCTAACGCAACCTTTAGATTCTCATAATCACTTCCATCCATTGGATATAATCCACAATATACCATTGGATTTACTTTTTTATACCCTGGAAGTGGCTCAGATGCCGGGTTTTCTTTTAATGTTATCGTATCACCTACTCTTATATCTGATAATGTTTTTATACTTGCTGCAATATATCCAACTTCACCTGCTTCTAGTTTTTCTGTTGGAACATATGTACCTGGTTCAAAATATCCTAATTCTGTAACTGTAAATGTTTTATTTGATGCCATTAATAAAATTTCATCTCCAACTTTAACAGTTCCATCTTTTACTCTTACATATGCAAGTGCACCTTTGTAATTATCATATATAGAGTCGAAAATTAAACATTTTAAATTAGCATTTTCATCTCCTTTTGGAGCTGGTATATCTGTTACAATTCTTTCTAAAACTTCATCAACATTTAAACCTGTTTTAGCTGATATACATGGTGCATCTTGTGCTGGAATTCCTATTATATCTTCAATTTCATTTTTTATTTCATCAGGTCTTGCACTTGGTAAATCTATTTTATTTAAAACAGGTAATATTTCCAAATTGTTATCTAATGCTAAATACACATTTGCAAGTGTTTGTGCTTCAACGCCTTGACTTGAATCTACAACTAAAATAGCACCATCACATGCTGCTAAACTTCTAGATACTTCATAATTAAAATCCACATGACCTGGTGTATCTATTAAATTAAACTCATATTCTTTTCCATTTTTCGCTTTATATAACATTCTAACAGCTTGAGATTTAATTGTAATTCCTCTTTCACGTTCTATATCCATATTATCTAAAACTTGACTTTCCATTTCTCTTTTTGAAAGAACACCTGTCATTTCAATTAATCTATCTGCTAATGTAGATTTTCCATGATCTATATGTGCTATAATACTGAAATTTCTTATATATTGTTTTCTATCTTCCATGTATTTCCTCCTTATGTTCAATAATTAAATTTATATATTTTTATTTTTTAACTTTTGATCACATTTTAACATTTTATTTATTAATTGTTTTTAATTTTAACATAAGTTAAGTAATTTATCAACAACAAGAAAAGTAGCAGTGTTGATATATAACACTGCTATCAAAAAACAAATTAGTCTTTGTTTCCCCACCATGAGATATTCATACCTTGTATGGTCAATCTTACCTTGAAACCTTCTAAATTAAGAGCTTCCTTAATGCATTCTAAAACAATTGCCTGTTCTTTTGAATATTCACTGTTTTCGTCAGGCATTGTTGATTCAATTTCATTGAATTTATCAACTATTTTTATAATAAGTTGATCACCTTCTTCAAGAAAATTGTTTGTTTGTGCATTTTCTTCTTCACGCTCTGTTGATTCTTTTGACAACTTCCTTTTCAGTTTTTTTTGTATAACTTTTGGATATTCCATTCGTATTATATTTTCTCTAAAAAAGAAATTTCCCTTATCAAAAGGAAAGAAAAAGAATGCATCTTTGTATCTTATTCTCACAAGATTGAAAATATCACCTAATAATTCTTCTGCTATCCTCCGTAGGTTTTCGTCCTTTTTTCTTGCTAACTCTCTAGCAAGACAGTCTTTTTTTGTAATCTGTTGTTCGTCCATGGTGTTTTTACCTCCTAATATTTTTTCAATATGACTTAGGAAATATAATTGGTGAATTTATCACATTGACATTTATTATTGTACCACATTATGTTTACGCTTGTCAACCTTTATACACTTTCAAACAGGTCTAAGACATGGAAAATTTTTTTCATGTCTTAGACCTGACTTTCAAAATCCTTATTTAAAAAATCTTTTTCCAGCCCTTTACAAACCCACACAATTAATATAAAATAGACCATAGAAAAATAACTATAAAAAGGCGGAAATATGTATAATTTTGTTTCAAAAAATGAAAATAACACTATCGAATTTGCTTACAATTTAGCAAAATACTTAAAAAAAGGAAATATTATAGTATTATCAGGAGATTTAGGCTCAGGCAAAACCAAATTTACCCAAGGAATTTTAAAATATTTTGGATTAGAAAATGAAATATCTAGTCCTACTTTCACAATTGTTAATGAATATAACACAAACAGTACAAATATATATCATTTTGATGTATATAGATTATCAGACAGTGATGAATTTTATGCAATAGGTGGAGAGGAATATTTTAATAATGGAATTTGTATTATCGAATGGGGCGAAATTATTGAAGATATCTTACCTGATGATTATATAAAAATTTCTTTTTCAAAAGATAATAATAATGAAAATTATCGTAATTTAAAAATTGAAGCATTTGGTGAAAATTCAAAATCAATAATATCTAATTTGAATATAACTAAAAGCTAAATTAAATAATATAAAAGGAGGAAAAATCTTGAAAATTTTGGCAATAGATACATCTTCTAAAATATGTTCTGTTTCTATTTTGGAAGATAACAAACTTATAATAGAAAAACATAATAATGATGAAAAAACACATTCTCAAAAACTTATGCCCTTAATAGATATAACTTTTAAAGAAGCAAATTTATGTTTAGATGATATTGATTTATTAGCATGTTGTCAAGGTCCTGGTTCTTTTACTGGAATTAGAATTGGAATTTCTACTGTAAAAGCATTTGCAGATGTAAAAAACATTCCAATTATTGGAGTTACTTCTCTTGAATCACTTGCTTATAATATTAAAGAAAATGCTTTAATTGCAACTATTATTGATGCTAAAAATAATAATGTTTATTTTGCATTATATAATTATAACTCAAATACTAAAACATATTCATCTATTTGTGAACCAAGAGCAGATAATATTGATAATATCATTGAAATTATTAATACTAATATGGGAAATGTAAAACAAAATTATTCTAATAATAAACTAATTTTAGTTGGTGATGGAGCTATTGTAAATAAAGAATTATTGAAAAATAAGATTTCAAATTGCAATTTTGCTTCAGACTCTAGCAATATACAAACAAGTATTAGTGTAGGATTATCTGCATTTGATAAATATAATTCTAATTCATATGTGCCTTGTTACACTGTTTCGCCAATTTACTTAAAAAAATCACAAGCTGAACGTACATTAAGTGGTGAAAAATAAAAATTGTTAGACTAAAGGAGCATTAAATGAGTTATAATAACATAGAAATCTCAAAAATGACTATATCTGATTTTGAAGAAATATCTTCTACTTTATTAAAAGACTTTGATGATTTTTGGCAACCTTCCACATTAAAAAAAGAATTGCAAAATGAAAATTCTTATTATATAGTTGCCAGATATTTGTCTGAAATTGTTGGTTTTGCAGGAATAAAAGCAGTTTTAGATGAAGCAGATATTATGAATATTGTTACCAAAAAATCAAAAAGAAATTTAGGAATTGGTAGCTGTTTATTAAAAAATTTAATAGATATATCAAAGGAAAATGATATAAAAAAGTTAACACTTGAAGTTAATTATAAAAACACAAGTGCTATACATTTATATAAAAAATTTAATTTTAAAGAAATTGCTGTTAGACAAAAATATTATAGAAATGTTGATGATGCAATTATTATGCAATTAAATATTTTTTAAAAGGAGGAACAAATGAAAAAAAGTAATGAACTATCTTACAAGGATTTAAAAATGATCTGTAATCCAGATTTATTCCAGTTTGAAACAACAGATGAACTAGAACCTATAAACACAGGAATTGGTCAAGACCGTGGTATCAAGGCTTTAGAATTTGGTATTAATGTTGATATTAAAGGTTATAATTTATATTTAGAAGGTCCTAGTGGTGTTGGTAAAACAATGTATACTAAAAATTATCTTGATAAAATTTGTAAAAAGAAAAAAACACCTAATGATTGGTGTTATATTTACAATTTTGATGACCCTAATGAACCTGTTGCCGTTTCTTTGGCTGCAGGGCAAGGTAAAGAGTTTAAAGAAACTATGGATTCTTTTATAAAAGACATTCAAGTTGATATAAAAAATACTTTTAATAATGATGATTTTGAAAAAGAAAAAGCTCTAATAAAAAATGAATATGAAGAAAAAAGAAATGTACTTATGGAAAAATTGAATAAAAAATCTGAAAAATATGGATTTCAAGTTAAATCTGCCCAAAATGGTATATACATGATGCCTATTTTAGATGGAAAAACTATTGAACAAGAAGATTTTGAAAAATTAGATGATTCATTAAAACAAGAGTTTGAAGCTAAATCTGTAATTGTTCAAGAACATATAATTCAAGCTATTGGTGAAATTAAGGAAATCGAGAAACAAACAGAAAAAAGATTACAAGAATGGCAATCTAATATTGCTTTACTTACAGTTAATCAACATATAAATTATATAAAATCAAAATTTAAAAGAAATAAAAAAATTACAAAATTTTTAGATAATGTAAAAAAAGATATTTTAAAAAATGTAAATTACTTTTTAGCAGAACCTACTCAAGAACAACAGCCACAACCATCTGGCCCTAGAATGGATTTACCAAAACCTTGGCTTAATTATAGAGTAAATCTTTTTGTTGACAATAGTGAACAAGAAGGTGCTCCTGTAATAATGGATTCTAATTATGCATATCATAATATATTTGGAAAATTGGAATATGAAAACTATTATGGTGCTTTAAAAACTGATTATACTATGTTAAAACCTGGTTTATTACATGAAGCAAATGGTGGTTACATTATATTCCAAGCAAAAGATTTATTAGCAAATGGAGCATGTTATGAAGCTTTAAAAAAAGCTTTGCGTATGAAAGAATTATTAATTGATAATACTGCTGATCAACGTACAAGTATGGTAATGGTATCTTTGAAACCTGAACCTATTCCACTTGATTTAAAGGTGATTTTAGTAGGTAATGAACAAATATATCAAACACTACTTGCTTTAGATGAAGATTTTAGAAAATTATTTAAAATAAAAGTTGAATTCGAAGATACTTCTGAAAATAATTTAGAAAATATGATTAAAATTGCTAGGTTTATTCGTGGTTTTTGTGAACAAGAAGATTTACTACCTTTAGATAAAACAGCTGTTGCTAAAGTAATGGAATATTCCTCAAGATTGGCTGATGATAAAGAAAAATTATCTACACGTTTTAATGATTTAGCACAAATAATTGGTGAAGCTGCAACATGGGCTAAAATGGCTAAAGCAAAAGTAGTTTCAGGAGAATTTGTTGATAAGGCCTTAGCAGAAAGAATTGAAAGAATAAAAAAATATGATTCTCGTTATTTAGAAATGATCAAAGAAAACACTTTATTAATTAATACTTCTGGATTTGAAGTTGGTCAAATAAATGGGTTAACTGTTTTAAGTATTGGTGACTATTCTTTTGGAAAACCCGCAAAAATAACAGCAAATACTTATACTGGAAAATCTGGAATTATAAATATTGAGCGTGAAGTTGAACTTTCTGGTTCTACCCATTCAAAAGGTGTTTACATTTTGAGTGGATATTTAGGTGAAATGTTTGCACAAGATATACCTCTTTCTTTAACTGCTAGTATATGTTTTGAACAATTATATAATGGTGTTGATGGTGATAGTGCTTCTAGTACAGAATTATATGCTATACTTTCTAGTTTATCTGGAGTTCCTATAAATCAATCTCTAGCAGTTACTGGTTCTGTAAACCAAAAAGGTGAAATTCAACCTATTGGTGGTGTTAATGAAAAAATTGAAGGCTTCTTCCAAATTTGTAAAATACGTGGATTAAATGGTTCTCATGGTGTTATTATTCCTATTCAAAATAAGAAAAACTTGAATTTATCTGATGAAGTTTTAGAGGCTGTGAAATCTAAGGAATTTCATATTTACGCTATTTCCACTATAGAAGAAGGTATTGAACTTTTAACAGGAGTTCCTGCTGGAAAAAAAGATAGTAATGGAAGATTTCCTGCTGGTAGTATTAATTATTTAGCTTATGAAAAATTAAAAAAATATGCTAAAATAAGTAAAGATATTTAATAAAATTAATTACAAAGACCTAAATTAAATTCAAAATTTAGGTCTATTAGTTTATTTCTGTAATACTATTTATATATATAACCTTTTATTATATATATATTCTATAACCTTTTCATCAAGAAAATCCTTAACACATTCTAACTTTTTTTGTTGCTTAATAATTTTTCTTATTTGAGTAGAATTAACTTTTAATTCTTTTTCGTACATTATATCTTTAATATTTAATACATATATTCTATTATATAGAGTTTTATTGTTTTCTAATATATTTGTTACATTTATATTATCTCTTTCAACCACTATTATATTATAGTTTTTAATTAATTCACTTGCATTTTTCCAAGTTAATATATTACTAAAATTATCTGCTCCCATTACAAAAAACAATTCATCATTTATATATTTTTTTTCTATTTTTTTAAATATATCTATAGCTTTTAAATTTCTTGTTTCATTTATTGTAATATCTGAAACCAAAATATTTTCTTTATTTTCACACATTTTTTTTAACATATCATATCTATATCTAACATCAATTAATTCATTTTTCACATAATAATTTCCGACAGGAACAAAATAAAATTCATCCATATTTAGGTGTTTTAATACAGTTTTAGCTATTTCATAGTGTATTTTATTAGGTGGATTAAAACTTCCTCCAAAAAAAGCAATTTTACTCATTATTTATCCTTCTTTTATATTTTCATATATTATATTAGCTACTAATAAAAAAGCAGAGGCAAAACCTCCACTTTTTATTTACAAATTACTCTGCATCTTTAACTTCTGTAGTTGTTTCTTCTGTAACTGTATCAACAACTTCTTCAACAACAGGGGCTTCTGTTTCAATAGATGGAGCCTCTTCTGGAGCTTCAACAATTTCTTCTTTAATAGTAATTTCTTTATTTTCAATTCTTGCTCCAATATCTTCTTTAGTTTTAGCAGATTTACCAACTCTATCTCTTAAGTAATATAATTTAGCTCTTCTTGCTTTACCTACTCTAACTAATTCAACTTTTTCAACCATTGGTGAATGTACTAAAAAAGTTTTTTCAACACCAACACCATAAGCTACTCTTCTTACAGTAAATGTTGCGTTTACTCCTCCACCTTGTTTTTTAATTATTATTCCTTCGAATACTTGGATTCTTTCTCTATTTCCTTCCTTGATTCTTTGGTGAACTTTAACAGTATCTCCAACTTTTAAGGCAGGAATTTTATTTTTCATTTGCTCGTGTTCAATAGATTTTATGATATCCATCGATATTCTCCTCCTTTATTATTTTTTAATTTTATAGGACTTTTTAGGTTCTGCTCAAGGGTATCCTTCTCCCTTATTTTAAAAGATCTGGTCTTTTTTTATAAGTATTTTCCAAAGATTTTTCTTTTCTCCATTTGCGAATATTTTCATGATGTCCTGATAATAATACATCAGGAACTTTTTCGCCATTAAATACTTCTGGTCTTGTATATTGTGGATATTCCAATAAATTATTTGAAAAAGATTCCTCAGAAGTTGATTCTGAGCTAATCACTCCTTCAACATATCTACTAACAGAATCTATAAGTACCATTGCTGGAAGTTCTCCACCTGTTAATACATAATCACCTATTGAAATTTCTTCATCTACAATTTCATCTAATACTCTTTGGTCTATTCCTTCATAATGTCCGCATAATAAAATTAAATGTTTTTCTTTGCTTAAACTTACAACTTTTTTCTGATTTAATACTGTTCCTTGTGGAGACATATATATAACTTTTGCATTTTCATCTTTTACTGATAAATATGCGTCATATACAATATCTGGTCTGATAACCATTCCAGCTCCTCCGCCATATGGAGTATCATCTACTTTTTTATGTTTGTCTTTTGAAAAATCTCTAATATTTACTAAATTAATATCTATCAAATCATTTTCAATTGCCTTTCCTATAATGCTTTGTTTAATAGAATTAAACATTTCAGGAAAAAGTGTTAAAACATCAAATTTCATTTTTACTCCAGCATTCCTTTCTACATTTATATTAAACCATCTAATAAATGAACTGTAACTATTTGTTTTTCTATATCTATATCTAAAATAACTTCTTTGATATTTGGTAAAAGTATTTGTTTACCAAGTTCATCTTTTACTACATAAATATCATTGCTTCCTGTATTATAAATGTCATCTACTTTTCCAAGTAATTTTCCATCATCTGTAATAACATCTGAACCTATAATATCTGCAATAAAATATGTATCTTTAGGAAGTTTTCTAGCATCTTTTCTGTGAATTTTTAAATAACAACCTTTGTATTTTTCAGCCATATTTAAATCATCAATATTTTTAAATTTAATAAGTAACATATTTTTTTGATATTTTACTTCTTCAATTTCATATTCTAGTAATTGTTTATTTTTTACTATATATATTGATTTTAATTCTTCAAATCTTTCTAAATCATCTGTAAAAGGATTAACTTTAACTTGACCTTTTACACCATGAGTATTTACGATTTGTCCAATTTCAAAATATTCTTGCATATATAACCTCTTTTTCTATATTTTTTGCTATTATTCTACAAATTCAACATTAACTTTCTTGCCTTCTTTAGCACCTACAGATTTCATAACAGTTCTAATTGATTTTGCTACCCTACCTTGTCTTCCAATAACTTTTCCCATATCATCTGAAGAAACTTTAACTTTAAAATCAACTATTTTATTATTAACATTTTCTTCAATTGATATATCATTTTTATTATCTACAAGATTTGATATAATCATTTCTAATACATTTTTCATAATAATACCCCCATTTTGTGGTTTTTCCTAACACAAAAGTGTGTTATGCATGTGTTTTCACACTATACCCCTTATTATAAGGATATAATTATTTTGCAGCTTTTTCTATTAAAGCTTTAACTGTATCAGTTGGTTTTGCACCATTTTTTATCCATTTTTCTACTTTTTCATTGTCTAAAACAATAGTAGCTGGATTTGTCATTGGATCATAAGAACCAATTTTTTCAACTATTTTACCATCTCTTGGGCATCTTGAATCTGCAACAACTATATGATAAAATGGAGCTTTTTTAGCACCTTGTCTTTGTAATCTAATTTTTACCATTTTTTTCACCTCCCACAAATTTGAAACTTTAATTTATTTAGAAACTAATTTAGTATTAGTCACCATTTGCTAAAATTTAAGGTCATTAGGATTGAATCCTTTCATATTTTTCATCATATTCCTCATACCTTTTTCAGATTTCATCTTTTTCATCATTGTTTGTGTAACTTCAAAAGTTTTCATAAATTGATTAATTTGTTGTACTGTAGTTCCACTTCCATTTGCAATTCTTATTCTTCTACTTCCATTTAGTATTTTCGGATTTTTTCTTTCCTTATCTGTCATTGAAGAAATAATTGCTTCTATTCTAATAAGTTCTTTATCATCAACTTTTACATCTTTTAAATTTCCCATTCCAGGAATCATTTTTAAAATTGATGAAAAAGATCCCATTTTTTTAATTTGTTTTAATTGTGCTAAATAATCATTTAAATCAAACTCACCTTTACGTAGTTGTTTTTCTAACTTTTCTGCTTCCTCTTCACTAAATGTTTCTTCAGCTTTTTCTATAATTGAAAGAACATCGCCCATTCCTAAAATTCTTTGTGCCATTCTATCTGGATGAAATTCTTCTATATCACTTAATTTTTCACCAGTTGCTGCAAATTTAATTGGTTTTCCAGTAACTTTTTTAACTGATAATGCAGCACCACCACGAGTATCACCATCTAGTTTTGTTAAAACTACACCATCAATTCCTAAATTTTCATTAAATGATGTTGCAACATTTACTGCATCTTGACCTGTCATTGAATCTACTACTAATAAGATTTCATGTGGTTTACTACTTGCTTTTAGATTTTTTAATTCTTGCATCAATTCTTCATCTATATGTAAACGTCCTGCTGTATCTAGAATTATTACATCATTTAACTTACTAATTGCAACATTATAAGCTTGTTTTGCAATTTGAACAACATCTTTTGTTGATTCATTTGCATAAACCGGTATATTCAACTGATTTCCAACAACTTGTAATTGTTTTATAGCAGCTGGCCTATACACATCACATGCAACTAGTAATGGCTTTTTACCTTGTTTTCTTAATAAATTAGCAAGTTTACCTGCAGTTGTTGTTTTACCTGAACCCTGTAAACCTACCAACATAATTACAGTTGGTGGATTTGGTGTAAAATTAATTCTACTTTCTGTTCCACCTAGTAATTCAACTAATTCATCCTTTACAATTTTAATAACTTGTTGTCCTGGTGTTAATGACTTTAACACATCTTGCCCCAAAGCCTTTTCTTGTATAGTTGAAATAAATTCTTTTACTATTTTATAGTTAACATCTGCTTCAAGTAATGCAAGTTTTACTTCTCTTAACATTTCTTTCAAATCAGATTCTGTAATTCTAGCTTTACCTTTTAATTTTCTTGTAAACTCTTGTAATTTTGAAGATAATCCCTCAAATGCCATATTGGATTCCTCCTTATATTAGTCATTGTTATTTTAGTATTCTTATTGTTCTTATGAAATTTGTTATTATATTAAATTTACTATTCTCATGAAATTTGTTATTCCATGAAATTTATTATTCTCATAAAATTTGCTTTATTTGTTTTTCTATAAATTGAATATTTCTTACTATTTCATTAGAATTTTTTAATATTTCTTTTTTATTAAAACCTTTTCCATCTCTAGAATTAGCATTTTTGTCAATTTCATTTAAATACTTTACAATACAATTTAAATGTTCTTGAACATTTGCAAAAACTTTTTCTTCTTCTAGACTTTTGTTCATAAACCCTATGTTCTTTTCTAATTCATACAGTTTAATTTCTGATTTTTTAATAATATCTCTAACTGCTTGCCTAGTTATATCATTATTTTCCGCAATTTCTGAAAGTGATAAATCATTATTATAATAATCTGTTATAATTTCATATTGTTTTTCAGTCAATACTTTCCCATATATTTGGCATAGCATACTTATTTCAACATTTTTCTCCATAATTCTACCCTTTCAATCTGCATTATTTTTGTAATGCTATATTACTTTACACTATTTTTATTGATTTGTCAAGGGTTTTACACAAAAAATACTTTTCTTTTTACAAAAATACGATTTACTTTTACTTTACAAAATTGTGTTTAACTTTTCACTTGATGCCTTTTTACAAAAAAATACCTTCTTTTGCTATAAAAGAAAGCATTTTTTATCTAATTTAGAAAATTCCTAATTGTTTATAAATAGTTGGTAAAGCAATTGCAACTAATACTACATCTATTATTCCTAATATTAATCCAAATATTGCCATCCATCTACATTTTTGTGTTTCAGGTTTAAATTTTGCAATTCCTAAAATACCTGTAACAACTGCTGCTATTCCACAAGGGATACCTCCAATTATTAACCCTACTAAAGAACAAATAAAACTAGCCAATGCAGGTCCACTAATCTTCTTTACTACTGGTGTTTGCTCATTATTTTCTTCCATTTCAATACTCCTTTCACTATATATTATAATTATATTTTAACATTTCCACACAAATATATCAATACATATCTTCAAAACACCTAACAAAAAAATCTCCTATTATATCATCCCCCTCACTCGGAGAAAAAAATTGTTACTTTTGAAAAAGCAAAGCTCCGACCTGAGCCCCAAAACATTTAACTAAAATCATTATCGTAACAAGTCCAACCAACCCAGCATGCACTCACCGCGTTTGAAGGAGTTTGCTTTTTCAAAAGTAACAATTTTTTTCTCTCGGTACTCCCTCAAAAAAAGTAACAAATTTTTTTCTCGGTGCCACCACAAAAACAAAAATCACAAATCCTCCTCCACATAATACCTCGTTCCAACCATCACATCCGGCAAATACTGCTGTTCCACATAATGCCCTGGATAATCATGCGGATACTTATACCCAACCCCATATCCATCTTTCGCCATTCCATCAGTCACAGCATTCCTTATATGCATTGGAACTTCCCCAGTATCCTTATTAGCAACATCTTCCAAAGCCTTATTAATTCCCATATAAGCCGCATTAGACTTTGGTGATTTAGCATTATACACAGCCGCTTCTGCCAAAATAATTCTCGCCTCAGGCATACCAACCATATGAACCGCTTGCATTGCAGAATTTGCAACTACCAAAGCATTTGGATTTGCCATTCCCACATCCTCAGCTGCAGAAATTACAATTCTTCTAGCTAAAAACATCGGATCTTCTCCACCATTTATTGCCCTTGCTAAATAGAACAATGTTGCATCAGCATCACTTCCACGCATTGACTTTATAAACGCACTTATATTATCATAGTGACTATCACCATTTTTATCAAAAATCGCTTTCCTATTTTGAACACTATCTTTTGCAATTTCATTTGTAATATGTATACAGCCATCTGAATCCATTTGAGTTGTTAATACTGCTACTTCCAAACCATTCAAAGCTGTACGCACATCTCCATTTGAAACCTCTGCTATTTTCATTAATGTATCATCATCAATTTTTACATTATAATCCCATAAACCTTTTTTATCTGTTATTGACCTTTTTAAAACCTTGTAAATGTCATTTTTATTTAATGGATTTAATTTAAAAACCATAGACCTTGAAATCAAAGCCTTATTTACTTCAAAATATGGATTCTCTGTAGTTGCACCTATTAATATAACTGTACCATTTTCAACAAATGGTAATAATGCATCTTGTTGCAACTTATTAAATCTATGAATCTCATCTATAAATAAAATACACTTTCCACTTGGATTAAACATTATATTTTTAGCTTCCTCAATAGCTGATTTTATATCAGAAACACCAGCAGTTACAGCATTTATTTTTTTAAACTTATATTTTGTAGTATTACTTATAACTTTTGCTAAAGATGTTTTACCACATCCTGGTGGTCCCCACAAAATTATACTTGATAATCTATCTGCTTTTATTGTTCTATAAAGAATTTTATCTTTTGCTAAAATATGTTCTTGCCCTACATAATCATCCAATGTTTCTGGTTTCATTCTATATGCCAATGGTTCATTACTATTCATAGTTTTTCCTCTTCCTTTTTTAGTTATTTTTATCTAGATAAATAAAGTAATCCTTTTTTTATTATATCTTCTACACCTAAATCAGATTTATCAAATCCTTCAAAAGCAACTTCTATTTCTTTTCTACTATATCCTAAAACTTGAAGTGCAGACATAGCTTCTGCAACCTTTTCTCCATCTTCTTCTTTCTTAGAAAGCATTTCCTCTAATTCATCTTTACTTGTATCATTAATAGCATTCAACTTGTCTTTTAATTCTAATATGATTCTTTGAGCAGTTTTAGGACCAATTCCAGGTAGTTTTTTCAATTTACTAACATCATCTGTAATAACTGCTAATGCAAAACTAGAAGGTGTTATATTAGATAAAATTACAATTGCAGATTTTGCGCCCACACCACTAACTGATAATAATAATTCAAACATTCTTAGTTCTTCATTTGTATTAAAACCATATAAACTCATATCATCTTCTCTAACTTTTAAATATGTATATATTTTTACTATACTCCCAATTTCACCCAATTTATCTATTGCAGTTTCAGACATAAAAATTTTATATCCTATACCACTTGTTTCCACTACAACATATTCAGCTGTTTTTATTTCTAAACTTCCTTTTATATATGCATACATTATTTTTCCCCCTTTACATAGTATAATGAAATATTTTTATGATATATTAAATCTTTTATATATTTCATTAAGTACATCTGTTTGATATTATATATTATATTTTTCCATAAATAAAGTCATAAACAAAAATAATTGCTTTTTTTCTAAAGTTATACTATAATTTACTAATAATTTACTATAAAAGGAGATATATTTTATATGAATAATTGGTTATCTAGAACAGAAGGTCTTATAGGAAAAAAAGCAGTCGATAAATTGAAGAATTCTCATGTAACAGTTTGTGGTTGTGGTGGTGTTGGTTCTTATGTTATAGAAGGATTGGTACGTGCTGGAATTGGTAATATAACTATTATTGATAATGATGTAATAGATATTTCGAATATCAACAGACAATTAATGGCTGATTTTACTGTTATTGGTCAACCTAAAGTTGAAGTTGAAAGAAAAAGATTATTGAAAATAAATCCAGAATTAAATATCAATATTTTTCAAGAATTCATTGATACCTCTAATTTTTCTAAATTTGTATGTAACTATAGTGAAGATACTCTAAACCATAAAATCACCACAGATTATATAATTGATGCAATTGATAGTGTTTCGTCTAAATTAGATATTATTGAATATGCTACTCAAAATAATATTCCTATTATTTCATCAATGGGTACTGGAAATAAACTTAACCCTACTAAATTTGAACTAAGTGATATTTCTAAAACTTCAGTATGTCCACTTGCTAAAGTAATTCGTAAAGAATTGAGAAATAGAGGAATTAATCATCTTAAAGTTTTGTATTCAAAAGAAACTCCTAACAGATGTGATGAATGTTCTTTACCTGCATCCACTCCTGCTAGTATTAGTTTTGTTCCTTCTGTAGCAGGTTTAATTATTGCTGGAGAAGTTATTAAAGATTTAATTAAAGAATAAAATTCCACATTTTCAAAAAACGAATTAAATTATACATAAAATAAGCCTAAATTATCAGAATCTTCATCTAATAATTTAGGCTTATAAACACTTTATTTATTTTGCATTATTTTTTTCTTTATATTCATAAACATATTTTTTATTATCAACATGTTTATATAAACTAGCTGCGACAAAAGATGTTAAAGGAATTGCTGTTAAAATTCCTATACTTCCTGCTAATGCTTGTAAAACTTCAACAGTTATCATCTCTAAATTAAGTAAATATACTAAAGAATGATTACTTGCTGTTAATAACAACACTGTTGATAAAGAGCTTCCTATATATGCTAATATAAGAGTATTTGTCATTGTTCCCATTATATCTTTTCCTATATTAAATCCTGATTTTATAATCGTCTTAAAATCTGGCTTTTCCAATTTACTTGCTACTTCATATAATGATGATGCTATATCTATTGAAACATCCATTATAGCACCTACAGCACCTATTAATATTCCTCCAAAAATAATTGCTTTTAAATCTATTGATGCATTTAATTGTTGTAAATATATAGCGTTTTCATCTGTAAAACCTGTTAAACGTAATACACTGTTCATAATTAAAGTTAACAATCCAGCAACTAATACACCTCCTATACAACCAAGTGCAGTTGTAATTGTTTTTTTACTATAACCATATACAAGCATAACTGTACTTATTGTTATAAATACACAAGTTACAATTGTCCAGAAATATATATTATGTCCTCCTAATATTGCAGGAATGTAAACTATAAAAATTGACAACACTGTAAATATTAATGAAACTAAAGTTTTTGCACCTTTTTGCTTTCCAAACAATACTATTAAACCTAAAAAGATAATTGTCAAAACTACTAAAGCTGATATTCTAGAATACTCTACAAAATACCACTTTGATTGATTTTCATATGTTGTATCATTATATAACAAAACTTTATCTCCAGCTGCTACTTCTTTTACTGTTCCTGTTATATATGTTGAAATATTTTGAGTTGCTATCACCAATTGATTTTTACGTTCTCCTGATGTAATCTGTGCTTCAAATGTTATATCTGTATTATATTGATTCTCCATCCCCTCTATTTCTATTGGTGTTTCTTTTCTTTCTAAAATTCTAGTAATTTTTGCTCTTGGATAATCTGATTTAGTTATATTAGCCAAAAAGCTATTATCCTTCATTACAATTCTATTTCCAATAAAAATATATAAAATTGATACTATTAGTGCTACTATAAAAACTATTTTTTCTTTCATTTATTATTCTCCTCTTTATTAAATTTAATAACTATTTTTTATAATAACATAAATTAAAACTTTTTTGTATAAATTTTCAAAAAAAAGTTAAAATAATATTATAAATTGAAAGGATGATATATTATGGATATTGAAAAACATTTATTAATAACAGGAGCATCTGAAATATCTTGGAAAGATGCAATAACAACAGCAATTTCAGAAGCATCTAGAACAATAGATTATTTATCTAATGTAAAAGTTTTAGAACAACGTGCAAAAATAACAGGAAATAAAATTTCTGAATATTATGTAGATTTAGACATTTCTTTTGTCATAGATCGAGAAAGAAACTCTTAATATAGAAAGGACTGATATAATTATGAAACCAATTGAAACAAATCAAGAATATAGTGACTATGTTGACCAAAAATCTCCTAATTCTCCTATTTTTAAAAATTGTTTTAATGCATTTTGGACTGGTGGTTTAATATGTTCTATAGGACAAATCATTATGGACTTTAGTATGTTTAAAGGTCTAGACCAAACATCAGCCTCAACAGTTGTTTCCATAGTTTTAATAGGAATAGCAGCACTTCTAACTGGACTAAATATTTTCAACAGAATTGGCAAATTTGCGGGTGCAGGTTCTCTAATTCCTATAACAGGATTTGCCAACTCTATAGTTTCCCCAGCAATTGAATACAAATCTGAAGGTTATGTTATGGGAGTTGGTGGAAAAATGTTCACAGTAGCAGGTCCTGTCCTAGTATTTGGTATTTGCTCCTCTGTTCTAATCGGACTAATAGCCACTTTATTTGCATAACCCCCTATTTATGCCAAAAATTTTCACACTATTTTGCATACTCCTATTCAGTCAAAAAAAAATTTTTAACTTTATTTTGCACAACCCTATTCAGTCAAAAAATTTTTAACTTTAATTTGCACAACCCTATTCAAATTAAAAACTACCACCTTACACTATAACCTCATTCGGAGAAAGAAATTTTTACTTTTGAAAAAATAAATCTCCGACCTGAGCCCTCCCAACATTTAACCCAAGTCATTATCGTAATAAATTCCTTCAAACGCGGTACGCACTCCACCGCGTTTGAAGGAATTTATTTTTTCAAAAGTAACAAATTTTTTCTCTCGGCACTAACCCCACTAACTCAAAACAACATCTAATAACTGTCCCAAGTAAGATAAAAATGTCCAATAATAAACGTCCCCACTATATAAGTTTCTCCAAATAAACCGAATAAATATAACACTTATCAACATCCTGTCCTAAAGCCTCATTCAAAGCTCTCTTATATATCTCCAACTGTTTTTTGTATTTTTCAATCAATTCAAACTCCTTACCATCTTCCACATAATCAGTTTTATAATCCACCAACACTACTTTTCCATCTTCATCTATATAATACAAGTCAATAATTCCCTGAACTAAAATATTATCATTTAACCCATTACCATAAATCTCATCAGAAGTTAAATTTATATAAAAAGGCTGTTCTTTGTATACTTCCCTTGCTTTACTTAACTGCCTAAACAATTCTGATTTGGTATATGAATATAGCTTATACATATTAATAGATTTTCCTTCCAAAGGAGTTATAATTCTTTTTTGAACAAATTCATCAATCATTTGCTGTAACATTTCTTTAGTATAATTTTTATGCTCATCCAATTTTTGAAAACACATATGCATTAAAGTACCTTTTTGTGCATTTGTAATTTGAACATCTTCATTTAAAAATTGTGGTCGTGCTACTGCAAAACTTGACTCTTCTGCTTTTTGATTTTCCAATTCATCAATAGAAATAATATCATCATTTTCTTTTAATTTAGTAACTGATGTTTTAGTAGGAATAACAGAAGAATCCATGTATAAATATTTCCATTTCAGTGTTTTTGATAAATCTGTCATTTTTTGTTTTTCAATTTTCTTAGCTCTTTCATTTAATTTTTGAATTATATTATCCTTTTCTTCTACATCTACAGAATTATCAATAGATTTTAAAAACTCATCTTTTTTTATAATTTTAACATTCATAAAGTCAGCTATTTTTTCTTTATTATTAAAATATACTAATTCTATCCAATCCAAATATGATTTATATTTTTTTAATAATACAGGATTTATTGTATTTCTATTAATTTCTTTTTTATTTGTTTTATCCATGAATTCATTTGAAACTGTTTCACTATTAAATTCATTTTCATCTGTTTTATACATTTGTATTAATGCATCTTTTTCTGCAAAAGACTTTTCAACATCTTTAGAAATACCTGTAATTATTAATTTTTCTTTTGCTCTTGTTAAAGCAACATATAATACTCTCATTTCTTCAGATAAAGTTTCCACTTTTGATTTTAATCTTATTGCTTCTTTTGCAAGTGTGGTATATTCTATTTTCTTTTCATCATTTATATATTTAGGACCAAAGCCTAAATCTTGATGTAAAATTATATTTTCATTCAAATCTTGCATATTAAATTGTTTACCCATACAAGATAAAAATACTATTGGAAATTCTAGTCCTTTACTTTTATGAATACTCATTATTCTTATTACATTCTCATTTTCACCAATCAATTTTGCTGATGACAAGTCACCACTATTACTATGTAATTTATCAATAAAATTTATAAAATTAAATAGTCCCTTAAAGCTAGCAGTTTCATACTGTTTTGCCCTTTCAAAGAGCATTTTTAAATTTGCCTGTCTTAAACCTCCATTAGGTAATAATGTAACATAATTATAAAAATTTGTATCACTATAAATTTGCCAAATAAGTTCATCTAATGACATATATTTTTCTTGACCTTGCCATTTTTTTAAATTATTTAAGAACAAATCTATTTTTTTAAATAATTCATCTGAATTATTTAAATTATAAAAGTCATCATCAGATTTTGATTTCTTTTGTGAATAATAATTTGTTAATGATTCATAAAAAGATATTTTTTTATCTTTTCCTCTTATCTCAACTAATTCATTATCTGTAAATCCGCCTATACTAGATCTTAAAACAGTAACCATTGGTATATCTTGCATTGGATTATCTATAATTTTTAACAAACACATGATAGTTTGAATTTCCATTGATTCTAGATATTCAGAAGATACATCACTAAATACTGGCATATTTAAATTTGAAATTTCTTTTTCAAAGATTGGGGCAAATACTTTTGTTGAACGAAGTAATACCACTATATCCTTATATGTTACTTTTCTGTACCCTTTTTTTCTATCATAAACCATGTAATTACTATCTATTATTTCTTTAATTTTTTCAGCTACATATTTTGCTTCTAAAACTACATCTTCCACCCTTTCTTCTGTTTCTGATGATATTTCTGTTTCTGAATCTTCAGTATTATCAGTAGATTTATAAATATCATCTTCTGGTTCTTTTAAATCTATAATATGCAATTGAGCAATTCCTGCATATTCTTTTATATCATTTGGTTTTGGATAATTTGCACCATAATTTAAAAATTCATTTTCATTATAACAAATATCCCCCAAATTTGTGCTCATAATATTTTCAAATATTAAATTAGTTAAATCTAATACATTTTCTCTACTTCTAAAGTTTTTAAATAGTTGAATTTTTAAACCTTTTTTATTATTTATAATATCATCTTTTTTTGAATTTGTTTCTGTCTCAGTACTTGATTCAATCTGATTATTTTTTAATTTATATGTAGAATATTTTTCTAGAAATAATTCTGGTCTTGCTTGTCTAAATTTGTAAATACTTTGTTTAACATCACCAACCATAAAAATATTATTACCTTTTGAGACACTTTTTAAAATATATTCTTGAACTAAATTACTATCTTGGTATTCATCTATTGCTATTTCTTCAAATTTCTCTTTATATTTTTTTGCAACATCTGTTTCATATATTCTTCCATTTTCATCAACTTTTAAAAGTATATTTAGTGCAAAATGTTCTATATCATTAAAATCAACAATATTTTTTTCTTTCTTCTTATCAGCAAATTTTTTTGAAAATTCTATTACTAATTTTTTTATTGATTCTAATATTTCATACATTTCAAAAATATCTGAATTAGCTTGTTTTGAACTATATATTAAATATTTTTCAATTGTATTTGCTACTTTTTTCTTAACATTATCTCGAATTTCTTTAGCTTCATTTTTATAATCTAATGTTACTTTTCTATCTGATGGCCATTTAGACCATATTAACGTATTTGCTAAATTATAGGTACTTTCCCATGAATTAGTATTATTTTTTATATTTTCCAAGTTTTCAATATCACTACTAATTACTAATTTGTATTTTATTAATTCTTCATATTTCGATAATTTTTTTTCTACTTGTTTTAATTTCAAGATTGAATCTATTAATTCTTCTTTAAAATTTTCTAATAATATTTGTCCCCAAACTGTTTCAGCAAAATCTTTTTCTAATTTATCTTTTAAATTAAATTTTTCAACTTGCTCTTCTAACCATTGTTTTGGAAAAGGACTACTTTGTATAAATCTATATACATTCAAAATTAATTGTCTTAAGTTGTCATCTCCTCTATAATTTGTATATATATTTAATAATTTATTAAATTCTTTATTTTCTTCTATATATTTTTCTTCAAATAAATCATCTATAATTTCTTGTTTTAGCAAATCTATTTCAGCAGTATCTGCAACCCTAAAATTTGCTGATGTATCTATTTCATAAAAGTTATTTCTTATTATATCTAAACAAAATGAGTGAATTGTGCTTATATTAGATTTATTTAACAATATAATTTGCCTTTGTAAATCTATATTTGTTGGATCTTCTTCTAACTTCTTATATATTGCCTCTAATATTCTTTCTCTCATTTCACTTGCTGCTGCACTTGTAAATGTAACTATTAATATCTTATCTATATCTACTTTATCATTTATTACTTTATTTATTATTCTTTCTACTAATACAGCAGTTTTTCCACTTCCGTGCTGCTGCTGCAACTAATATATTGCTTCCTTTTTCATGTATTGCTAAAGATTGTTCCTTTGTCCAATTTACTTCTGCCACTTCTTTATACCTCCATTTTGGAATTTTTATTTAGTATATATTAATTTAATAAATTTTTCAATTCAAATTTATTAAACTTATGTTATCTATAATTTACTAAATTTATATTTTAACTTTTGAATCACATTTTTTATGAGTACATTGTCAATATTTTTTATGGCACATTTGACACATTATGTAAAATATGGTAAAATATATTAGTCGTATAATAAAACAAAGGAGGATTTATTAATGGAATTATCTTTTAAAGATACCAAAAAAAATTTAGAAAAATCTATAAAAAAATTTAATATTTCATTGAGTCCATTTTTATCAAATGCAAATACTACACAAATAATTATAGATGATTTTAGAAAAAAATTAAAAGAAATAGATATACAATACGATAGTTTAATAAATAAAGATTTTATTTCTCAAGAAGAAAGAACACAAATTTTTCAAGAGGTAAAAAAATGTAGAGAAAATTTTTCCATATTACAAGAAAAATCAGTTCCTGTTGAACAACATTGTAAAAAAACTATAAAAGGAGCTATAAGTTTTCCTGCAAAACTATGCAAAATTATTAGTGCCATAGTTTCTCCAAAGAAGTCTAGTAAAAAGTTAAACTGTACCTCTACTTCTAAGAAAGTTGTCAACACAGCTCGTGTAATTATTGGTAATTCAAATGAAAAATTAAGTATAACTGATTTAAAAAGAACAAACAACAATGAATTTTATAATGATAATGATTATTCTGAAATTTTCGACAATAATCCTACACATTTTTATATAGTTGAAAGAGCAAAAAAAATGCCTAATAATATGTCTTTAAAATACAGTAATATGCTATATGGAAATTTAAATATAGAAAAACTAAGTATGTGTTCTAGTGTAAATGCCCAAAATTCGAATCAATCTAAATTAAATGATAGTATTCGTTACACAAATAGTGTTCAATATAAGCTTTTGCCACTTTGTAAAACAGAAAAAAATTTACTAGATACTTTCGGAAATATTGGTTTTTTAAAAGATCATATTTCAGAAGGATATGTTCCTAAACATATTGAAAATTATAATTTAGAAAAGAAATTGAATGAATATTATGAAAAAACTTTTATAAAAAGAGACGATAATACAGATATAAAAATTTTTAAAGTAGGTACTATAGATATCATTAAAAGCCAAAAAATTATTAAGAAACTTGATCAATATATTATCGAACTACAACCTCATATTGACTTATCTAATAGTAACTCAAACAATGACTTTGTTTCAAATATGCATAAAAGATATTCTAACTCAAAAAGATTAATCGTGTACGGTAATATAGATTTTGAAAAAATTAATAATGAAGATGTAGCATATACTTCTACTGTTGCTAATGATTTATTATCTAATAGTAATTTAAATTCAAAATATATAGGTAGTGTTGAATCTCATTATAATTATTATATGTTAAATAAAATTTCTGCTATTTCTAATATTTTTGATTTTAAAGAAAAATCTCGTTAATATAGATAAGAACCACATAAACTAAAGCGAAACCTTTAGTTTATATGGTTTTTTCTATTTAATATACATTTCTGGATCGATAGAATTACCATCTTTTAATATTTCAAAATGTAAATGAGGATTATCTAATATTTCAAATGTTGCTGAATTTCCAACTGTACCAATTGTTTGACCTGATTTAACATCTTCACCTACCACAACAAATTCTGCTGTTAACAAATTAGAATATACTGATGAAAATCCATTAATATGCTCTATTACTACAGTCAAGCCATATCTAGGATCATTTTTAATAGATTTAATTTTTCCATCTGTAGATGCTTTTACAATTGTAGTTTTATCTGCTTTTATATCTATGCCTAGATGAGTAGTCCACTCTTTTAAAGTATCTGAATATATTAATTTATCTTTGCCATATTTTTTTACAACTTCACCTTCTACTGGCATAGTAAAAGTTGGATCTGGTTGTGTTTCTTCTGGTTGTACTGATGTTTTATTTGTTTCACCTGTTTTATTATTCTCATTTTGAGTATCTATTTGATTTACTAAATTTGTTTCATTATTTCCTTGGTTATTATTTTGTGTTTCACTTATTTTATTATCTGTTTGATATTCAGTTGTAGTTTTTACTTGAACAGATTCACCATCTTTAACTTCTTCATAATCTTTCATTTCATTAACTGTTTTACCTATAGATGAACTTGCATCTTTTATAACATTTTCCACAGGATTATTATTTTCTCCTATTTGTAAATCAATTTTTTCCTTACCTTTTCTGCTATTCAATACTGAAAATAATGTTATAAAAAGAATTAAACCTACAATAATGCATCCTATAGAAATATACGTAATTCTACTTATATCTTTACTTTTTAAATCTTTAGCCATATAAAGTATCCTCCTTAATTTTTTCTTTAGTTGAATTATTTCCAGATTTATTAAATTTATACATTTCTTTTTTATAAAAACTTTTGAAACCAACACTGGAATGCTTACTAATTTCAATTTTGAACTTCTACTCCAGTATAAAAATGTTTAATGATATCCTCACATTTATAGCCTTGTTTTGCCAAACTGTCTGCTCCCGTTTGGCTCATTCCTACTCCATGTCCATATCCTGTTACTTTAAATTTTATTTTTTCAGAAATTTCTATATTGAAATTAGCAGATTTCAATCCAAAAATTGTTCTAGCTTCAACACCTGATAAATTATGATTTCCCACTTTTATAGTTTTTATTCTTCCCCCAGATGTATACTCTAATATTTGTATACAATTTTCTTCTTGAAAATTTATAGAAAAATCTGAATACTTTTCTTTCATTTTTGAAATAAAATCTTCTTTTGAAATTTCAACTTCTGAACTATATTGTGTATATCCATCTTCACCAGATGTTTGAACTGTTTGTAAATATGGATAACCGGCTTCCACCCCAAACATCAATAGGAGCTTCTGTTGCACCTCCACTATTAGAATGAAAAAATGCATTTATAGGTATTCCTTCATATGTTATAATTTTTCCTTTAGTATCATTAACTGCTGAAACAATTTTATTCCAGTTTTCTTCACATTTATCACTTTCCCATCTTGCAAATCTGTCTTCTTTTGATATCCAAGCTTGGCAACAAGATGAGTTATCACAAATATGTGCTTCACCATGTTTTGCCTGATTTTGTGTTATTTTATATATTGTATATGTCCTTGCAACAATAGCTTGCGATTTTAAGGCTTCTGCTTCAAAATCAACAGGCATTTCTGCTGATACAACACCATACAAATATTCATCTAAACCTATTTCTTCTATTGAATTAGTTTTAGTATGTAATAGTTTTATAGTATTATATTCTTTGTAATCATATTTAACTGTATTTTGTGTTTCTTGCGTTTCTGTTTTTTCTGATGTAATGTCTTGTACATCTTCATTTTTAGCTAATGCAACATTTTCAATATTAATTCTAGTAAAAAATACTGGAATTATAAATGTTATAACAACTAAAATAATAACATACAAGAAAATTTTTTTCATTTTTCAACCTCTCTTTTTGAACTATACTGCTAACATTCTTCTCATATCAGATAATACCTTTTTTTCAATCCTTGATACCTGAACTTGGCTTATTCCAAGAATTTTTGCAACTTGCATTTGCGTACTTCCTTTATAATACCTTAGTAAAATAATTTTTTTATCTCTTTCATTTAATCTTTCAATTGCATCTTTTAATACAATTTTATCTATTAAATTTTTCTCTCCATCATTATTACTAGGTATTTTATCTAATATGTTTCCTTCAGTATCATCTTTATAATTTGTATCATAAATTGAATCTACACAATTCACAGAATCTAAAGCTACTGCTATTTCCTCTTTTGATACTTTTAAAATTTTAGCGATTTCTTCTATTTTTATTTCCTCACCTTTTTTATTTAAATATTCTTTTTGTACTTCTCTTATTTTTACACATAATTCTTTTGTGCTTCTACTTACTTTAATCGGTCCATCATCTCTAATAAACCTTTTTATTTCTCCTAATATATATGGTACTGCATATGTTGATAATTGAACTTCAAAATTCGTGTCAAACCTTCTTATTGATTTTATAAAGCCGAAGTGATCCTATTTGATATAAATCATCTAATTCATATCCTCTTTCTTTAAACCTGCGAACAATACTCCAAATTAGTCCTGAATTATTTTCAACTAATTTTGACATTGCTGTTTCATTACCTTCTTTGGCTCTAATAATATCTTCAATATTATTATCATACATATTATTTATCAAGCCTGCCTTTCCATCTTTCGTGTTATTTTCATATTTTTCTAAGCTAAACTTACAAGTTCTTTTTCTTCTTCTTCAAATTTCTCTTGTTTTTCAATAACTTTTTTCATTGTAACTTTAGTGCCAAGACCTAAAACAGACTCAATATGTACTTCATCCATAAAACTTTCCATTATTGTAAATCCCATACCAGATCTTTCTAAGTTTGGTTTTGATGTATATAATGGTTTTCTAGCCATTTCAACATTATCAATTCCTTTTCCAGAATCTGATATTTCAACTTCTATTGTATTTGCAAATATTTTTGCAATAATTTTAATTTTTCCTTCAGTATTTTCATATCCATGTATAATGCTGTTTGTAACAGCTTCTGAAACAGCAGTTTTTATATCTGCAAGCTCTTCTATTGTCGGATCTAACTGTGCTGCAAATGCGGCAACTGTAATACGTGCAAATGCTTCATTATTAGATTTACTTACAAATTCTAATTTCATTTCATTTTCATACAAACCCTTCATTTTTATTAAATCAATCCTTTGTAAAATATATTTAGGTTTTTTTATGGTTATACCTATAAACCTTAAATTTAAGACGCAATTGGAATAATCTTCAAAACTCCACTCATTTCAAGAACTTTTTGAACACTTGGATTAACATTTTTCATTTCTACAATTCCTCCAAGCATAGTAGCAGTTTTGTATCTACCTATAATCATTCCTATTCCACTACTGTCCATAAAAGACACCTTATTAAAATCAAATACAACTTTTCTAGGCATATATCTCGTAATTTCATTATCAGCCATCCTCCTTATTTTTTCTGCAACATGATGATCGATTTCCTCTGTTATTTTTAAAATCAATAACTTGTCCTCTTTTACAAATTGACTCTCCAAAATACAATCCTCCCTTACAAATTTATAAATTTTATTATAAAGCTATTTCCATTTTTTTCCAAGAGCGAAACTTAGGAAGTTTTGTCGAACATATAAAAAGTTTTCGACAAGTTTTGCAAATTGTTAAAGTATTTTCATATTCTTTATAAACTTTTGAAGAACATAATTATAAGTCAAAAAACAAGGAATTAATTAAATATTTTACTTAATTAATTCCTTGTTATAATTTTTTGTTACTTATATAATATATTAAAATCGGATATTTCTCAGTCCGCGAAACATACATGTCTTTTGTGTATTTCACATAGCGATAGTTTACTTCTTTGCTATTGTACTCTTCGGGATTATCGAAATCAATAAATGGAGAGCAAAAACGTTCCACATCGATGTGATAGTCCGGGTTATCCATGTTGATAATCTGTTTGTCCGATTGTGCATGGGCTGTTGCGTCGGATAAGCATAAAAATGCTGTCAATCCAATGATGATAAGTGTTTTAATTTTCATATT
>OIGD01001011.1_pt1 | contig 28938 bp, 30 predicted proteins | sample 1582211 | NCBI WGS metagenome assembly OIGD01 (sample SAMN04414078, study PRJEB24778) | human gut metagenome | material: faecal | host: Homo sapiens
TTTAATTATATATTTTTTATTAAAAAGCATTATTTAATTTAATAAATAATGCTTTAATTTTATTGTTTTTTCTACCAGCGTCCGCCGCCGCCCCCTCCAAAGCCGCCGCCGCTGAATCCTCCACCTTTTTCTCCAAAAATTTTGCCAATCTTTGAAGCGGTTTTGGCGGTTGTTTGCGCAATTGAACGGACAACAACCGAGTTCATTGAATTCATTGACGAAAGAATTCGCGCAGTGATATAAACATCAACTATATTATTATTGGAAACATACCAATCTGGCGATTGAACATCAATTGTCTTAAACTTTTCAATCCAAACGTTGCTTATCCCAAGAACATAGGCATATGGTAGAACATCAAAAAAGAGTTCTGGATTTTCTTCTGCAAGCATTTTAAGCCTGTCTTGCTCGGTTACCAAGATAAAGGTTCGAAGACCAAAAACGCGTCCAACTTCTTTGTTTTTGCCCTCTTTGCGTGTGTTTAAATTCATTATTAGCAAAACAGAAAGCAGCCCAAAAACAGGAACAAAAATTGATGTTAAAAGCGGATCGGTGTATGTGTCGAAAAGGAATATTACACATGGAATGTAAATTCCAATAAGAATTAAGAAAAGAGGAACTTGATACCAAAAATATTTCTTTTTGCTTAGCGTTAATTTTTGATCCTTAATTGTCATAAGTCCCAAAACAACTGCAGCGCAAATAATTGCTATTGAAGTGCAAACAATTGATGATATATAGGTGTCTGTTATGTTTGAAACAACTTTAAGCCCAACTCCAATTAAAATCATAAAAGCAGCGGCAAAAAAACTCTTAATGCTTAAAACAGTTTTATTAAAAAATTTGGAATTCTCTTCTTTAACACTCTTTCTTGCTCCAGAAATTGCTTTTGCTGTTGCAGAATTAACTTGCGAAATTATAAACCCCTCATCTCCAACAAACATTGAGTTAAAGATGTTTTTTTCATATTCCTTAAAAGTGTCATCAGCATCTTTAAGCTTTGTTAAAACAGTTGTTCCTGTTGATTCGTCAATTTTAACAAATCCCTTGCTTGCCCAATAGACAACAAGCGCCGAGACGTCGCCATTATTAACCTTTGCGTCGATTATATATCCCGCGTCGGAAGGAGTTATGTTTTCCGGGGCTGTGAATTCAACAATTGGAACAATTCTATTTTTGTTCTTATTTATACTATAAATTACTAACGCCAAAACAAACAATCCAACAGCACAAGACAAAAGTGCTATGTTTGGAACGAGCGATTTCTTTTCGGTTTTGAAATATCCTTCGCTTAACGATGCCCTTGCCGTAATGCCTTGGAATGGTTTAATACGATTGGAATATGCGAATGAAACAGAACTGTTTTCAATTGTTTTTGTGTAAATTTCATCTTCGCCATCTGTTCCAACATAGAATGTTATTGGTCTGTCTTCAATTGGTTTTTCAAATTGAATGTTAATGTTAACGTTTGAAATTGTAGTATCCCAACCTGTTCCAATAAAGTTGTAGTAAAGTTGGTCGAAATCCTTTATTTTATCGTCGCCAAGTTTGATTAAATAGTTAATATGAAAAGTTGAATTTTCGGCTGCATAGCTATATGGGTCGCCAATTTGCATTATATAATTACTTCCGCTAAGATAAAAATCACATTTATCGGAAATATTTTTGTTAAAAACAACCTCAACTTTATAATTCTTTTTATACGTTTTCCCATCTTGTTCAAACATAACCGTTTGATAAAGTGGAATATAGCGATATATTCCGTGGCTTGAATAATTAAAGTGAACGTCAATAACTTCATCAATTAAAAGCGAATTATCCTCGCGAACTGTTGCGTTAATCGTGTAACCTGTAACCTTATATTCGTTTTCATGCGAAATCTTATCGCTTGGAAAAAATGCGCTAATTATTCCAATAATCAGCGCTATAACAAAAAAAGGCAATAAGGTTAAAATGCCTTTTTTAATCATGGTTAAAACTCAACTTTAACGTTTTTTCTTTCTTTCGCAGAATCAACTTCATAAAGTGGTTTTTTGTCAAAATTAAACATCTTGGCAATCAAATTGCTTGGAAAAACCTCGCGTTTTGTATTGTATTGTTTAACAATGCCATTATAGTATTTTCTTGAAGCTGCAATTTCGTTTTCAAGATTTTTCAAAGTGTTTTGAAGTTCAATGAAATTTTTGTCTGCTTTAAGCTCTGGATATTTTTCAATAACAACAGAAAGTTGTTTTAAAACAGAAGTTAATCTTGCTTCATTTTCCATCTTGTCTTCTGTGCTTCCAGCAGTTGCACAAGCATTTCTTGCTGCAATAACCTTCTCCAAGGTTTCCTTTTCGTGTTTTGCATATCCTTTAACTGTTTCAACAAAGTTTGGAACAAGGTCATATCTCTTTTTAAGATAAACATCCATTGTTGAGAATGCTTCTTCGATTGCATTCTTTAATCTAACAAAATTGTTATATGTTGCAACAAGCCAAATGACAAAAATTATAAGCAAAAGCCCAATAACGCCGCCAATAACGCCGCCAACAATTGCTCCAACTCCTCCAATAAAGTTCATATTTTTCTCCTTTTATAATATATTTACATACGTATAATACAATTTTTATGAAAATAAGTCAAATTTTAGAAATAAATATGTTAAAATAATTTTGAGGTTAAAATGGAAAGAAAAGAAGTTCTTGTTGTTGATTTAAACGACAACCCAATTAAAAAAGTTGAAAAGCTATCCGCGCATAAGAAGCCCATTCTCCATCGCGCTTTTTCCGTTTTTCTTATCGACGGAAGTAAAATTTTAATTCAAAAACGGGCAAAAACGAAATATCACAGCCCTTCGCTCTGGGCAAATGCTTGTTGCAGCCACCCTCTCACAGCTGACATTTCTTTTGAAGCAAATTTAAGGCTTAAAGAAGAACTTGGAATCTCAAAGACAATTCCTTTAGAAGAACTTTTTTCTTTTGTCTATTTTGCAAATCTTGGAGCAATTTTTGAGTATGAACTAGACCATGTTCTTCTTGGAAATTACAGCGGAAAAATTAAAATGAATCCCGAAGAAGCAGAAAAATTTGAGTGGATTGAAATTTCAAAACTTGAAAAACAACTTGAAACAAATCCAAAAAAATTTGCTCCGTGGTTCTTAATTTGTGCGCCAAAAGTGATAAAAATAATAAAAAATCGCCAAATTTAGCGATTTTTTTGTTATTTTTACCTTATTTTCTTATTTTTTTTATTCCATATAACTTTGAATTGGTGAAAAATAGTCTTGAAAAGTTGTAACCTGTTTTTGAAGTGTTGAGAAAAAAGAATCTAGATCATTATGATTTTCAAATTTTTCTAAGAACCTTTTTTTATTTGCTTTTGAAATTGCTTCGCATTCCCCTTCTGAATGGATTGTCATTTTGTCAAAAGTAATTAAACTGTAATATTCCTTTCTGATGTCCTTTTCGCCAACCTCAACTCCAAGTTCCGAACAAAGTTTTGAGAAAAACTCATAAACACTTTTCGCCTTAATATTCATATTAAAATCGTTATCGTCAATTGTTGCAGAATATTTTCCTTTAACTTGCCCATTTTCATCTTTAATAAATGAAATTTCAACATTTTCTGGAACTAATAAAAAAACATTAAATTTTTCAAACATTTTTCCCTCTTTAAAAATTATAAAATATATTATTAAAAACATTAAAAGAAAACTCTCAAAAACCCAAGTTTTTCTTTTTTTTAATTTTCCTACATTTCAAAATCGGTGTATGCTGCTTTGCCAAGCAAGTCTAAATCATGTTGGCGCTCTTCCTGCCTGCAAGCAAATGCTGCTTTTGCAGGTAACTTTCCAAAAATCGTTGCGAAAGTATATAAATCGGAGTTCTGTCTGTTTTCATTAACATAAACAACCTGTTTATTCTCATCTTCAATCTTTGCAACCTTAGATAAATCAAGCACAATCCCTTCTTCAAGATTTGTAAAAAAAACATTATTAACATGGAATTCTAAGAAACCTTCTTTTCTTGAAACCCCAAAGTCGCGCCATATATCAAGATAAACCATCTTGGCGTCACAAACTTCTTTCAAATGCTCAAATTCCTTTGTGTAGTCTGGAATTTTTTCATCTTGCAAAGCCTTATCTAAATTATCCCTATCTGTTTTTTCTTCTCTACTTAAAATCTCATAAAATTAGCCATATGTCTTCACTCCTTATAATATATATACTATTTAATTTAATAAAAGTCAATATCTACGTGTTAAAAACTGTATTTTTCATAAAGCAATTTTTCACGCAACAAATATACTTAAAATTTTAGGACATAAACTTTTTTTGTAACTGCATTAACAACATTTTTTAGAGCGAGCGGTTAAAATCTTGTTTGGGCAAATGAAATTTGAGCGATGCGAAGTGTGTTATTAACAATCTGCAGAAAGCAAGCGGAGCTTGCGTTGCCTTTTTTAAACAAAAAGGCAACAGAAAGAACATTGTTTAAGCAACAAAAAAAACACCCTTTCGGGTGTTTTATTTAGGTGCGCTGGCAATGTTCTATTTTTCCGGACCGTCTCCAGTCAAGTATTTTCGACGATGAGAAGCTTAACTTCTGTGTTCGAGATGAGAACAGGTGGGACCTTCTCTCTATTGTCACCAGCACTGGTATAATAAACAACATAAAGTTGTGAATTATCGAACTTTGTTTTTGACAATTGAATTGTATAACATTTTTCAAATATTTCATAACGATTTAACTTAAGATTTCATATTAGTTTGCTTGAAATCACTTACGTGTGATCAAGCCCTCGACCTATTAGTATCGGTCAGCTCAATGCATTACTGCACTTACACCTCCGACCTATCAACCTTGTAGTCTTCAAGGGGTCTTACTAACTTATGTTATGGGATATCTAATCTTGTGGCAGGTTTCACGCTTAGATGCTTTCAGCATTTATCCTTTCCATACATCGCTACCCAGCTATGCCACTGGCGTGACAACTGATGCACCATTGGTATGTCCATCCCGGTCCTCTCGTACTAGGGACAGCTCCACTCAAATATCCTACGCCCACGATAGATAGGGACCGAACTGTCTCACGACGTTCTGAACCCAGCTCGCGTGCCACTTTAATCGGCGAACAGCCGAACCCTTGGGACCTACTACAGCCCCAGGATGTGACGAGCCGACATCGAGGTGCCAAACCTCCCCGTCGATGTGAACTCTTGGGAGAGATAAGCCTGTTATCCCCGAGGTAACTTTTATCCGTTAAGCGACGGCAATTCCATACTCAACCGCCGGATCACTAAGTCCTACTTTCGTATCTGCTCCACTTGTAGGTGTCGCAGTTAAGCTCCCTTATGCCTTTACACTCTAAAAGATAGTTTCCAACTATCCTGAGGGAACCTTTGAGCGCCTCCGTTACTCTTTAGGAGGCGACCGCCCCAGTCAAACTGTCCATCAGACACTGTCCGCTGCCAGGATAACTGCACAACGTTAGAGCCTCAAAGTCCAAAGGGTGGTATCCCAAGGTTGACTCCACAAAGGCTGACGCCTCTGCTTCAAAGTCTCCCACCTATCCTGTACATCGAACTCCGAAACTCAATGCCAAATTACAGTAAAGCTCTACGGGGTCTTTCCGTCTAGTCGCGGGTAATACGCATCTTCACGTATACTACAATTTCGCCGGGTCCCCTGTTGAGACAGTGCCCAAGTCGTTACGCCATTCATGCGGGTCAGAACTTACCTGACAAGGAATTTCGCTACCTTAGGACCGTTATAGTTACGGCCGCCGTTCACTGGGGCTTAAATTCAAAGCTTTGCTTGCGCTAACTTCTCCTCTTAACCTTCCAGCACCGGGCAGGCGTCAGCTCCTATACTTCAGCTTGCGCTTTAGCAGAAACCTGTGTTTTTGATAAACAGTCGCTTGGGCCGATTAACTGCGACCAGCTCTCGCTGGCACCCCTTATTCCGAAGTTACGGGGTCATTTTGCCGAGTTCCTTAACAAGGGTTATCCCGTTCGTCTTATGATTCTCTCATCGTCTACCTGTGTCGGATTGCGGTACGGGCACCTATTGTCTACCTAGCAGCTTTTCTCGCCAGTGTGAATTCACGAACTTCATTACTAATTTTCACTCCCCATCATCACCTAGGGTGCGCTCTAAACGTACTTTACAATTTAGACCCCTCATGATTTGGCCGCAGATTTCCATTACCGCGGATTCGCTATCCTCCTGTGTCACTGCATCAGCTCTTTATCGACAATCGGTGGTACAGGAATATCTACCTGTTGGTCATCGTCTACGCCTTTCGGCCTCAACTTAGGTCCCGACTTACCCTGGGCGGACGAACCTTCCCCAGGAAACCTCAGACTTTCGACGGCGTGGATTCTCGCCACGCTCTCGCTACTCATGCCGGCATTCTCTCTTGTTTACAGTCCACAGCTCCTTTCGGTACTGCTTCAGCCCGTAAACATTGCTCCTCTACCGATTAAGATTGCTCTTAATCCCTAAACTTCGGTGTTAGGTTTTAGCCCCGTTTATCTTCGGCGCACTACTACTCGACCAGTGAGCTATTACGCACTCTTTAAATGAATGGCTGCTTCTAAGCCAACATCCTGGTTGTTTTAGCGGTGACACATCCTTTTCCACTTAACCTAAACTTTGGGACCTTAGTTGTAGATCTCGGCTGTTTCCGTTTCGACAATGAAACTTATCTCACACTGTCTGACTCCCTGCTAGCAATTATCTGGTATTCGAAGTTTGATAAGGTTCGGTAACCCGCGAAGGCCCCTAGCCCATTCAGTGCTCTACCCCCAGTAATCTCATAACGCAGAGGCTAGCCCTAAAGCTATTTCGAGGAGAACCAGCTATATCCGGATTCGATTGGAATTTCTCCGCTATCCACAAGTCATCACCGACTATTTCAACAGGCGTGTGTTCGGACCTCCACAGTGTGTTACCACTGCTTCATCCTGCTCATGGATAGATCATCTGGTTTCGGGTCTACGACATGCAACTATTCGCCATTTTCAGACTCGCTTTCGCTTCGGCTCCGCAACTTAGTTGCTTAACCTCGCTACACATCGTAACTCGCCGGCCCATTCTACAAAAGGTACGAGATCACACTGGGCAAGCCCATAGTGCTCTCTCTGCTTGTAAGCATACGGTTTCAGATTCTATTTCACTCCCCTCTCGGGGTTCTTTTCACCTTTCCCTCACGGTACTATACGCTATCGGTCACTAGGTCGTATTTAGCCTTAGGAGATGGTCCTCCCACATTCACACCGGATTTCACGTGTCCTGTGCTACTCTGGAACACCCTAGGTTTGATTTCGGTTTCGGTTACGGGACTATTACCTTGTTTCGTCCAACTTTCCAGTTGTGTTCACCTACCAATTTCAATACCACGTTGGGGTCCGAACCCCCAAGCCATTTCTGTCTTGGGTTTGGGCTCTTGCAATTTCGCTCGCCACTACTTTCGCAATCGTTTGTTTACTTTCTTTTCCTCCAGGTACTTAGATGTTTCAGTTCCCTGGGTTCCCCTCATAACATTATTTTATTCATGTTATGATACTTACTCATTACAGCAAGTGCGTTTCCGCATTCGGACATCTGCGGGTCATAGCTCATGTGCAGCTTACCGCAGCTTTTCGCAGCTTATCACGTCCTTCGTCGGCGCCTAGTGCCAAGGCATCCACCATACGCTCTTTGTAGCTTAATCTATATTACGTTTTGGATTTCTTAGCATTTTCACTAATTTTTAATCTTAGATTTGTTAAAGATAAAAACTCAGCGTAAATTAACAGTATATCTTGTATTTGAAGATTTTACATATTACACTTTATTTTTGTTACTGATATTTGACTCTAATATAATAATAAATTATTATCACATTTGATATCTATACTATTCAATTGTCAAAGTTCAATTTTTTGCACTTCAGTGCAAATTCCGCTTTGTTTTTGGTTGGATTTTGTCCTTCCTTTTCACACGCGGTGACAATAATATACAACTTCAAAAAACAAAAGTCAACAGTTTTTTACAACTTTTTTAAGAAATTTTTAACTTTTTTTTGCCTTTTTTTAAGATTTTTCCCAACACCTCGCCGTGTGTTTGCGGATTTCTCAAAAGTGACACAATTTTTTGATTGAATTCGCTCAAAAATTTCCAAAAAAAATTTTTACGCCAACAAAAAAATTTTTAAATTTTCCTATATAACTTTGCAAAGCAAACAAGAAACAACGGCCGCAACAATCGAGGCGGCAAGCGCGCATGGGATTGCATAAAGAAGTTTTTTAACTTTTGTTTGAGAAAAATAGACCGTTGCAACATAAAAAACTGTTTCGCTGCTCCCCATAATAACCGAAGCGCAACGCGAAATGTAGCTGTCTGCCCCATACTGAGCAAATATGTCGCTTAAAAGCGCAAAACTTCCGCTGCCAGTGAACGGACGAAGAAGAACAAGTTCGCTAACCTCTGGCGGAATTCCAAGAAAGTTGAAAACTGGGGAAACCGCTTTTGTTAAAAGATTGGTTAGTCCGCTTGTTCGAAGAAGCGCAACAGAAATCATTATTGCAACAAGATATGGAAAAATTGAAACAATAAGTTGAGCCGCTCCTTTTGCGCCGTTAATAAATATGTTATATGTATTTAGGTTCTTATAAGAAGCATATAACATTACTAATATAATAAATATGGGAACAACATAAGCGCTCAAACTTTCTCCTTCCTAAAATATTCCGCAAAACATCGACACAATTATGAAACACAAACTGATTATAAGAAGGCGATATTTTTTCATAACCAAAAACAAGACTGAAAGAGCAATAATAGCAAAAACAATAATTTTAAACATTTTTTCTTTTCCTTTTAAAAACAACTCCGCAAAGAAAGGCAAGCCCAACGCCGGTTAAACAAGAAATTAAAGTTGCAAGAAGCGTTGGCAAAATAATATCGGCGGGCGAAACGCTTCCCGCCGCCGCCCTAAGCGAAATTGTTGTTGAGGGAAGAAGTTGAATTGAGGTTGCGTTAAGAATCATAAGCATAATCATTGGCTTTGTTGCAACCCCACTTCCGTCGTCAAGCCCTTTCATTGCCTTAATTCCGTATGGCGTTGCCGCATTGCCAAGCCCAAGCATATTTGCAGAAAGGTTAACGGCAATGTCCTTTTGTGTTTCTTCGCTTGCTCCTTTAAAAAGTTTCTTGATGATTGGGCGCATAAGTTTAGCAATCTTTTTCGAAAGTCCGCTTGCGTCAAGAATTTCCAAAAGCCCAAGCCAAACCGCATAAATTCCAAGCAGGGAAAGAGAAAGTTCAACCGCGCTTGCCGAAGCATCAAGAAGAGTTGAAACAGTTGCCCCAGGGTTAACAGCCAAAAGCGCCGCCGTTCCAAGAAGCATCATAACAACCCAAATTTTGTTCATAGTTAATATATATGCTGAAAGACACAAGAAATTGAGAAAGAAAAAAGACATTGAAAAGTCCAATGTCTTTTAGTTTTTGAATAGGTCGGAAAGGAACTGCCCTTTTTGAAGTTCAATTTTAAGAGCGGGGCGCTGGTCTTGCTGCGAGTTTTTATAGAATTCATGGATAATATGTTCGCCAAGCATTTCGCTTATGAAGTTTTCTTCGTTTCCGCGGTTTCTCATTCGCTCTTTATATTCGTCGATGCAATCAAGCGAATGATAGACATAGCAATATGGAATTTTTTCTTCAACAAGTTTGTTAACAATTTTTGGGTTTGGAGCAAGAAGAACAATTTTGTTTTGGCTTATGCACTCATGAAGCCTTTTCATAACATAATCGGTTGAATCTTTTCTAACAACTTCCCCGCGATTATATTTTTCTTTTTCAAGTTCAAGTTGCGATTTACCTTCAAGTCCATATTTATAGACGGCGCGCTCGCTGTCGAGATCAACAAAGTTTGGGTTTTGACTTGCTAAAAAGGTTTTCCCAACGCCGGGAACGCAAACAAAAACCTTAAAATCTTTCAATTCCATGTATATATTATATAAATAATTAGTAAATACGTCAATATTCATTATAAAAATAAGAATTTTTTTCAAATAATTGCATTTGAAAAAAAATTGTTGTATTATGTTTTTATCCAAAGGAGAAATTTATGATTAAGAAAAATGAATATCGAACAAACACATGCGGCGAACTTAGAATTTCCGATGTTGGAAAAGAAGTTGTTCTTTCTGGCTGGGTTAACTCAATTCGTAAACTTGGCGGAATAACATTCTTCACTTTAAGAGATAACTATGGACTCACACAAGTTATTGTTCGCGAAGAAGAAAAAATTTCAGATATATGCAAGGAAACTGTTATTAAGGTTTCGGGAAAGGTTTTGGAGCGCGAAAGTAAAAATCCAAAAATGCCAACTGGCGACATTGAAGTTTTGGCAAGCGACATTGAAGTTTTGGGAAAATGCAATCCTGTTTTGCCTTTCGAAATTTCCGAAAGCCCTAACACAAAAGAAGAATTGCGCCTTAAATATCGCTATTTAGATTTAAGAAACCCAGAAGTTCATGAGAACATTTTGCTTAGAAGCAGAGCGATGAATTTCATTCGAAATAAGATGCTTTCGCTTGGATTTAATGAATTCCACACCCCAATTTTAACCTCGTCTTCCCCAGAAGGCGCAAGAGATTTCCTTGTTCCAAGCCGTCTTAACCCAGGAAAGTTTTATGCTCTTCCACAAAGCCCACAACAATTTAAACAACTTTTAATGATTTCAGGCTTCGACAGATATTTCCAAATTGCACCTTGCTTCCGCGACGAAGATGCGCGAGCAGACCGCAGCCCTGGCGAGTTCTATCAAATGGACATGGAAATGAGTTTTGCAACACAAGAAGATGTTTTTGAGGTTTTGGAAGAAGTTCTTTATTCAACGTTCAAGGAATTTGCGCCAAACAAAGAAATAACTCCTCCACCTTTTGAAAGAATCAACTTTAAAGATGCAATGGAAAAATATTGCTCCGATAAGCCAGATTTAAGAAACCCACTTATTGTTCAAGATGCAACAAACCTTTTCAAAAACAGCGAATTTTCGCTTTTCCACGATAAAACAATTAAAATGATTATTACAGAAACAGGCGAAAAGCCAAGAAGTTTCTATGACAATCTTAATAAGTTTGTTCAATCATATGAAGGAAAAGGATTGTTCTGGCTTAAAAAAGTTAACGGTGAAATTTCGGGCTCAATTGCAAAAACACTTAACGAAACCGAAAGAACGTTCTTTGAAGAAAATCTTAAAGACGGACAAAGCGCATTCATTTTGGCAGACACAAAGAATAAAGTTGTTTCGCTTATGGGAACATTCAGAAATAAACTTGGGCAAGAGCTTAACTTAATCGACAACAACAAATTCCATTTCTGTTGGGTTGTTAATTTCCCATTCTTCGAGTGGGACGAAGAAAACAACTGCGTTGCGTTCTCCCATAACCCATTCTCAATGCCACAAGGCGGAATGGAAGCCCTTGAAAATCAAAATCCTCTTGAAATTTTGGCATATCAATATGACATTGTTTTAAACGGAGTTGAAATGGCAAGCGGCGCTGTTCGAAACCATAACCCAGAAATTATGGTCAAAGCGTTTGAAATGGCGGGATATAACAGAGAAATAGTTGAAAATAAATTCCCTGCCCTCTTCAATGCGTTCTCCTATGGCGCTCCACCACACGCTGGCGCAGCATTTGGATTCGACCGCGTTGTTATGTTCCTTGCAAACACAGAAATCATTCGCGATGTTATTGCATTCCCATTTAATAAAAATGCGCAAGACCTTCTTATGAGCGCGCCAAATGATGTTTTTGAAAAACAACTTAAAGACGTTCATATTAAATTAGATTTGGAGTAGAAAAAAACTATGAAAAGAACACAAATTAAAGAATTAAACACAGAATATTCAAAATTTGCCGAAAAGGAAGTTAGAATTTGCGGCTGGGCAAGAACCATTCGCGATTCAAAAAACATTGCTTTCCTTGAGCTTAACGACGGCGCATTCAAAAGTTGCCAAGTTGTTTTGGAAAAGGCAAAAATTGAAAACTACGACGAAATTGTTAAACAACTTACCGGAAGTTCGTTTGAAATTGAAGGAAAAGTTGTTTTAACACCAAACGCAAAACAGCCTTTTGAAGTTAACGCAACAAGAGCTGTTGTTTTGGGCTCTTGCGAAGCGGACTATCCAATGCAAAAGAAAGGCCACAGTTTTGAGTTTATGCGCGAGCACGCTGCTCTTCGTCCAAGAACAAACACTTTCAACGCTGTTTTCAGAATTCGTTCGGTTGCTGCATTTGCAATCCACAAATTTTTCAATGAAAAGGGCTTTGTTTATGTTAACACCCCAATCATAACAGCAAGCGATTGTGAGGGCGCGGGAAGTATGTTTCAAGTTACAACACTTGATCTTGAAAGAATTGCTCAAAGCGGAAAAGTTGACTATTCCAAAGATTTCTTTGGAAGACAAGTTTTTATGACCGTTTCCGGGCAAATTGATGAGGAACCAATGACCCACGCTTTTGCAAACACCTACACTTTTGGTCCAACATTCCGCGCAGAAAACTCAAACACAACGCGCCACGCAGCAGAATTTTGGATGATGGAGCCAGAAATTTGTTTTGCCGATTTAAACGATGTTATGGACAACGAAGAAGAAATGGTTAAGTATGTTGTTCGCTATGTTATGGAGAACTGCAAAGACGAACTTGAATTCTTAAACAAATTTGTTGACACAACTCTTCTTGAAAGACTTAAATCCATAACAGAAAACGATTATGTTCGCCTTGACTACACCGACGCAATTAAAATTCTTGAAAAGGTTAAAGATCGTTTTCAATTCCCAGTTTATTGGGGCGTTGACCTTCAAAGCGAACACGAAAGATATATCACCGAAGAAGTTTATAAGAAACCAGTTTTCTTAACAAACTATCCAAAAGAAATTAAAGCTTTCTATATGCGTCTTAACGACGACGGCAAAACCGTTGCAGCTGTTGACCTTCTTGTTCCTGGCGTTGGCGAGCTTATTGGCGGAAGCCAAAGAGAAGAGAGGCTGGACTATCTTCTTAAACGTATGAAAGAACTTGGGCTTAAAGAAGAAGATTACACAGACTATATCAACACTCGCCGTTATGGAACGGCAAAGCACGGCGGCTATGGGCTTGGCTTTGAACGTTTAATTATGTATATAACAGGAATGAGCAACATTCGCGATGTTGAATATTTCCCAAGAACAGTTGGCAGCATTTAATTAAACCTTTTTAAACATTAAAAAAGAGCAAGATTTTGCTCTTTTTTTGTTGTTTAAAACTTTTATCTCTTCCGTCAACCGAAATCATTTGTTTTCAAAATAAAATTCCGCAAGATTTCGCGGAATTTAAATAGGAAAATTTTAATAAAAAGAATTAAAAAAACAGCGCTTATTTGCGCTGCTTTTTGATTAAATTAAAGTCCTAATTCTTTTTTTCTAAGGTGTTCATATTCTTCTTCTGTTATTGCGCCAGATTCTTTAAGTTCTGTAAGCTTTTGAAGTTTATCAACGTTAATTGAATCGTTGGAAACTTCTTCTTTTGCTGGTTGAACTTCTGGTTGTGCTTCTTGGTCAAGTTTTCCAGATACTTGCGCTGTGAAAGCATAGCCAATGTAACGAAGAACAACAACTGCAATCATAAGCAAAAGAACAACTAAACTTATTGGATCAAATTCCGTTGCAACTCCAATGATGGAGAAGAAAAGAATAACAGATTCAACAATTGCAAATGACAAAAGTTTTGGTTTTTTATCGCAATATGCTTGACCTTTTTCCTTTGCATAGCAAATTGTTGCAATTCCAAAACCAAACATACATGCAACTTGTGCGGCATAAATCAAAATGCTCATAACAAAAACCGGAATATATTCGCTTGGAATTGACGATGAAGCTCCTGCGATAATAGCAATTGCATAGATAAGACCAACAATTGCAAGTGCTCCAATAACAATGTCAACAATTCCGGCTGCTAAGTTAACACCTCTAGCCTGTTTATACTTTTGTTCTATACTTTCTCCCTTTAATTTAGATTTCAAGTTAATGATACACATATTTATACGTTTTGTCAATAACTAATATGTGAACTCACTTAATTTATTGCCGCGTTTTGCTCTTTCACTTTCAATGAGTTCTTGAAGCATTGCGCGAACTTTATATGGATCTTTAACGCGAACCAAGTTAATCGTTTCATGGTTGTTTGCTTGGCAATGCAAGGTTATTGTTCCCGTGTTAAACATTCTGTTTGAAAGCGATTGAGTTACGGTTAAGTCGTAAATACGATAGACATTAACCTCTTCTTCTTGAACGCCAAAAAGTCCAACAGACGTGAAAAGTTTAAGCCAACTTCCCTTCTTTTCAACGATGTAATATCTCGTGAACGACCATGGCAAACCGCACCATCTTTTCCTGTCTTGCCAAAGAATTTTTGTTCCCTTTCCAAATTGTGTTTCGTCTTTATTTTCCATATTCATTTCCTTTTTTATATTATTATAGCATTTTCCTTGTTAGATTAATATTATTTTCTTGCATTTCTAAAAAATTCTTTTAAAAGAAAAGCGCACTCCTCTTCCATAATTCCACCTTCAAAAATTAGGTTGTGGTTAAGACTATTGTTTTTGCTTATTAAAAACTCTTTATTACAACTTTTATTGTCTTTTGCCCCGAAATAAACCGCTTTAATTCGAGAGTTTAAAATTGCTCCAATGCACATTAAACAAGGTTCAAGCGTAACATACATTTCGCAATTCTCAAGACGCCAATCTCCAATTTTTCTGCACGCCTTTTTAATTGCAATAATTTCTGCGTGGTTAATTGCACATTTAGATTTTTCGCGATTGTTAAATCCTCTTGCAATAATTTCATTATTTGAAACAATAACTGCCCCAATTGGAACTTCGCCTTTTCTTTCCGCCCTTTTTGCTTCTTTAAGCGCTTCTTTCATAAATTCATTCATTATCTATATAATACAACTTGATGAAATTTTTGTCAAAAAATATATTATATGGTTTGATTTTAAACTTTTTTGTGCTAAACTACAAATAAGGAGAAAATTTATGGGAAAAAATTTATTAAATTCTGGTTTTGAAGACTTTTTAAACGGAAGCGGGGTTTGGATTGTTGTTGGAGTTTTGGCGGCAACTTTTGTTGTTAGCATAGTTTTTTTGATTTTAAACATTTTGAAAGATAAAAAAGCGGCAAAAGAAGCAGCTGAAAAAGAAACAGTTCAAGCAAACGAGGAAGAACCAAAGCAAGAGGAAATTAAAGAAGTTAAGGCAGAAGACCTTGAAGAAAAGCCTAAGAAAAAAAGAAAAGTTAAAAAAGACGATAAACAAGAAGAAACCGTAGAAACAGAAACAAAAGAAACTGAAGAACAACAAGAAACAGAAAAAACCGTAGAAGGGCAAGAAAATCCTGCTAAGGAAGGAAAAACCGAAGAACCAGCAAAAGAAGAAATTAAAGAAGAAAAACCAAAAGCAAAAAAACAACCTAAAAAGGCAGCGGCTAAGGAAGAAGTTAAAGAAGAAAAGAAAGCCGAAGAAACAAATGAAGAAGAGGCAGAAATGAAAAAAGAAGAGAAAAAAGCCACCTATGGCGTTACATATGATAAAGAAAAACGCGAATGGGTTGTTAAAAAAACCGGGTCGACGCGCGCTTCAAAAAGATGCGCAACAAAAGCAGAAGCCTTGGAAGTTGCAGAAAAACTTTCAGAAGCAAGCGGAGCAAATCTTAGAGTTCATAAGAAAAACGGAAAATTCCAAAAAATTTAATCGACAAACTTAAAAAGCGGCAGATTACTGTCGCTTTTTTATATATTATGTCGAACACATCTTTTCGTCATTCTTAGTTTTTATTTAATTTGACTTTTATGCCTTTCGCGGCTATACTATCTCAATAAAGGCAAACAATGAAACAGCAAAAAATAAACTACATAAAAAAGGTTAACATATACAAAGAAAAGTTTCCTCTTTGGGCAGTTCTTCTGTTCAAATCTGTTTTCATAACTTTCATTATATGTTGCGCCTTTGTTGCTGTTTTCTCTTTTATCTACACCTGCACGCCTGTTGACGGGAAGTCAATGCTTCCAACTCTTAATGTCCAAAAATATGACGACCTTGGCGAAGAAATTGAAAGCGCTCCAAAAGACTCGGTTTACATCAATCGTTTTGCTGAAGCCGACTACAGTGATATAATTGTTATGGTTAACCCAAATGTAAGTTTAAAAAACCGATATGTTATTAAGCGCCTTATTGCAAAAGGGGGCGACAAAGTTGGAATTGGTGCCGTAACAAGTGAATCCAGCCCTGCCTATCGAACCTACAAGGTTTTCTTAATTAAGAAAGGAACAAACGTTGTTGAGGTTTTAGACGAGCCTTATCTTGCAGAAGGAACCGATATGTATTTCTCATTTTGCTATATGAACGAATATCGCAGGGATAACGAGGAGAAATTCCAAGAAATTGAAACAAGTTTTGGAAATGTTTGGTTTTTAAGTGTTGCCGAAAACGAACTTTTCTATCTTGGCGACAATCGTCATTTCAGTTTAGATTGCTCAACTTATGGCGCTCAAAGCAAAGACAATTACGTTGGACGCGTTGACATAATTGCCTATGAAAGTAAAGATTATTTCAGTTATATATTCTTATATTTCTGGCACAAAATTTTTGGTTAGGAGAAAAAAATGAAAATAATTGTAACAACCGACAGCACATCGGACATATCGAAAGAACTTTTGGAAAAGAGAAAAATTTCCGTTTCCCCTCTTCTTGTTAATCTTGGAGATGATGAATTTATCGACGGGCAAAACATAACAAACGAGGATATTTTCAGTTATGTTGACAAAACTGGAATTTTGCCAAAAACCGCCGCAAGAAGCATTGAATTCTATAAAGACTTTTTCCAAGAAGCAATGAAAAAATATAACGCAGATTATGTTGTTCATATTTCTCTTTCAAGCGAACTTTCGTCGTCTTATTCAAACGCAAAACTTGCTGCCGAGGAAATTGGAAACGGAAAAATTGAGGTTATTAACTCTCTTTCTCTTTCAAGCGGGTGTGGGCTTCTTTGTCTTTCTGCCGCCGATAAAATTGACGCGGGTTTAAGCTTTGAAGAAGTTGTTAAACAAACACGCGAGGAAGTTTCAAAAGTTCAAGCATCGTTTATCTTAAACGATTTAAGATATTTATATAAGGGCGGAAGATGCTCGGCGCTTGCTGTTTTTGGCGCAAATCTTTTATCGATTAAACCAAAAATTAAGCTTGCAAATGGGAAAATGGGCGTTGACAAAAAGTATATGGGAAAATATGAAAATGTTTTAAGCAAATACACCGATGACCTTTTGAAAGACTACCCTTCTCCAAACCTAACAAGAGTTTATATAACCTACACAACAGAAAACGCCACGGTTAACGAAGTTTTAATTAAAAAACTTCAAGACCGCGGGTTTAAAGAAATCATAACTAATTTTGCAGGCTCAACAATTGCAAGCCACTGCGGAAAAAACTGTCTTGGAGTTCTTTTCCTTTGCGAAAATGAAGTTTAGATTTTAGTTTTAATTTCTGCTCCATTTTGCTTCATTTCTCGTAAATATTTTGCAAGAGATTTGCTTTTGTTTGATTGAACAACTCGATCGCTCAAATAATGAGCGATTTTTGTTTTTAGTTTAATGTTTTCCTCTTCAAGACGAGAAGAGCGCCCCTTAACCTTTTCAAGTTCGCAGGAAAGCGTTTCAATTTTTTGATTTGCAAGAGCAAGCTTTGAAAGCGCATTTCGAAGAGCGTTTGAGGCAAATTCGCTTTCGTTTTCAAATTCCTTTGCAGCCGTTTGCGCAGCGCTTCTTTTAACAAGGCGAATAAGTCCAAGAAAAAGGCTGTTAATGTCGTCATCGGAAAGCTTCTTTTCTTCTTGTTTTTTCATAAAAACAACATTATTTCTTTTAATTTCTTTTTCGCCAAGACCTTCTTTTCGAAGCTCTTCCAAACACTCGGAATATAAACTTTTATTCCCGCAAAGAACACTTCGAAATTTATTTTGATATCTAATCATTTTCCCCGCGTCGCCATTTGCCAGGTTTAGGCACGCTTTTCTAACCGAGTTTCCAAGGCATTTTTGACGCAAAATTTCTTTAATAAGTTTTTTTGTTTCGTCATTGGAAAACTTTTTTGCAGCATTAACGTTATAACTGTTGGCGCAAATTTCAAGCTCCTCGGCTCTGCCGACGTTGTTTTTAAGATTATCAGCTTCCTGATAGTAGAAATTTCTAACACTATTGGGTTTTCTTCCGGTTTTTTTAGCAAAAATTTTGAAAGCTTCAAGCAAACTTTTGTTTTCATTTTTTGTTTTTTCAACAACTGAAAAAAGTTTTTTAATTTGCGTGTCGTCCCATTTTGAATATTTTTTCATTTTTTCTCCTTTTCAATAGTTGAATTATTAACACTAAAAAAGAAAAATAAACATTTTTAAATTTTTATTGAATAAACTTATGGTATGAACTGCATAATGCATATTTTAAATGATTTTCCTGTTGCCCTTAAATTTTTTAGCTCCGAAAAAGAAATTTTTTCATGTTGCTCGCAAGAAATTCTTAGCGACGAGCTAAATCTTGAAATAAAAGATTTAAATGATTTAAAAATAAACGTCTATCCGCAAAACACTAAAAAATTTTTGCCATATGCCCTTAAATTTATTAACGAAAACGAGAAACTAAAACTTGAAAGCAAATTTGCAAAACTTTTTTCTCTTCCCGAAGAAAATTATATTTTAAAGTTATTTCCGCTTTCTGCTTCGTCAAATGAGTTCGAGGGAAACAAAATTGAAGTTGAAAGCGGAAAAATTAAACGTCTTTGTTTCATGCAAGACATGGCAGGGCGCGCAAAAGTTGAAATTTTTGCCCCAGGAGAAGATTGTCTTTGTCAAACCGAAGAATATTATGTCTATCTTAACAAGGAAAAACGCGAACTTCAAACCGAACTTTTTCTTCTCGATTTTTTTGAAGCAATTGCGGCAAATGATTTTGACTATGCAAAAAATTTACTTTCGCCAAAGCTTTCCGAAACTTTAAGCAAAGAAACAATTGAGCAGTATTTTGGAAAATTCGACGACTGCAAAATTGTTAATTACTATTCAAATCCAAGCGTCGTTCTGTTCTTTAAAAACGAAGCAAAAGTTTTTGGCGCAAGTTTCTTTGAATCGAAAATTGTCGATATCTTTGAAATAAATTAGTTTGACATTTAACGCTCTATGTTTTAAACTTAAAGCGTGAAAAATTCAATGTATAGAAAATGCCCAAGATGCGGCGAAAAATGTTTTTCCCACGAAAAATCGTGCCATGAATGCGGTTTAATTTTTGAACGCCTTAACTACACTTCAAACAAAACTGCTAAAAAGCTTATTCTTAAGGGCAACAGACGAGACACAATTCGAACAAACGATTGGCCATACGACGCAAAGAAAACAACCGCTCTTTTGCTTTGCGGTTTTTTAGGTTTCACAGGTGCGCACAATTTTTATCTTGGGAGATTCTTTAAGGGCGCAGTTTCGCTTTTCGGGCTTATTCTCTCGCTTGTTATGGTTATTTTAACAGACACTCTTTATGGAACAAATGTTTGGACATATTTATATCTTCTTGTTATAATTCCCGGTTCATGCGTTTTAATATTTTGGGTGTCTGATTTCTTTGCAATATTTTTTGAAAAATATAAAATCCCGGTTGCAATTGACGAAAATTTATTAAAACTTAAAGAAACAATCGTTGAAAATAAAGAGAAAAAATTAAAGAAAAAAGACAAAAAAATTAAAAATAAAGCAAAAAATATCGAAAAAAATCAAGAAAATCAATTAAATAATGAAATTATTATTGAAAATAATAATACAGAAGAAAAAAATTAAAGGTGAAATAAAAACATGGAAACTGTTGTTGTTGGAATGAGCGGCGGCGTTGATTCCGCCGTAAGCGCATATCTTTTGAAAGAGCAAGGCAAAAATGTTGTTGCTGTTTTTATGGTTAACTGGGAAGAACAAGACGACGGAATTTGCACAAGCGAAGCCGACTATGAAGATGTTAAACGAGTTTCTCAAACAATTGGAATTCCATACTACACCGTTAACTATGCAAAAGAATATTACGACAGGGTTTTTGAATATTTTCTTAAAGAATATTCCGAAGGGAGAACGCCTAACCCAGATGTTCTTTGCAATCGTGAAATCAAATTTGGGCCTTTTTTGGAATTCGCAAAAAAAATTGGCGCAGACAAAATTGCAACAGGACACTATGCAAAAGTTGTTGAAAAAGACGGCAAGTTCTATCTTTACAAAGCAAAGGACAAAAACAAAGACCAATCCTACTTTTTAAATCAACTTTCCCAAGAACAACTTGGAAGCGTTATCTTTCCTCTTGCCGAAATTGAAAAGCCGGAAGTTCGCAAAATTGCGGAAAAACTTGAACTTTCCAACGCAAAAAAGAAGGATTCAACGGGCGTTTGTTTCATTGGCGAAAGGAATTTTAGAAACTTTTTGAAGAACTTTTTGCCTGCAAAACCAGGTCAAATTAAAACAACCGACGGCGAGGTTGTTGGAACTCATGAAGGACTTATGTTTTACACGCTTGGTCAAAGACGCGGTCTTAACATTGGCGGGAAGAAAGGCGGAAACGGCGAGCGCTGGTTTGTTTTAGATAAAGACCTTAAAAACAATGTTCTAATTGTTTCGCAAGGCGAAGACGATTTGCTCTTTTCAAATGGTCTTTACGCAAAAGAATTCAATTGGATTCCAGAAGTTCCAAAAGAAAAAACCTTTAAATGTTTTGCAAAATTTAGATATCGCCAACCAGACCAAGGCGTTAGCGTTGAAGTTCTTGAAGGGAAAAGAATTAAAGTTGATTTCGACGAAAAACAACGCGCAATAACCCCAGGACAATTTGTTGTTCTTTACGACGAAAACGAACGATGCCTTGGCGGAGGAATTATTGAAAGCTATTTCAAATTAAATTAACCAAAAAATGTATTTTAATCAAAAAAAATAGCAAAAAATGCTATTTTTTTTGTTTTTTTTCGCTATTTTTTGATTTTTTTATTGTTTTTAATTAAATTTTAAATAATTATTTAAAATTATTTTTGTTTAACAACTTCAAAAATTGAAATTGCCGCAGCAACAGAAACATTAAGCGAGTTTATTTTTCCAAACATCGGAATTGTTAAAATTCCGTCGCAATTTTCTTTAACAAGGCGACTAACTCCTTTCCCCTCGCTTCCAAGAACAAGAGCAATTGCGCCTTTCAAATTTGCCTTAAACAAATTTTCGCCCCCAACTTCAACTGCATAAACCCAAACACCATTTCCCTTTAACTCTTCAATTGCGTTTGAAAGGTTGTTAACTCTTGCAATTAAAACATTTGATGCTGCCCCAGCGCTTGTTTTAAGGACTGTTTCGTTAACCGAGCACGCGCGACGCTCTGGAATTATAACGCCATGCGCCCCGGCGCATTCTGCTGTTCGAATTATTGCCCCTAGGTTATGCGGATCCTCAACGCCGTCAAGAATAACAATAAAAGGCGCTTCATTTTTTTGCCTTGCTAGTTCAATCATATCTTGAATTGACGAATATTCAAACTCCGTAACCTCCGCAACAATTCCTTGGTGATTGATTTTTCCTTCCGCCTGCGATTTAACTTTTTTTTCAAGAGCCTCGCGTGGCAAAAAATCAATTTTAACATTTTGCTGACGCGCAAGGTCGATAAGCTCTTGCGTTGTTTTATCTTTCAGGTTTTTGTCAATTAAAAGCCTGTTAAAAGTTTTTTCGCTTTTAAGCGCTTCCAAAACTGCAATTTTTCCATATATAATCATAAATTTCCCTCCATCGAAATTTTTGCAATTTCGCTTACTCTTTCATTTTGACCGGTTAAAAATAGGTATCCCAAAACCGCTTCAAATGCTGTTGCCTTTTTATACTCAATTTGCGACGAACTTTTAACCGCGTGACTTCTATGGTTCCTAGCGCGAAGCGCAATTGATTTTTCGTCCTCATTTAACACATCAAAAATTTTATCAAACGCCTTCGCTTGAGTTTTTGCGCAGCAAATTTTTGAGGCTTCAAGATGAAGTTTATTCGCCGGCAAATCGCGTTCCTTTAAAATGCTTTCGCGAACAAAAAGAGTGTGGAAAGCATCGCCAACCGAGGCAAGCGAAAGTGGGTTAAGTTCAACAATTTTTTCCTTTTTAATTTCTTCCATATTCTTGATTATACCCTTTTGATTAAAAAAAACAAAACGTCTTATTATTCTTTCTTTTATTTGCTTCAAATTAGTCATTTTCAACGCAATTTCGCTCATAAGATATGCAGAAACCCACAAAAAGTTATCCACATTTCCACAAATAAATAATTATTCATAACTACTTATAATTATAAATTTTTATTCATTTTTGGTGGATTTTGTTAATTATTGAATAAGTTGTCCACATTTCCACATATTTTTAAGGCAAATTTTCAAATATTGCTATATTAGGGCGTTTTAAGCAAGGCGTTTATGTTGACAACTTTTTGGTTTTGCCTTTTCTTAAAAATGAACACCATTTTTTACAAAATTAAAATCTAAATATAGTTGAAATTTTGTGCTTAAACACGACATCTTGGATGAATAATATTCATAAAATGTTATGCCAGTTTTATTGCCAACCCTCCCCCGTTGAAGAGATTACAATTTATTTTTTTCTCGCCAAACCTAAAAAGAAAACTTATAAGGTTTTGGCGCCCGTTTTAAGTTTAGCATAAAAAAATCGCAAGCCATTAAGCAAGCGATTTTCAATTGTTTCTTGGTTTAAATTTTCTTTGTTTCAATTTCTTTTAAAACTCTTGCAAGAAAATCTTCAAGTTTCAAGCCCGAAGCATTTTCGTTTCCTCTTCCACGAATTGAAATGGTTTTTGTTTGAACTTCGTTATCTCCAACAATAATCATGTATGGAACTTTCAAAAGTTGTGCTTCACGAATTTTATATCCAATTTTTTCGTTTCTGCTGTCAAGTTCAACGCGAACACCTTTTTCTTCAAACGCTTTTGTAACTTCTTTTGCATATTCAAGCGACGCGTCGGAAATGTTCATAACGCGAACTTGAACTGGGGAAAGCCAAAGAGGGAATGCTCCGGCAAAATGTTCTGTTATAATTCCAATAAAACGTTCGAAAGACCCTAAAATCGCACGGTGAATCATAATTGGGGTTTTCTTATCACCGTTTTTGTCGATGTAGGAAAGATTAAATCGCCCTGGGAGTTGGAAATCAAGTTGAATTGTTCCCATTTGCCATTCTCTTCCCAAGCAATCTTTCATTTTAATATCGATTTTTGGGCCATAGAAAGCGCCGTCACCTTCGTTAACGCGGTAGTTTCCTTTTCCGCAAATTTCGTCCAAAACTTTGCGAAGATCGTCTTCTGCCTTGTTCCAGGTTTCAATTTCTCCCATGAAATCGGCTGGGCGAGTTGAAAGCGTAAGTTGATATGGAAGCCCAAAAACTCCATACATTTCGTTTGCAATTTCCAAAATTGCTTTAATTTCGCTTCCAATTTGTTCTTCGGTTACGTAGTTATGCGAATCGTCTTGGCGGAACATTCTAACACGGAAAAGTCCGTTAAGTTGCCCAGATTTTTCGTTTCTATGGATAACATCAACGTCGTTAAAACGAAGTGGAAGGTCTTTATAACTTCTCATTTTCGAATCGAAAACTTTAATTGAATTTGGGCAGTTCATTGGTTTAAGCGCCTGTTCTTTTCCGTCGCTGTCTTCAAGAACAAACATATCTTCTTTATAGTGGTCCCAATGCCCCGAGGTTTTCCAAAGAGCGCTGCTGTTAAGTTGAGGGCCAGAAAATTCTTGATAGCCGCGTTTTTTATGTTCGCCGCGCCAATATTCAATTAAGGTGTTAAGCATTGTGAAGCCGCGTGGAAGCCAATATGCCATTCCAGGAGCAGTTTCATCGAAGAAGAACAGTTCTTGTTCTCGCCCAATTTTTCTGTGGTCGCGTTTTTTTGCTTCTTCAAGCATATTCAAATAGTCTGCTAATGCTTTTTTATCTTTGAAAGCGTAAACATAAATTCTTTGAAGCATTTTGTTTTTTTCGTTTCCGCGCCAATATGCACCGTTAACTTTTGCAACTTTAAAGCCATAGTTTTGAAGTTTACGAGTGTTTTCAACATGAGGACCGCGGCAAAGATCAACAAAATCTTCGCCAAGATAGTAGATTGAAATTGGTTCATTTTCTGGAAGTTCGTTAATAAGCTCAATTTTATATGGGTTGCCTTTAAAAAGTTCAAGAGCCTTTTCTTTTGAAACAACTTCTCTAACAAAGTCCTCGCCTTTGTTAATTATTGAAGTCATTTCCTTTTCAATTTTTTTCATGTCTTCTGGAGTGAACGCATTGTCAACATCAAAATCATAATATAGCCCGTCGGCAATTGCAGGCCCAATTGTTAATTTTGCGTTTGGATAAAGTTTTAAAACAGCCTTTGCTAAAACGTGCGCAAGCCCGTGTCTGCCAATCATTTCGTCATTCATTTCTTCTTTTTCCATACTTTTTTCCTCTTATAATAAATTTACACCAACCACGCAAAGATGTCAATTTTTTTATGAAAAATTTCAAAAATTGTGTTTAGTAATGCATTAGATGCAAATAGACTTACAAATTTAACATCAATTTCTTTTGAAAATTTCAACACAAGCAAGGTTACAGATATGCATTATATGTTCGAGAGCTGCTCGTCTTTAACCTCGCTTGATCTGTCGTCTTTCGATATGTCAAAAGTTACGGACTCAACTTATATATTCGTCTATTGCTCTGGTTTAACCGAAATTAAAACTCCAAAGGCAATTGGAAGCGCGGCGGTTGATTTGCCAACAAAAACGGGCTATTTGTGGGTTGACAAGAACAACACTTCAACAAAATACACTAAAATAAACTCAACAAATGTTGGAAAAACTTTAATTCTTAAAGCAAATTAAGAATTGGCAAAATTTTTGAACCAAAAACAGCCACGTTATGTGGTTGTTTTTTCGTTTATTTAAATTCTTATAATAAATTTTTAGTTTAGAATATTTTTTATCTTCCTGCGTTTTCGGGGAGAATTGAAACGCGATTTTCGAAGATTTGCGAAATTAAGGTTAGGGCGCAATTGTTTTCGAAGGGGCTGCAATAGACATTGATTTTCTTTGGGGAAAGAGCAATTAAGGAAGTTACCAAGCCAACTTCCCCGCTTTCTTGTTCGAGGTTTGCAAGCGGGCATTGTTCGGGCTGGATTTCGTTGAAACTTTCGTCGCAAAGTTTAAACTCGTTTCCTTCTTTAACAACATTGATTGTTCCGTGCGAAATTTCGATGTTGTCTATTAGGAATTTAAGAAGGTCGAGAAAGGTGTCGCTGCAAAGAAGGTAGGAGGCGTTGTCGTTTGCAAGTTGAATTATTTCAAGCCATTTTGTTCGAAGTTGTTTAAGGCGAAAGTTATAGAAGGCTTCAAGGTTAAGTTCATTTACAATTTTAAGTGAACGAGAAACTATATATTTATCTGTTTCGCGGTCGAAAGCGACGAGGGCTTTTTTGAAGGCTTGGAAACTTATTTCGTTTTTAACGGGAATTTTCAAGTTATCTTCAACGAATTCAAGTTTGAAGAAAGTTGAAATTGCGTCTGAAATCACGTCGGTTAAGAAAAAACACACCCGAGGTTTTTCAATTTCGTCGCAAGCAACAACAATGTTATTTCTCCCGTTTTCCGCATATGAAGTTAAAACGGCGTTAGTTTCCGCGATTGTGTTTTTAAGTTCAAAAAAAATTTGGTTTGAAACTTTTTCGTTTAGAGTTGAAAGTTGAAATTCAAACATTTTATCTTTTTTCTTATTGCATAATTTGAGCCAAAGCGCAGCAATAAAAAACCCTTGCATTGTATTTTATGCAAGGGAAGAAATTTTAACCGCGGAAATGTTATTTTGCAACATCCAAGGTTTTGATCACAGTGTTAACAAGTTCGTTAACAAATTTATACGACTCAACTGCGCTTTCCATTGGGCGCGAAGTGTCAAGTTTTGGAACAGAAGTTCCAAAGCAAACAAGGTTTCTGTCGAGTTTAACAAACAATTGCAAGGAATAGCTTCTTCCAATGTTTGTTGCAACATCCATTATGTTAACAAAAACATTTTTCCCATAAATTTTAACTGCTTTATGGTAGACAGGTTTCATACTTGATGTTTCGGAAACGGCATAGTCAGCTGCGTTCTCTTTGATGTAGTCGTTAATTCCTTTAACATCTCTATTATTAAGTTCAAGGCGGTTAAGTTCCTCGTTAAGTTCTGCAATAAACTCCCCAGAACTTTCGCCATAGTCAAACATACTTACAACATCAAAACCTTCGTTTCTTTCAATTGCAAAGCCATAGATGCAAGGAACAAGTTCCGTTGAAAGAATTGAGAAATCTCTATATCTTTCTGGTTTAATAATTCTCCAACCGTCTGGTTTAACGAATTGATAGCGTTTTTGTGGCATAATTCAAACTCCTTTTATTTGATTATATTATTACACAAAAAAAAGTATTATCCAAACATTTTAAAGCAATTTAAGAAATAAAACGAGCCGCTGCCCGTTTCATTCTCCATAGCCTTGCCTACACGAAAAAGGCAAATATCTTTTCTCTTCATAAACTTTCCGCGCATCGAAGAACTTCGCATATTCCTTTTCGCAAAGTCGAAGCGATGTTCCGTCAAGCGGGTGGCGATAGAAATATGTTGCTCGGTTTTCGTTTTCCTCGCCTTTTGTTGGCGCTTGCCCAGTGCAAAGGAATGTCGTAAATCCGTTTGCTTTCAAGAATTCATTGTTTTGGCTTTGCGCCTTATGGTTCCCTCCTGGGTAGCAATATATGTTTGTTTTTCCAACATATTTTCCAATTTCGTTTTGCCATTTTCTTAAATCTTCCCTAAACTGCCCTGCGCTTGCATAGGCGCAGTTGAAATGGGAGTAGCTGTGACACCCAAAGCGATAGCCCTTTTCTTTCAAAAGCGCAACAAGATTTTTTAAACTTTCTTCTTCTTTTTCAAGTTTTTCGCCTGAAAGATATGTTCCTTCAAAAACGCGATGCCCAAATGCGCCGTTATACCCAGTTACGCACAAAATTGCTCGCGCGCCGTTAAAGGAAAAAGACGGATTTTCTTCAATAAACTTTTCAAGAATTGTAACCCCGTCGCGCTCTTGCGTGAACTGCTGCTCCTCGCAACTTGTGTAATCCCAAATTTCGCCGTCCTTTTCAACAATTTTTTCAACAATTCCTCTTTCGCGCGTGTCATAAGTTAAATCATCGAAACTAAGAACAATTGGCTTTTTCCCATTTAAATCAACGTCTTTTTTTTCGTGCCATTTTCCATTTTCAAAAGCGTAAACATCTTCAATGTTAACAAGAACATAACCGCGCGAATGCCATTCCTCTAAAATCTTTTTAAACTCACTTGCTGTTAAATGATCTCGGTCGAAACAACGTCGCAATCTGTTCGCCTTGCAATATGCCCGCTCTGGGCTGTAAACAAGTTCGTGGGAAAAGAAATGGGCAACCCCCGCTTCTTGCGCCTTTGCAACGTCAATTTTCCCCAAATTCAAGATGGTTAACACACATAAAAACGCTAAAACCGCCGCCAAAAGTTTTTTCTTCATTCTTTTAGTGTTCCAATAAAAATTTAATTTATGTTTATTCTTTTAAAATGTTGACTAAAAAAAAAGAATATGCTAAAATTCAAAATGTCAGTTGAAAAGCTTTGTGGAAAAACTCTCTCAAACGCGCACCCAAAGCCTTTCAAATGGCAAATTGAAAAGAAAAAATGGAGAAGTACCCAAGTGGTCGAAGGGGCTCCCCTGCTAAGGGAGTAGGCTTGTAACAGGGCGCGAGGGTTCAAATCCCTCCTTCTCCGCCAGTATGTACCCAACTGAACACTTTGTTTGGTTGGGTATTTTTTCATTTAGAGTTCTTTTCAGTAATTTATCCATTATCTTTTATAAACTAAAACAAAACACTTTGCATCTAGCAAGGTGTTTTTTATTGTATAACCCCTATTTATCTTTTCCGTTCGTCCGCCCTATCGTAGCAGAATTTGGTTGCAGATGTAAATGGAAAAAATTATTGCTTAAACAATTAAGCATAAGCAATAGGCTTTCAAATCTGTTTTTCTCTTTTAAACAACTTCAACAGCAATAAAACTTTTTGACTAAATTTTTAAAAGTGGTATCATATCTTATTAGAAGGAGAAAAAAATGGAGGAATTAAAAAACTTTTTTAAAAAAGTTAAATGGGACAGCATTTTAATTGCTATTTTAACAATTGCAACAGGAATTCTTTGTGTTGCTTTGCCCGGTTCAACAGGCGATGTTTTATGCATTGTTTTTGGCTCTTTTCTTATTGCTATGAGCATTGCACTTTTCATTCGTTATTTCAGTGTTGGCCGTTTGCTTGGAACTCACCTGCTTGTTTGCTCGGCGGTTATGTTAATTTTAGGACTTTTTTGTTTGATCTATCCAAACGCAATTCAAGGAATATTAACAGTGTTTTTCGGTCTGTTTATTGCTATTGATTCAATTTCAACCCTTTCCGAAAGTATTTATTGCGCAAAGGCACAAATTAAAGGTTGGCCGGTTCTTTTTGTTTTGTCAATTTTAACAACTGTGCTTGGAATTGCTGTTATGTTTTCAACCTTTGAAACTGTTATGATTTTTGCCGGCTGCTCTCTTATCATTGAAGGCGTTAAGCGTTTTGTTTTAACATTGTCGTTCAGCCATAAAATTCGTCAAGCAAAGAAGGAAATTAACAAACAGCTTGACAAGGAAAACGACATCATTATTGAATAAAACTTTTTATTGTTTTGCTTCTAAAAAACAAAAAAAATAAATGTAAAAATATTTTTTAATAATTAAATTATTGCATTACAATGT
>OIGD01001017.1_pt1 | contig 28786 bp, 21 predicted proteins | sample 1582211 | NCBI WGS metagenome assembly OIGD01 (sample SAMN04414078, study PRJEB24778) | human gut metagenome | material: faecal | host: Homo sapiens
CCTTGTCAAGTCCCCGCACGATATTTTTTCTAAATTCGTTTACTTATCCGTTTAAGCCATTGATTTTCAGCCGAATTAATAAATGTTAATTTATATATATTTATATTAATTTAAAGCAATAATTTTTAGCGGGAATTGTTCATGCTGTCCGAACCGGACCGGATTTTAGTATTCATCTATAATAATTACGGCATCACACCGGCGAATTCATCATTTTAAATACATCCTCGAATGCCTGGATAATACAGAGGGTGTAGATAAAAAAAATAGCGGATGGTATTGCAAATGTAAACCAAGAGTATTAACTTTGCGTTGTAATGGAAAACAAGGGAGCAAGAGAGCTTTCTTTTGAGAAATATCAGAAACGGGAGTCACGCCCAGGTGCATCGAGATTCAAGAGGGTCTGGCGGATGCTAAAGTGCGGACACCGAGTCAAGATATCCCACATCAAAGCAAATTGGGAAACTCATCAAATTTATCAGAAATGCCGAGACAAGCTTATCAATTAATGGCGGGCCCCGCGCCGCAAGGCGTTGACTCCCCGAGTCACAAGGCGGATTACAAAGATTGAGGGCACTCAAATCCTGTCGTTCGGAGTTTCGTCACATTCCTTTGGTGTGGACCTTTAAGCCGGCAGACTTTCAAACGTCTGCCGGTTTTTTTACTTTCCATTTAAATATAACCCAAAGCATAAATCTACACTATAAATATGAAAAGCGTAAAGGAATCATTGCTGGACCGCACCAGCATCCGCCGGTATGAGCGCGAGCCGATACCTGCCGAGACCATGGAATTCATCCGCGAAGCCGTGCGCAACACCCCTACCAGCTACAACGGCCAACAATTCTCGGTCATAGAGATTGACGATCAGCCGCTGAAGGAGGAGCTATACGGCATTACGAACCAGAAACAGTTGAAGACGTGCAACCGTCTGCTGATATTCTGCTCGGATTACAACAAGATCTCGATGCTTGCACAGCACAAGGGAGTGGAGATGCCCGCGTTCTACGACACGATGGACGGCGTGACCATCGGCATCATCGACGCCTCGCTGGCCATGATGAGCGCCGTAGTTGCCGCCGAGGCATGCGGACTCGGATGTAATTGCATCGGCTATCTCCGCACCGCCGACCCAAAACGCATCGCCGAACTGTTGCAGCTGCCCAAGGGCGTGTTCGTGGTATGCGGTCTGGCGCTCGGGGTTCCGCGCGAGCACCCCGACCTCAAGCCCAAACAGCCTGAAAGCCTGGTGTTCCATCACAACCATTACCGCCACGACGACGAACATATAATCGATGAGCTCGCCTCCTACGACAAGACCGTGACGGAATACAACCGGAGCCGCGCCGGTGGCACCACGACCAACGACTGGTGCAAGCACATCATAGAATATTACGATCACGCCATGAATTACAGAATCCTGCAATACCTTAAGGATCAGGGATATGACGTGAAATATTGATGGCAAGAAAAATTTCAACGCAAAAAAGTGAAAAAAATTTTGCGACCCATTAAACTAAACGCGCATTTTTCACGTCTATATAATAGGTGATTGTCGCAGACATTGCCTAAAATAGTAGAACAATGCTAAAGCGACAAAACGGGATGGAGGCCGAGGCCTTGCATCCCGTTTTATTTTTATACCCGCTTCTACAGACTGTCGCGAGATTCAAATTCAAAATTTCCGACCGTCATTCGGAATCATCTCCCAGCAAGTCAGGTCTGAGACGCCTGGTGCGTTCCAGTGCCATGTCATATCGCCACTGCGCAATCTTAGCCTCATGTCCCGACAGCAGAATCTCGGGTACCTCCCATCCCTTATACACCGCCGGCCTCGAATATACCGGAGGGGCCAGCAGATTGTCCTGGAAAGAATCGGACAGGGCTGACTGCTCGTCGCCGATCACGCCGGGAATGATGCGCACCACCGCGTCGGCTATCACGGCCGCAGGCAGTTCGCCGCCCGTCAGCACATAGTCGCCGATTGATATCTCCTTGGTGATGAGGTGTTCGCGCACACGCCAGTCCACACCCTTGTAATGGCCGCAGAGTATGATGATGTTCTGCAGCAGCGACAGTTGGTTGGCCATGGGCTGGTCAAACTGCTCGCCGTCGGGCGTGGTGAATATCACCTCGTCGTAGTCGCGCTGGGACTTAAGTTCTGAGATACAGGCGTCTATCGGCTGTATCTGCATCACCATGCCGGCCTCGCCGCCGAACGGATAATCGTCCACCTTGCGGTGTTTGTTGGTGGTGTAGTCGCGGAGATTGTGCACCACAATCTCCGCGAGTCCTTTGTCTTGCGCCCGCTTCAGGATCGAACAGCCGATGAAGGGCTCGATCATTTCGGGCATTACGGTCAGAATGTCTATTCTCATTATTATAATTAATACCTTGACCGATTCAGACCATAAGTCTTAATCGATTTCTTCGTCAGCCTCGTAACCGCCCATTTCGCGGATGGCGTTCTTCAGCATGGTATACTGCTGGAACAGGTGGTTTACGGGCACCTCTCCCTTGGTATAGTCGTGCATCGGGCTCTTGAGGAAGAAGCTGAGGAACCGCTGCGTGCCCTTGCGTCCGGCGCGTGCGGCCAGGTCGCTCAGCAACACCAGATCAAGACACAGCGGCGCGGCCAGAATCGAGTCGCGGCACAGGAAGTTGATCTTGATCTGCATGGGGTATCCCATCCATCCGAAGATGTCGATATTGTCCCAGCCCTCCTTGTTGTCGTTGCGAGGGGGATAATAATTAATACGTACTTTATGATAATACTGCGTGTCCTCGTCGTTGCCGTGGCCGTAGAGGTCAGGCTGCTCCTCGGGCACGAGAATGCTTTCCAGAGTGGAGAGTTTCGACACCTCCTTTGTGCGGAAGTTGGCGGGTTCGTCCAGCACCAGGCCGTCGCGATTGCCCAGGATGTTGGTCGAGAACCAGCCGCTCAGACCCAGGCAGCGCGTACCGATGATGGGCGCGAAACCCGACTTGACCAGCGTCTGGCCCGTCTTGAAGTCCTTGCCGGCGATGGGCATTCCGGTCTTGTCGGCCAGCTCCCACATGGCGGGGATGTCCACTGTGGTGTTGGGAGCGCCCATTATGAAAGGAGCGCCCTCCGACAATGCGGCGTAGGCGTAGCACATCGAGGGAGCGATATGCTCCTTGTCATCGGCCTTCATGGCAGCCTCCAGGGCGCCCAATGAACCGTGCACCTTATCGTCTACCGGCACATACACCTCGGTCGATGCGGCCCAAAGCACCACTACGCGCTCCACGCCCGATTCCTTCTTAAACCGGCGGATATCCTCGCGGATCTGTTCCGTCATGTCCCAGCGGTCCCGGCACTGCTTCACGTTGTCGCCGTCCAGACGCTTAGCGTAGTTCCTGTCGAATGCAGCGGGCATCGGCTTGATCTTCTCAAGCTCGTCCCTGACGGGATTGATGTCCTTCTCCTTCAGCACCTCGGCGTTGATGGCGCTTTCGTATGCGTTGGCCGGATATACGTCCCAGGCCGCAAACTCTATATCGTTCAGGTCTGCCAAAGGCACGATGTCCTTATAGTGCAGATATTTCTTGTTTTCTCCTTTACCTACGCGGATCTTGTCGTACTGGGTCATCGAACCTACCGGCTTGGCAAGTCCCTTGCGGGTCATCAGCACGCCGGTAATGAACGTGGAGCTTACCGCACCCAGTCCTACCACCATTACTCCGAGTTTACCATCGGGAGCCTTAGCTTTTGTTGACATAGTTTGTGTGTTCTGTGTTATTGATAATTACCTTATTGATTCTCGGCGAAATTTCGTGCGCCGTCGTGGTTCAGGGTTATCCCGTGGCACACTTACCGTTGACATTTCGCATTCCGGGCGTAAAATTATACCCAATAGTCGAGACGGCAAAGGAAATAGCCGTCTATTTACGCCTGACAAATCTTAAAGTTTCTTATCAATACCCGTATTTGGCCAATATTAGTTAATTTTATATCAACATCAGCTCATTTTGTTAACTTACGTTAATCAGGCTATCAAAGCAACACAGCCTTCGCTTCCTCCAATGCGTAGATGGTGTTGGGATGCGTCTGCTCGTCCTCCTCCTTGGTCCAGCCCTCGCCCTTGATCCACAGCACCTGGCAGCCCAGGCTTTCGGCCGGCTCGATGTCCTTGCGCAGCGAGTCGCCTATCACCAGAGTCTGTTCGGGCTGGATGCCTAACGACTTGACGCCATGTTCGAAGATGCGGGGATCCGGCTTGCGGATGCCCAACATCGCACTCTCTATGATGTCCTTGAAATATTTCCTGATACCGAAATCCTCCAGCACAGTCTCGATGTTGCCGTAGAAATTGGACACCAGCACCAACGGATATTTCTCGGACAGCGCCTGAAGCACCGGTTCGGACGCATGCACGGTCTTCCGGGCGAAGTCGTAGCATATCCGCGCTATCTCCTTCCCTTTCGCCTCCACCTCGTCGGGCGAGAACAGCCCCTGCCGCACCAGCCACTCGAGTTCGATGCGCACCTTGATGTCCAGCATGTCGTGGAAGTCGTGCGCCGGCAGTATGTGGAGCGTCCTGGCCAGCTCGCGCTCTGCATATACGTATGCCTCGCGGAACTCCGCCTTGTCCACCTCAACGCCGGCCTGCCGGTAACCGTCCCACAGCACCTCGCTCCAATGACGTCCGCCGGTGTCGAGCGTTCCGCCGTAATCGAATATGATTCCCTTTATCTTACTCTTGTCTATATTCATGGTTTCTGATTTTCAAGTTCCTTGATGAATGCGTTGCATATATGCTCATGTCTTACAACCATATACACCATCAGTATGTTCAGCACCGTCAGCTCGAAGGCGAAGTACAGCCACGGCATACGGAATATCAGTATGGACACGAACAGCGCCAGCGAACGGGTATTGAACGACAGTATGTTGGTGTATTTCATCAGCGGCAGCGAAGCCTTGCGGAACCGCTCGCGGAACTCCACGGGTATGTTGTTGCCGTAGCGTGCGTGCAACAGCCGGCGCAGCTTCTGCATCCTGGGCGTACGCGATTCCTGGCCCACGGTATAGTTGATGTAGAACAGCAGCACCAGTTTGGCCCAGGGCTGATGGCGCCACGACATAGTGCGGTATTTCTGCATGAGCGAGTCGGCGTTTTCCAGCTCGGAACCCTCCGGCCCCTTGACGAAAAACAGATGGAACTGACGGTAATAATCGGCCATTGCGGCCTGTACGCCGTGACAGATTCCGGTCACCACGGCCATGACCCATATCACCCAGTGATGGGCCATGAAGAACTCGGAAGTGACGTTCTCGCGCAGACAGATGGCTATGTAAATGGCCGCAAACCATAGGTCGCCGCTCACGCCGTCCAGTATGCGCCCTATGCGCGAATACTGGCCCGTCATGCGCGCTAACTGCCCATCGGCCGAGTCGTAGGAATCGGCCCATACCAACAGCAGCACCCCCAACAGGTTCCACCATATATTGTCGAAATAGAAGCATACGCCCGATCCGATGCCAAGAAATATGGAGGCGATGGTGATGGCATTGGGCCTGATGCCGGCCTTGCGCGCCATCCTGGCCCACCAGTATCCGATGGGGCGGTAAAAGTGCAGGTCCCACCATTCCTCCGTATCCATCGACTTCAGCGACGACTGATACTCCTCGTTTTTATCCTTATTGCTCATTACAGAGTCGTTATTGCTGATTTAAGGTCGTTATTGTTGATTCTTTATATGTTTTCTGATGGCTTTCAGCACGCTCTTGGCTATGGCCGGAGCGGCCTCGGCACGACATGGGGCGAAACTGGGCCAGTCGTTGAAGTCGATGATACTGATATGCCCCTGCTCGTCAACGATGCAATCGCCGCCGTAAATGCGCACGTCCATCAGTTTCGACGCGCGCTGACAGATGTCGCGCAGCTGGTCCAAGTCGAAACTGAAGCCTTGGCTCTTGCCGTTCACAACTTCCCACCCATACTTGCTGTGGCCTTCGTCGAAGGGATAGAACCAGAAGAAGAAGGGTTCGTCCCGCACGCCATAGAATTTCACTAAGTCGCCGACAAGATGCCGGTTTATGACGGCGCGCTTTATTCCCCGGTAATAATACTCGTGCAGCGTCTCCTGAGCCTCCTCCGCATGACGGCAATAGGATATGTCCTCCTTGTGCATGGCATGGAAGTCGCCGCGTTTGATCCATACGCTGCCGAATCCGGCGCGTTCCAGCTCGGCGCGCACATCCTCGTTGGTGTTCACAATCAGCGAATCCGGGTACGGGATGCCGTTGCCCAACAGCATCCGCGTCATCTGCTCGCGCGTGCAGTTCTCGATGCCGAAGCCAGAGTTTATCACTAACTTCCCCTGTTCCTCCAGGCTCTGCAGCTTGGCCACGGACTCGCGTTCGCGGCACATGTTCAGCACCACGTCCTCGGTGATTTCCGCACGTTGAAATTCATCTTCGCTGTACACGTTCACCTCACAGCCCCGCTTGCGCAGGTGGTCGGCCACCGCGTTGAAGATGGCCGCATCGTTCCCGATATGGTTAGGCGAATATGCGCCGGCCCTCATCACGCCGGCTATTTTGATAGCTGACATTACTATATCTCCTCTTTCTCCTCTTTAGTGATTTTTCTGGCCAGCTCCAGGTCCGAGGCGTGGTCCACGTCGATGGCCCGGCCTATGTCGAACGCCTTGAGCCGTAGCCCGTTCTCCACCAAGGCGCGCTGGAAATTGCGCATACGGCTTACTCCGGATTCCAGACACCCGTCCAGCACGTTAAGGGCCTTGTCGTCCAGCCCGTACACTCCGGCCGAGATATACTTCGGCTCCGGGTCTTTGTCAAGGAATGCGGTTATGTCCATCCTGTCGTCCACGCGCACATACAGCGGCTTCTCGTCGTCGATGTATGTGGTCACGGCCATCATGCCGTCCACGTCGGCCGGGGCGTTCTGAAACGCCTGCACGTACTTGCCGAACTCCGTGGCGCTGAAGATGGTGTCGACGGTGGTGGTAATAAACCGCCCCTTCCCTTTAAGCATCCCACCCAACAGGGCGAAAGTATGCATCGAGCTTGGGGTGACCGCTTCCTTCACATGGAGGCGGAACGGCAATGTCGGCGCTATTTCGTCTAAATATTGTGCCGTCTCATGCCGCGTGGCGTTGGTCACCACGGCCACGTCCTCGGCGCCGAGTTCGCCGAATATGCGCATCAGGCGCCCTATCATCGGCTCGCCGTTAAGGTCCACCAACGGTTTGGGCACCGAGATACCCTCCTCCGACAGTCGGCTTCCCTCGCCGGCAGCTATTACTCCGAAATTCATTCCGCCGCTTTGTTTTTGTCCTGTTTATTGCCACGTTCCTGCGGAGCGCCGCGACGCTCGCCGCGATCAGGACGTTCCGGCATCCTGGGCAGCGGATTAGCCGCGGCCTCTATGTTGCGGCGGCGGTTGCGCGTCAGGTCTATGGCCGAGTAGATGGCCTGACGCATCGACTGCGGGTCGGCCACGCCCTGCCAGGCGATGTCGTTGCCGGTGCCGTGGTCGGGGCTGGTGCGCACAAACGGCAGTCCGGCCGTGAAGTTCACGCCCTCCGGTCCGGCCAGGGCCTTGAAGGGTGCCAGTCCCTGGTCGTGGTACATGGCTATCACGCCGTCGTACTTGCGCCACGAATGCGAGGCGAAGAATCCGTCGGCGGCAAAGGGTCCGAACACTAAGAATTTGTCGCCGAGCTCCTCGATGGCGGGCTTGATGTCGCGTATCTCCTCGGTGCCGAGCAGTCCGCCGTCGCCATTGTGGGGGTTCAGCGACAGCACGGCGATCTTGGGCGCCTGGATGTCGAAGTCCTGCTTCAGCGTGGCGTCAAGTTCCCTGACTGTCTCCATAACGCGCTCCTTGGTCACGGCGCCGGGGATGTCGGCTATGGCCTTGTGAGTGGTGAGGAGCGCCATGCGCAGTCCCTCGTAATAGAGTATCATCAGAGGCTTGCTGTTGGAGCGGGCACCGAGAAATTCGGTGTGACCGGGAAACTGGAAATTCTCGGTCTGCACGGCCTCCTTGCTGATCGGTGCGGTGACAAGCGTGTCGATGGTGCCGGCCAGCACATCGGCCACACCCTTCTCTAAGGCGGCCACAGCTGCGGCGCCCGACTGACGGTCGGGATGGCCGGGAGTCAGCTTCACCTCCTTTATGCCTAAGTCCACGATATTAAGGTATCCCTCCTCGGCTTCGGAGGCATCGTTTATTATCTTGAGTTCCGGCAGTTCCAGCTCGAAATCGGTCGCGGTCTTTTCCACGAGTGCCGGAATGCCGTAGAACACCGGAGTGTAGAGCTCGGTGACGGTCTCGTCGGCCATGGCTTTCAGTGCCACTTCGTAGCCCACTCCGTTATAATCGCCGTGGGTTATCCCCACTTTCAGAAGTTCAGACATTGTTTTCAGGTCTTGTTAGAGCGTGTCAATATATATATTAACGCACTTTAGGTTCTGTTCATTACACTTGCCGGCGCGTCACACCGATTCGGTGCGGCTCAGCTGCCCACAGGCGGCGGCTATGTCCTCGCCGCGACTTGCGCGGATGGTGGCCGTGATTCCTTTGGAGTTGAGATAGTTGCGGAACATCAGCATACGTTCCTCGCTGGCAGGTTTCAGGTCCACGCCCGGCACCTGATGGAAACGTATCAGGTTGACGCGGCATTCTATCTTGCCTATCAGTTTCACGAGCATGTCGGCGTGCGCTATGTCGTCGTTCACGCCGCGCCACATTATGTATTCCAGGCTGAGGCGGCGCTGATGACTGAAGTCGTAACCGCTGAGCAGATGCATCACCGACGCGATGGGGAACGCCTTCTGCGCGGGCATCATCGACTCGCGCTGCGCGGTGTCTGCGGTATGCACGCTGATGGCCACATGCACCTGGGTACGGTCCAGCAGGTCCTTCAGCTCGGGCAGCTTGCCTACGGTCGACACCGTGATGCGCTTCGGGCTCCATCCCAGGCCCCACGGCTCGGTCAGGATACGTATCACCTTCTCCACCTCCCTGAAATTGTCCAGCGGCTCGCCCATGCCCATGAACACCACGTTGGTCAGGGGCTGCATGTTCGATCCTTCGGGAGGGATGCTCAGTATCTGGTTTATGATCTGGGCTGCGGTAAGCTGCTTGCGGAAACCCATCTTGCCGGTGGCGCAGAAATAGCAGTTCATCTTGCAGCCCGACTGGCTCGACACACACAGTGTGGCGCGCTCCTTGTCGGGAATATACACCGACTCCACGCTGCGCCCCTCGCCCACGGCAAACAGATACTTCACCGTGCCGTCCTGCGACTTGGCATGCTTGGCCGGCGCCGTGCGTCCTATCTCATAGTGCTCGGCGAGCCACGCCTGATTTTTCTTCGAGATGTTCACCATCTGGTCGAAGCGCGTCGCCTTCTTGACATACAGCCATTCGCACAGCTGTTTGCCCACGAATTTAGGCATGCCGCCACGATAGGCCACATCCTGCAGTTCCTCAAGTGTCTTGCCGATCAACGGCTGTTTCTCGTTTTCCATCGCTTTAAGTACACACCTTTGGGGGTGCACCTGCTCCTGTCGGCGGCACACCCCCAATATGTTTGATTTTCAATCTTTATTTATACAGATACTGTACGGCACCCTTGTAATTCAGAATTTCGTTTATCTGCTTTATCGCGTCCTTTGCTTCGGGCGTACCGGCCTTCTTGAACATCGTCAGGGCCTTGTCGTAGTTTTCCTGCTTCGCAGCGAGCACGCCACGGGCATAGTTGGCCTCGGGGCTGTCGCCGACCTGGTTCAGGAAGTTCTGCGCGCTGGTAAGGTCGCCTCGGCTTATGGATGCCATAGCTGCGTTGATGTTGGCCACCGGATCCTTCGGGTACATGCGGACGGCCACGTCAAACACCCGGTCGAATTCGGGCGAGCCGGGCTTATAGCTCTGGGCCGCCAGGAAGAATTCGTTGAGGCTCAGGTTCTGCGGATGCGTCTTCAGCACCTCGCGGATCTCGTTGATGTCCGTGTACTTGCGCACCTCATAGTTAACCACGTAGTCGGTATGACGCAAGCCGGGATATATCTCTTTCAACAGGTAGGGATAAGTCTCGGGGAAAAGTTTGCGCAGCTGGTCGTTACGCTTCTCGATAGGATAGTCGGAGTCTATGAAACTGATGAGTTCCTCCTTGTCCGACAGCGAGCTCTTTTCGATGGCGGCTTTCAGGCCGGCCCAGTCCTCGGGCACCGATTTGGTGACGAACAGATTCTCGGGAAATGCGTACTGCTGGCGTATGTATTCGCGCAGCGCGTCGGTACGTCCCTGTGCCAGACGGGCGTTGCCTGCATACGAACCCTCGGGCGACGCATAACCGGTCAGTGTGATGCGCTTCACTTTGGCGTCCTTATTGTCGCGCACGGCGTCGATGGTGTCCAGAATCTTCTTCAGCTCCTCGGGGTTGGTCATATAGTCAGGCTCGATGTTGGTCTTGTTCACCTTGAAGTTGATGAATGCCTGACCCTCCAGGTTGAACAGCTTGGAGTCTACTGCCGCCGGGCGGATATATGTGAACTGTGGCTTATACTGCGGAGCGGCATAGTCCATGGTGGCCATGGGCACGTTCTCGGTCTTCTCGTTGCCGCAGCATCCGGTCACGCATTCGAAGTCCAGCTTGGAATGCTCCATCCAGGGTTCGTAGGCGAAGTCCTCCTGATATTTCACGGGCGTCTTGCTGCTGCGCTTGTACAGGTTGGGGGTCTCGCCGTCACGCAGATTGTAGTAGTATGCGTTGCGGCCGGCGAACGTGAGCGACGGCAGACGCTTCTCGAGCGAGCCGTTCAGCTGCTTCAGCACCGGGGTGATGGTCACATCCTGGTTGTATTTTACGTTGAAATTATCGGGCACCAGCGTCATCTGCACGCGCATAGTCTGGTCCGTGGGTCTGAGCACCTGAAGGTCAGATGCTCCGAAGTCCGACGACGTCATGGCTCCGGCACCCAACGCGGTGACCGCCGCCAAGCCCAATGTCATTATTATCTTGTTCATCTTCTTTCTTCTTTTGTGTTAATAATTCAGGCACCGCTCCTTAGAACAGGTATTCGACGCTCACGGCCAGCTTGGTCGGGCCCACATAGTTGTGGTGTCCTGTCTTCTCGCGTGTGCCGCATTCGGTACACGGGTATTTCTCATATCGCGTCCACAACCAGCCTATGCCTATCTCGGCCTCGATGTTCCAGTGTTTGGCCACAGGCCATGCATAACCGTAGTTGAAGCCCGCGCCCACGGCGTAGCCCTGGTAGCGGCTCGTGTTCAGGTCGTTGAAATTACTGCCTAAGAAGTTTCCCTTCAGACCGATATGGCCGAAGTTGTATTCGCCGCCTATCGCGTTGATCGAGATGAAGTGACCGGCGAAACGCTGGCAGAACCAATATCGCGGCTCGATGCTGGCGAACCAGTGCTTCCACTGGTGGTGATAGCCGGAATTCGAGTTTTTGTCCTTGATTTTCCAACCGTTGTATTCACCTTCAAGCTGTAATGTCCATTTGGGCGCAAGTCCTATCTCAAGTCCGAGGTTAGGGCTAAGCAACGCATCGTTCACAAGGTTCGTCTTGATTCCCACTGACTGTGAAAATGCCGTCGGAACCGCCATTGACATCATTGCCGCGCCAATCAGATAACGTGCTGTTTTTCTCATATCCATTAGTAATTTATATTCATTTTTGCCTGTGCGGCAACCTCTCTGTCCTATAAAAACAAATTTCGGGGAGGATTTTATTTTCTCCTCCCCGAATTTTTTTCGTCCATCCAGGGTCGCGGCAATCACTTCCCTGAATTTTTCCGTCTATCCAGGGCCGATCCTTAGTCGCCGGCCTCGAATTTGTAGATGTTGTTCTTTACGTTCCTGTCACCCTTGATCAGCTCGAACATATTGGGGTTAACCAGCTGATAGTACTGCTGCTGGTACTGCTGCTCGTTGAAGGGGAACTTCTCGGTGTTCTGACCCATCACCTGGTAAACGTACACGCCGTCCTGGCCTGCGGTGATCACCACCTTCTTGTTGGCGGGGGTGCCGTAGATCTTGCCCGTAACCTCGGGATCGCCTACGCCCATGTTACGTCCGAAACGGAACTGTGCGTTGCTCTGCACCTGTACGCCCATTGCCTGGGCCGCGCTCTGCAGGCTCTGCGTGTTCTTCGAGAACTTGTCCACTAATTTCTTGCCGGCTTTCTCCGAGCGTACCAGGTCGGTAACATAGTCCTTGATGTCCTTGTTCGACAGCGGTGCGTAGTCGTCGTATTCGCTTATCACGGCTGCGGCATACAGCAGCGGAGCCGTCGGGTTCTTCGATTCGTAGATGTGGCTTACGGCACCGGTCTCGCCGTCTATCATCGCCCAGCGCATCACCTGACGCGAGTCGGGATAATAGGAGTTCATGCCGGCGAAACGGGGCACTGCGGGCAGCGAAGCCGTAACGGTGAAGTTCTGTACGTTGAAGCCGGCCTTCGATGCGTTGGCCATGAATTTCTTGGCGTCGGCGTTCTGAGCCAAGAATTTCTCGAGCTTGCCGCGCTCGTCGTTCAGCGTCGCGTTGCTGGGACCGAGCACGTACGATGCCTCGTCATATTCATATACGGTCTTGGGGGCGTTCTGCTTCACTAATTTGGCGATTACCATACCCTGCGGGCCGCTTACTATCGATACATACTTACCGGCTGCCTGACGCAGTGTGTCGAGCTGCTCGGCGGGGATTGCGTTCGTGGCGCCGTCGGCGTCATAGAGCGCGATCCACTGGTCGGGCTGTGCCATCACGCTGTCGGGGCTGAACTTGGTGCCGATGGAGTCGACGGGAAGTCCGGCGTTAAGTGCGCTCAGCACGCGGCGGCCGCAGTCCTCCGTGGCGGCCTGTACCAGTGTGATCTGTACGGAGTCAACCTCCTGCTTGGTGCTCAGCACTCGAACCACGCCGAAGCCCAGGCTGTTGTTGTAGGCCATACGGGCGGAATCGCCGCCGGCTGTCACGGCGCTGCGCACGTTGCCGGGAATGTCGGCTGCAAGCACCGTGTGGCGCGACATGGATACGCCATCCTTCTTCAGCTCCTTGCTCAGCGGGCCGGCGTTCTTGTTCATGAATGCCACAGTCTGGTCGGCCAGTGCCTTGGCGGCTGCGATGTCCTTGTCGCTCGGAGTGACCGTAACGGAGATGAAGCCTATTTCCTTGGTCTCCTCGTCTACGGCGAAGCGGCCCTTGATCTCGTCATACTTGGCCTTCAGTTCGGCGTCGGTGACGGGGTATTCCTTCTCGTTCAGGTTGCCGAAAGGCAGGAACGCGTAATCCACGCTCTTGGTGTTCACATAATCGTTGTAGAGAGCCTTCATATCCAGCTCGTTTGCCTTGACCGTACCGGCCAGCAGGCGCTGGTATATCTGCTCCGCGATCTGCTGGTCCGTCTCCTTCTCGGCGGCGAGCCATGCGCGCTGCATCGGCTCTACCTGAGCCTCGGTCAGACCGTTGCGCTTCGGATTGAAGATAATGTCGTATGCCTGTGCGGGCGTCTGGGCTGCCAGTCCCGACTGCTGCAGGCTCTGCATCAGCTCCTGCACCTTCGGATTGCCCATGTTTTCCAGCATATAGTAACGCAGCAGGTTGGCGCTCGACTTCACGCCGGCTTTCTTGGCCGCGTTGTCTATCACCGTCTGCTGTATCAGCTGCTCGAGTGCCATCTCACCTAACTGCTGGGTGTCGAAGTTGGCGAACTGCTGGGGATTGCGGCGGCGCGCCTCCTCGTACTGGTTGTTCAGTTCTTCACGCTTGCGCTGATATTCCGTATAGTCGATCTTGGTCGACCCTACCTTGGCAACCGTGGTCTGGTCGCCGAATATATTACGACTGTTTGTGAGGGCGTCCCCCACGATGAAGGCAAGCAATGCAACGCCTATCACCACGATCAGAAATACCGATTTGGATCTGATTTTCTCTAATGTTGCCATTTATGTAGCTCTGTATTTTGTTACTAAGTTGTTATGCAATCTTCAGTGTGTTCGTTTCGCATAAACATGCGCGTCCAACAGCCTCGCGAGGCCATTAAACGCGCAAAGGTAATACTTTTTGGCGTATTTAGCAAATTCGCGCCTTAAATAGGCCGTTTTTAGATTCTTTTTGTCAGTCTTGCAGTCCGTTTCCTATAGATTGAACGCCTTGCGGATGGCCGGCACCATGTCCAGCTGCTCCCAGGCGAACCGCTGCACGTCGCGCTCTACCTTGTCGCGCTGGATGGCGGACACGAAGGTTGTGTTCTCGGGTTTACGTCCCACATGGCCGTAGGCAGCGGTGGCGCGGTAAATCGGGTTGCGCAGTCCGAAGCGCTTCTCGATGCTGCGCGGACGCATGTCGAACAGCTCGCTCACCTTCACGGCGATCTCCGGGTCGCTCATGTCCGCCTTCGCGGTACCGTGGGTGTTGATGTACAGGTTGATGGGATGCGCGCGGCCGATGGCGTACGACACCTGCACCGTCACCTCGCCGGCCACGCCGGCCGCCACCAAGTTCTTGGCGATGTGACGTGCCGCGTATGCCGCGGAGCGGTCAACCTTCGAGGGGTCCTTGCCCGAGAAGGCACCGCCGCCGTGGTAGCCGCGGCCGCCGTAGGTGTCCACGATTATCTTGCGGCCCGTCACGCCGGTATCGCCGTGAGGTCCTCCGATCACGAACTTACCTGTCGGATTCACATACACCTTGGTACGGCTGTCGTACATGTTCCGCACCTCTTCGGGATACTGTTCCAGCACACGCGGTATCAGCACCTTGCGCACGTCGTCGGCGATAGTGTCCAGGATGGTGCGGTCTGCCTTGTTACGGGCCTCGGCAGTATCTTCCAGCGCCTCCACGAACTCGTCGTGCTGCGTCGACACCACGATGGTGTCGATATGCACCGGCTTGCGGTTGCTGTCATATTCTATCGTCACCTGGCTCTTGGAGTCGGGACGCAGATAGCTCACCTGCTTGCCCTTGCGGTAATAGGTCATATCCTTCCCCTCGCGGCGTATCTCGGCCAGTTCCTTCACTAATTTGTGCGACATATCGAGCGTAAGGGGAATCAGTTCGTCGGTCTCGTCCACGGCATAACCGAACATCATGCCCTGGTCGCCGGCGCCCTGCAGTTCGGCCTCGTCGTTGTCCGACAGCGCGTTCAGCTCGGCCACCTTGCCGGCGTCCACGCCACGGTCTATGTCCTCGCTCTGGCCGTGGATGGCGGTGAATATGCCGCAGCTGTCGCAGTCAAAGCGGTAAGCGCCACGGTTGTAGCCTATCTTGCGTATCACGTCGCGCACCACCACCGGCACGTCGATGTATGCCTGCGAGTCCACCTCGCCCGACACCACCACCTGACCTGTGGTCACGAGGGTTTCCAGGGCCACGTGGCTCTCCGGGTCGCGGGCCAGGAATTCGTCCAACAGCGCGTCGCTGATCTGGTCGGCAACCTTGTCCGGGTGTCCTTCCGACACCGATTCCGATGTAAATAGGTAGTTCCCGTTAGTCAGAACGGGTGAATTTTTAGTCTGCTCCATATAATAAAAATTTAGGCGGCTGTCAGATGCAGTCGCCGTGCAGATGTCTCACTGTCATGCCCCGGGCATACAGTCGTTGCCCCGAGGTATTGCAGTTTTAGCATTTTTTACACGGTGGTTGCAAGCAGCCAAATTTGTCCACCGGATCCGTCCGATTGTCCGCTTTCGCGGCCTCCTCTCCGAATCCATCCGCAAAGTTACAACATTTCCCCTTAATATGCAACTCCCGTTCCAAAAACCGCACATGTATATGTTTTTATGTCGGAATTTATTAACTTTGTGGAAGGAATCAGAACAAAATCAAAATGCTAATGCCATGATAGAAGATATTTTGAGATACAACCGGGAGTTTGTGGAGCGCAAGGAATATACACGTTACAAGACATCGAAGTACCCTGACAAGAAGATAGCGATAGTGACGTGTATGGACACTCGACTGGTCGAGCTGCTCCCGGCGGCGCTGGGCATCCGCAACGGCGATGTCAAGATGATCAAGAATGCCGGAGGCACCATCACCAATCCATTCGATTCCACCATGCGCTCACTGTTGGTAGCCGTATATGAGTTAGGCGTGAACGAAATCATGATAATCGGCCACACCGGCTGTGGCGTGCAGGGCATGAACGCCGGGGAGATGCTTAATCTGATGCGCGAGCGCGGCATAAGCGAAGAACACATCACGTTGATGCGCCACTGCGGCATTGACCTGGATAAGTGGCTCCACGGTTTCGAGGACACAGCTGATGCCGTGCGCGAGACGGTCGACCTGGTGCGCAACCACCCGCTGATGGCCGCCGACGTCCGCGTGGCCGGCTACATCATGGACTCCCTCACCGGTGCCCTCCAGCCCCTCCCCGTCACTCCTTCAGCCTGACAGCCGTCCGCCACTTCTCCTCTCTCCCCTTAACCTCAATCTAAACACCTAATAGTTCCTTCCCATGAATAAGCCGCCCCTGCAAGAGCCGCCCGCCTACTACCGGCCCCTCGTCCCGAACGGCTGCCGTCGCGCTCCATGGCACGACTACCACTCCCGCTGCATCTACATGATAACCATCAACAAGGCGCCCGGCATCCTCCCCTTCTCCTCTCTCGCCGGAATCCCCGGCAGCCACGACTGGAAGCCACGCACCGTCCTCACCCCCACCGGCGAAATAATAGCTTCCTGCATCTCCGAGCTTAAAGCCGCCTTCCCATTCACCCGGATCCTCAGGCGCGTCATCATGCCGGAGCATATCCATTTCGTCCTCTTCGTCACCGAAGCCACTGACACCCACCTCGGCGACATCATCCTTGACCTTAAAGGCGAGTGTACGCGCCGCTACCACGGCACCACAAAACAGGCAGTCCGGGAGGCGCCCTTAATCTCAATCTTCGAGGAAGGCTATCACGACCGCATCCTGCTGAAGAAAGACCAGCTGCAGCGCATGCTCAGCTACGTCAGCGACAACCCGCGCCGCCGACTGGAGCGCATGAATCACCCTGACTTTTTCCGCCGCACCATTATCGCCGGCCCTGACGGCACCCGATACGAAGCCTACGGCAACATCCACCTGCTTGAAGACCCCGACATCGAAGCCGTGAAAGTCAGCCGCAAATATACCCCCGACGAACTGATACACCGCAAGCGCATCTGGATGCATACCGTGCAGAACGGCGGCGTCCTTGTCTCGCCGTTCATTTCTCCGGCCGAAAAGAAGGTAGAGAACTGGGCCTGCAACGCAGGCGGTCGCATCATCCTCATAACCGACAATGGCTTCGGCACCAACTATACCCCGAAGGGGCTGCTTCATACCCTCTGCTCGGAAGGCAGGTTACTGATAATAGCCCCCACCGAGCACCGCACCGCCTCCATAGCTCTTGACCGTGCCACCTGCATGCAGATGAACGCCCTGGCCGAAACCGTAGCCGCCTATTCGCTCCGCCGGCTGTAACAGCCTGGAGCAAAACCGCACCCCAGCGCTTCACGCCGGAACAGAACGGCCCACTACCGGCACTTCACGCCGGAACAGAACGGCTCCGCGCCAATGAAAGCCGCCTGCAAAGGCAGCCCAAGGCTCAAACCCGCCTGCCGAAGCGCGGAGCCGTTCAGTTCAAAGGCGAAGCCTTTGCCTCAAGTCAGGAGAAGAATCCAACATCCGGTCCGGCCTCATGAAGAAATCCAAGATTGGAATCCCTTGATCAGAACCTGTCGGCATAAGTTCGGTACTGGTTGGATTCACTAATCCAAAGCTATGCCGTTCTCTGTCTTCCATTGCTCCATCCGCTGTTTGTATGTATTAAGGAAGTTACGGTAAGTCGTGCAATCTGAAGCGCTCATATCTCTAATCAATCTTATCGCGGCACTGAAATAAAACGATCCGTTTGAGCCTGCCCCACTTGGATAATCAGTCAGTCTCGTTCCATTGACGTCTATACACAATGAATTATAACCTTGTGCAGGACTTAGATATACACCTCCTAAAGGCTTTGCCTTACCGTCCCAATAGGGAGATCCGACCGTGCGCCAATTAGGTATCGGCACCTGTTGCATCCAACAGCACACCGGCATACTTCCAAGCGAATACACTGACACTACATATCCTCGGCACTTCGAGAAACAGACTGGAGTATCGGCGAAACCATAAGTCTTCCAGTTAGTATCAGTCGTTTTATAGAAAGGAGAATAGTAGCCGTTGTTATCCTGGTGTCTATTAAGCCAGTTCCATGCCCAATTCTGACTCCTTACTATATTTGTAGGGCTGAACATGGTGCATCCCGCATTACCGTAGGTCTGGTAATTTGTCATCCAGACAGTGCTCTCCTGAAACGCTGTGTTTGAGTTAAGGATTTCAGTGCCGCCGTTACTGTTGATTTTCCACCCGGACTGTGTGGAAAAATACTTGGATTCCGGAGCCACCGACCTTGGCGACATTCCCAGAGTCCGGTCTGGCAATAGATAATACTTGCCCCCTGACAACAACACCACATCATAAATCAGACATTTAGTTGATCTGAGGGTGACCTGTACAATATAATCCTCGTATAGATTCGAATTGCTTTTATGCCGGGCATGTATTCGGATTGTACCGGTTATATCCCTGTCGTTCGGCCCCATTCGGAAAGCATTTATAGTGAAACTTCCTCCGGCATGGCCGGAAAACGATCGGCGACGGTATGAACTCCAGTTGTCTGTAATTCCATTCTGAATGGATCGCACCAACCCATTTAGGTTTGCGCTTTCGTGTACACATAAATCCAATTTTTCGTCAAAACTTGACGTCACATCGTAGACATAATTTTCAGGATCCATAAGATTGACATTCAGAGTCACCGACTTTGCCACGCCGTTGGGATTATCGGTGGCGGTAGAGAAGCAATTAAGAGTGAGCTGATGACCGTCCTCCACGTATGTGTCTCCGCTTTCAAGACGGCTCATGGTCACGTCCTGTATCTTTCGGTTGGATTTGGGTTGTACCACTTGCACATATACCGGCTGGATGTTAGGATCGGAATGTGATACCTTGATTGTGGCGCGTCGCTCGCCGTTGGTGGTATTCGGTCCCGCAGTGATGATCAGGTTCTGGTTGTTGCCACCCTGTGTGGTAAACTTAGCTTTGTTTCCGAAACTCGAGGTGGTGAAATTAGAACTCGATGCCGACCAGACATATATGTCGCTCCCCGTCATGACTGGAAGTGTGATTGAACCTCCGCTGCCAGCCAAAGTCCTTTCTATGGTGCCCACGCTATTGTCCACCGTAAGCAACGCCGCATCCTCGTCTATGGTGAGATGCTGCAATGTAATCTGTTTTTCCAGATGCACTTTCTTGCCGTTAGGATTCTTGTTCTCCGCCACTACCTTATAGTATCCGAATATCACATACTTATCGTTTTTATCTCGTGGAGCCTTCGGTCCGGCATCCAATGATACCGTCGGAGCGGTAGGCGTGGGATAACATTCGAAATGATTGTAATCAGCTCCTATTTTATCCACCGGCTCTATACGCCATGCCAGGTCGTTGGTGCTAACTTTGACCTGCACCCGGTTCTTGCTGTCATAGTTACCCGGGAATGTCAGGAACGTTTTCGACAACACCAGGAAATTACCTTGCCCATCGGTCACATAATTGTCATCGGTTGCATCCCATTCATCCTCTACGGAATAATCAAAGAGGGGTATATTATACTCGTATGCTTCCTTGTCTGTCTCGCGGCCGCGGTCCAGCACGCCCTTGATTACCGCCGTATATACAAAATTACGCTTCAGTAACTGAGCCTCTCCAAGATTCGCGAGATTGAAACGGTAATACGAGAGTTTCGTATCTTTCCTGACCTCTCCAGTCAGGTTGCCGTTCTCGTCCCTGACCTTGTCGTAATAATAACCGGCGATTATAAGACAGGTAGTGACCTTATCATTCACCACCGTGGTGTTGACGATGTTAGGAAAACAGTACAGGCTGGCGTTGCACACCTGGCCTTTGCCATCTGTGGACTCGGCCGGCATGTATTCGCCGGGATTGTCGGCGTCGGGTTCGGCCTGCGCCTCGTCAAGAGTCACTATCTTGCTGCCGTCTGGCACGATGCCGTCAGTATAGGCAAAACCGCCGGTGCGGTAATTGCATACCTTCACCCATTTCACATCCAGTGCATCCTCGCACAGGTTAGTCAGGTCTATGCGGCATATCGAACGCGAGAATCGAAACTCACCGTCTATGAAGTATTGCTTTTCCGGGCCTTCACCTTCAGTCTTATAGGAGAAGTCGATGGTCCGGTCAGTATCGGAGGAACTTACGAAGCGCCCCCACAGAGGCATGATGCCGGGATAACGGGCAGTTACCGATGTGGAGAACCAGAACGCCAACTTACCGTTCACCTCTCCGTAACTCTGGTTGCCGAAAGTGTTCAGGTAATCCTCAGTACTATTGAATCCGCTCGGCAGAAATGAGTTACAGTTGCCCACCAACAGCACCTGATACTTATGCTCGCGCTCATTGCTCGGCTCTATTTCCAACGGAATGTCAAAAGTGAGCTTGCTTATCCCTCCGCTCATCTTCACATTGGCTTTCTTAACAGCCGCCAACGTATTGTCTTCCTCGGAAAAAAACATGATATACGCTTCTTCCACTCTTGTTTCGCGAGCGTTTGCCATGATGCCTCGGGTCTGCTCTATCTCCCCGTCGACCGTAAAAGGCACGGACGCCTCGAATTCCCCCTCCCTATGACGCACCGTATCGGAGATGTCGTCGGTGCATCCCAAAAGCCCCATGCTGATTGTCAGCCACAAGGCTGGCAGTAATGTCCTGGATAGTTTCATCTATGTTGTTGTAATAATTATCAATCAGAATATCTCGTACATCTTGCCGCCGTCTTCCCATGCGTCGCCGAAGAGGGGATACTGGGTCACCGTTATCGTGACCTGTAGACGCGGACTGACCCTAATGGTCAGGCTGCGGCTTCTGTAATCCACACCTTCCGGTATCTCACTCAATGCGGTTAATATCATATTCCCTCCGCTCTGCAACGAGCCTTGCGGACGCTCCGCGGAAAATATGTCTCCTTTCACTGTCTTGTCACCGGAGAATTCTTGTTCGGGAGTTCCGGAATCTTTCTCCTCGTCTGTCAGTTCCCATCGCATCTTCCAGTCCTCGCCGGGAATATCCGACGCGACATGCACGGCATACGCAGATCCTTCCGCTCCACCAAGTGCGATATACTTGCTTTCCACACTGAGCCAGTGCACTCCGTCGAACACAATGAACGTGTCGATGTTGGTCCAGTCTATTATGTCGGCGCGTATGTTGGCCTGAATGGTCTCGTATGCCTTCTGAGGAGTGTCCTCGCCAGGGCCGAGCACACTTGTTACCACGATGTTGTAGCTGTGGTTGCGCAGCACGTCCATCAGCTCGGATACCGGTTCCGCTTCTTCACCGCCTGCTGCGGCCGCAGGTGTCACGCGCCTGGCGAAGTCAACGCGATACCATGTCGTGGTCTGCGAGCTGCCGTAACGCCCTCCTATCAGCACGGCGGCGCGCTTCAGCCGGTTTTCGTCGCCCGGATCGGCGTTCTCCTTGCCGAACCGCACCTCCGACTCCGGGATATATACCTTGTCCGTTATACTTCGTCCGTCGACAGACACCACCCCTTCGCCCCAGTGCCATTCCGCCATCGTCGACACCGCGCCGTCCGAGGACTCGCCGCCCCAGCCGGGGTCAGATACGCTGACGTCCGAAGGCAACGAGGGGGATTTCATTCGCGGCACAAGCACCGGAAGATAATCCTCGTCCCTCGTCACTTTGGACAGGTCCGGAACCATCGCGGCCCCTGAACTCACCTTTGACACACATATATCAGTTATTCTGAAATTTGTCACTTCGTCCGCGAGCGAGACGTTGACGCGGGCCATGTCGCGCAGCAGGTCCATTCGTATCTCGCTCACCTTGGCGCTGCGGTCTATCAGTCCAGCTTTGCCGTTGCCCGTGCGGGCTATCCCCCAGAAGGTCATTTTGTCGGGGGTGTCGGTGCCGGGAGCGGCCGGCGTCAGGGTGCGGTTGCAGTACTGACGTATCTCGTCATAGCTTTTGCCCTCGGCATCCTCGGGAAGCGTCAGCGACCCGGCGTTGGCTACAAGCACCGGCAGCAGATAGTCTGGTGCCTCGGAGTCCACACCGAGTTTGACCGTAAACTCGACATCGTATGCCGCGGCGCTTCCATCGGCGGTAGCAGGACGTGTTATGTCCTCTTCCTTTACCGTCACCATTCTATAGAACTTGTCGGGTGTGGTGGCGAACGCATCGCACGTGCTTGTGGCCGCAGGAGTAAAGAGAAGCACAGCGGCGTCCGTGATGCGGTTCTTGACATTATCCGCACCGGCTGCGCGTGTCGGCGCCCCCGCCTCGGGAGCGCCCATGCGCAGCGTCAGACGTACGGTTACGTTGCCGTCACCGTTGGTTTCGGGTCCCGGGACATCTCCTCTGTCGCCCGAGCACCCTCCGGCCATCAGTAGGACGGCAAGCACGATTACATATTCAGTTATTTTGTTCATTGTACCTGTTTTTACTGCAGTGATACATTGTAGGAATAGACCTTCCAGCCGTTTACGGTGACGGTCACGACGAAGACTCCGGGAGGTCCCGGCTCCACCTGGAAGTCGAGGTGCCATTCGTCGTCGAAATCCAGGTCGGCGTATGGTATCCGTGCCAGCATAGGCGACAGAGGCCCGTCGTATATCGGTTCTTCAATAGGAGGATAAATGACACTGAGTTGCGAGTCATCGCCTTTATGCAGACGCATCACTGTGAATAAGTGGCTATGTCTAAACGGGTCGCTTTCCGTGTCTGATGCAGCCCTATAGAGAGTCGGGACCGTAGCGGTCATGGCGCGCCGGAAGTCGTAGCGGCCGTTGGTGACGCTGATGCGAGCCTCGGTCGGTGACTCAAGTGCGGCGCCGTTGACCGATGTGACTGTAACCAGCACGTTGTTGGTGATCTTGTGCATATCCGCATGGTGAGTCACGGAGCTGTCGCCGTCCACCTTCACACCGGCAAGGAGATTGTGCCACACATGCTCCTCGAGCTGCTCCACGTCGTAGCCGTCGATGGCGAGGGAGTGGTTCTCCAGCAGTCCGGCGTTGTCGATGGTATGCCGCGACCGCACGCCGCCCCAGCTCACCACGTTGTAGCTGCCGTAAGGCACCCTCCATTCCACGGTATGGTCCGGGCCCATGTCCTCGGTCCGGAACGTACGCGACTCCACGAACGTCCCTTTGTCGGCGTCGTACAGCGACACCGCCACATTGTCCACCTCAGCGCCGAACAGGTCGATCTCATGTTCGGGGTCGGCGTCGTTCTCGCGCGAGTGCAGGTATGTGAAGTGCAGCCTGAGCGGTGCCTCGCATGGATCGGGATGGTCCAGGATGCACGACTGTGTCACCAGCATCGCGCCCAGCGCCGTAAGAAGCATGTATGGTTTCAGTTTCATCTGTCCTGTCTGTTTGGTGGGAGCCGGTGCCGCAAAGCCCCGGTTCCCTGAGAGGTTGCCGTACTGCATATTATTATTGCAGCACCGTGCCGCCCATGTCTATCACAGTCCACTTCTTGACGGTGATCTGTGCCACGAGCCATCCTTCGGGATCGAGGGGCTGGTCGGGATCGGTGGGCACCACGTCGCCGCCGTCATGGGCACCGAGGGCCTTGATGTCGGTCACGTTGATCTGATAGTAGCTGTTGCGGTCCACGCGGTACTTCAGGCTCAGGTCATCGCTGTCCTTGTCCGTCATCAGGTTCACGCGATAGTAGACAAGACCGCCGGTGAACTTGTAGGCTGCGTAATCTGAAGGCAGTTTTGCGGCAGTGATATATTGGTTAGCGGCTGCCTCGGATGTGAAATAGAGGATTTTGTACTCTGCGTCGGATGCATATACCAACGATCCGGTCTTGGCGTCATGCTTCACTACGGTCCAGAAGTCGCCGCTGGCATTCTTGTTGCCGGGGGTCAGATCCACCTTGTTGGTGGAGGTGTTGGCCTTGGCGCCGGAGTAGATGGCATCGGGCGTTGCCTTGAGGCGGATCAGGGCGAATGTGGTGTTGCCGGTCACGGGATTCTCTGTGCGGTTCTCGGCGAAGTATTCGAACTCGCTGCATTTCGTGGCGCTGCTCCAGTCGGTGCAGGCATCCTTGAACACAGCCTCGGTGGCGTCGGTCACGTCGGGCATCCCGGTGTATCCGCTGTATGTGCCGTTGCCGTCGGTCTTGCTGCCGAGCGGCGTGTAGACGCCCGTGGCTATCTGGGCCAGCTGGTTGTACGGAGTCATCACCATCTCCTTGGCGGCCTGGGCCACTAAGAACTTGGCATCGCTGAAAGTGGCGTTGATGGTCTCCCGCACCTTGACGGCGTTCTCGCCCTCGGACACGTACTTAACAAGGGCCTTGGCCGTGGCGCGGTCCACGTCGATCTTGACCAGGTTCTTGGTCTCGGCTTCGGCTTCCTTGCACTTCACCACGGCCACCTTGTCCGAACGGCCTATCATTACGAACTGGTTCTCGTCGGCTATCTGTGTGTTGAGCGCGTGGAACAGCTGGGCCTGGAAGTCGGCAAGTTTCGTGGTCTCCACTACCGCAGGGATCTCGGCGGCGGGATCGCCGGTCGTCAGATAGCTGGACTCGCCGGTGATCGGCGACGCTATGGCGTAGATTATCTTCTCGCCGGTCGTTATCTTGATGGGTGTGGTCTTGCCGTTCTCGTCAAGAGTCACTGTCTGATGGGCCTCGAGGATGCCCTCGGCAAATACATAGAGTTGCATCTGGGCGATGCGCTGCTCCTCGGCCAGGCCTTCATCGCCCTCGGCGCGCGTGCCGTTGGACGCCACGCTGACCTTGAAGCTGGCGTATGTGCTCTCGCCTTTCGTTCCGTTTCCTGTCTCCGGGCCGTCCTGGTTCGCGCACGAACCTAACCCGAACAGTGCGGCCACCAAGGCCGCCGTTAAAATTCCGGTTTTCATTGTTGTTTTTTTGGTTTATAATTTGGTTGAGTTGTGATCGTTCTTACCGGTCATGATTCGATACAGGTGATCCGGCATTACATATTTGTGTGTTTGTGCCGCAGTCAAAATTATTAATGGTGCAAAATTAGGCATCCTCTTCACATCCAGTGCTAAAAATGTCAGGACAATATATGGACAGGACAGTTTTTCGCATGGAATATCCACTGACAATGTGTAACTTTGCAACGCAAGGGCAAACTTTTGACAGAAATGTGTCACAATATGAGGCTGTCCCGGATGTTAAATTTCATGGTAGAGTACCCTTTGCCATCATTGGCTCCCCCCTTAGTCACCATTCATCAGTCACCTTTAAAAAATTAAATATTACAATGTCACAATTAAAGCTGACACTCCGTTCCTTGATCGGACCTTGTGTGTTTGCGATTTTACTTATGGCCGCGGGTTGCCATAAAGACCGGACAGTTCCCGACACGTACTGGACTTCCATATCACCCGAAGCCGACAGAATCGTATCCCGTCTCGAAGCCGGATACGGCGGCGACTACGACTCGGCGACATATCACACCCTTACCGACAGCCTCGAACTGCTTGCAAGGGGCAATAAATTACCCCCCCCCGATTTTAAAATCGCAGGTTTTATACTGGAAAGCCTATATGTACTATTGTGAAGATCGAGATTCACTCCAGCAGGTCTATGCAGACAGTTGCGTGGCCCTTACGGACTCTGCCAGTTATCCCTACGTATATGCCCGCGCCCGCATACTGCAAATCTATAACAAAATACCCGACGTGTCCGAATTCCAGGCCATGGCAGGTGCCATCAACGTGTTTAAACAAGCAAAGGATTCGGTTAGTGTAGCCAAGACATACAACACTATGGGTGTCCGGCTTTTCCTTATGACCAACACTGTCGAGGGAATCAAATATATGAAGACAGGCAGGAAATACACGCGGCCTCTTTCCAAAATGAGATTCAAGTCAGACTTCAATTTATTCATGGCCTACAATGATGCCATAAAACATAACTATACATTGCCCGACGATACGAAGTCCGAACTTTATGTCATGGCAGACAACCTCTTACAGAATCCACTGTTTTCCTCACGTCCGCCCCATATTCGTGCCGGCGTGCTACGTTGCAAATACCTGCAGACAGGAGATGTCAGCTGGCTGTACCGGATCGACACAGTGGGTCTGAGTCCAAAGGGCATGTGGCTCAAGCCCGTCCTTGAAGGATGGCTTACCGATCATTTTGTAAGAAAAGGTGTACCGGATTCAGCACGCCTCCATTTTAACAGGATACCCCGCAACATAGCTTACGATTACGCCAACCAAGATGATGTATTTGCCGCGTGCAGGGATTATTTTCGGATGATCAAGAATACTGACTCCGCAACTTATTATGACGATTTATATAAGGCTTTCGTCTCCTATTCGTTACAAGAAACTCAACGATATATGGCCATTGCTAAAAGCATGTCGGACAGTGAGCTTACGGCAATCGAACAGGAATTCAAGACCAAAGAGAAAGGGGCACTGACCAGGACATGGATATGCACGGCGGCCATTCTGCTGCTCTGCGGCGCAGGGACCGGGCTGGTGGTGAGGCTGCTGCGCCGCAGGCACATTACGGACACCAGACAGTTGACGCAGGAACTGGACGAGGTGAAGCGCCGTCAGATGATGACGGAGGTAAAGGCCTCGGACGAGTCGAAAACCTCTGCTCCGGACTGGGAGAAGGTGGAATCGCTGTTCGTGGAGACGAACCCGAAGTTCATCGAGGAGTTGTACCGGCGGTATCCGGGGCTGACGCCAGGCGACGTGCGGATGGCGTGCTTCACGCTGATGGGAATGGAGACCAAGCACATAGCGCGCCTGCTGAGCATCAACCCCGCCTCCGTTGCCAAGAACCGCTACCGACTGCGCCAGAAGCTCGGCCTCGGCCCCGACCAGACACTCGATGCCTTCCTCCACTCCCTCGCCTCCACCCTCCCCGACTGACCGGTCGGATAATTTTCGGAGGAAATTCGTGTTTATATAGAGGGGCCGGGAACAAGAAGGCCAAGAACCAGAAACAAAGAAACAGGATAGAAGATGGGCGTATGTTATCTGCAGGTGGAGGGGCTGACCAAGAGTTACGGCGACAGGGTGCTGTTCAGTGACATCAGCTTCGGCATAGACCAGGGCGAGAAAGTGGGTCTCGTGGCACGCAACGGCACGGGTAAATCCACCTTCCTGGACATACTGACGGGCCGGGAGTCACCCGACTCCGGCTCGGTGATATGGCGCAACGGCATCCGCGTAGGCTATCTGGAGCAGCAGCCTCCCCTCGGCTCGGACCTCAACGCCGTGGACTACGCCACTCCCGACTGTCCCGCCGGCCTGACGCCCGGCGAATGGAACGGCCGCGACATGGCGCGCCAGATGCTCGGCCAGTTCGGCATCGATGACATGACGCTGCCCGTCTGCAAACTCTCCGGTGGCCAGGCCAAGCGTGTGGCGCTGGCCAAGGTGCTGCTGACCGAACCGGACATGATTATCCTGGACGAGCCCACCAACCACCTTGACATCGAGATTGTGGAATGGCTGGAGGACTATCTGCAGCGCCGCAAGGTAACGCTACTGATGGTGACGCACGACCGCTGGACCCTGGACCGCGTGTGCAACCGTATCATCGAAATCGAGGGCGAGACCCTGTACAGCTACGACGGCAACTACGACTACTACATACAGAAGCGCACCGAGCGGATGGAGAACCGCGAGGCGGAGTTGGGACGCGTGCGCAACCTGCTGCGCGGCGAGCTGGAATGGATGCGCCGCCAGCCGCAGGCCCGCGGCTCGAAAGCCAAATACCGCATCGATAATTTCTACGACCTGGAGGCCCGCAGCCACTCGGCCGGCCCGGAGAAGGACGTGCGCCTTGACGTGAAGGCCGGCTACATCGGCTCCAAGATATTCGAAGCTAAAAACGTATGCAAGGCCTTCGGCGACAAGGTAATACTGCGGGACTGGAGCTACACCTTCGCCCGCTATGAGAAGGTGGGAGTCGTCGGTCCCAACGGCGTGGGCAAGTCCACGTTCATCAAGATTCTGCTGAACCGCCTGCAGCCCGATTCGGGCAGCATCGACACGGGCCAGACCGTGAAATGGGGCTATTACAGTCAGGAGGGGATCACCGGCTTCGACGAGAACGCCAAAGTGATAGACGCCGTGCGCACCATCACCGACCGCGTGCGCATCGACGACAAGACCACGCTGACGGCCCAGCAGTTCCTGACCCGCTTCCTGTTCACGCCCAAGGACCAGCAGAAATTCATCCACAAGCTCAGCGGCGGCGAGCGGCGCCGTCTGTATTTAGCCACCGTGCTGATGCAGGAACCCAACTTCTTAGTGCTGGACGAGCCGACCAACGACCTGGACATCATGACGCTGGCCGTACTGGAGGATTACCTCGCCAATTTCAAGGGATGTGTCATCGTGGTAAGCCACGACCGTTATTTCCTGGACCGCGTGGCCCAGCATCTGTTCGTGTTCAAGGGCGACGGCGAGATCAAGGACTTTCCCGGCGACTATTCCACCTACCGCCATTGCGTGGCGCAGGAACGCGCCGCCAAGCGCAGCGAGGCCGCAGCCGCCGACCCCGCAAAGAAGGCACAGAAGCAGAACCGCCCCCGCACCGAGCAGAAACGCAAGATGTCGTTCAAGGAGCGGCGCGAATACGAGCAGCTGCAGACCCGCTTAGAGGAACTTGCCGCTGAGCGCG
>OIGD01001029.1_pt1 | contig 28509 bp, 31 predicted proteins | sample 1582211 | NCBI WGS metagenome assembly OIGD01 (sample SAMN04414078, study PRJEB24778) | human gut metagenome | material: faecal | host: Homo sapiens
GTATTCCTTCTTAATGTATTGACAATTTCCCTGTTACGTATGTGTTCTATAGTAGGCAACAAATTCCGATAGGAGAATAAGCATCCCCATGATTATGTGAGCCTAATTTCTTATAATTTCATTATTATGTACTTAGGAGAGACTTGTGTTTCTTATAGTACTAATCTGAGGTTTTGAGATTATTCCCGAGGAACGTCAGGCCCAACCATGTTCTGACCTGGGCGTCTGCCGGGATTTTCCGTACAAGTATCGCGAATCTTGTAAACCGGGAATCATCGCTGTCAGTATCCATATCAGATGCAGTGCCTACGTTGACCATCCAGTTGTAACTGTTTTCTTTCGTGTTACGGTAATACTTGTTGGAATATGTATCTATGATATAATCGTGCAACTCATACTTTATCAGCAAAGTGTAAGTATTGAAATCGATTTGCTGATATGCAGCGCTGAACCCCATCGGATCATCCGGCAAGTCAGAAGCATCGTTTACAATATGCTCATTGTTGACAAGATGGATAAGATTACGTTTCTGTTCCTCTCCTAAATCATTATAATTGATTTCCATTGTAGAGGGAACATACGTTTTGGAAATAGGCAAAGCTATTTCCAGGTCTGTCTCGTCATTATTGTTGCATGAGCTTAACACAAGACTCAGAGTCAACAGCATCAGCAAACTTAGATATTTCATTATCTCACAATGTTTGTACTATTTGCCCTTTTTGTCCTTATTCCTTTTGTAATAGCGTCCACCGATTAAGCCTCCGATTATTCCTGCAACCACAGGCAGATATACGTACCATGGTAAATTCACTTCGCATCTATTTTTATTTGTCTATAAAACGCAGATATTCACATAAAATTGCGATTTTTCATAGTTTATTTATAAGTTATTCATAGATTAAACTCTTTTAATAAACTTTTATAGCGATTGATTTGTCAATTTATTACTAATTAGTTATCTTTGCATCTGGTAATTTCTATGGAACAGGAAAGCAAAGGAATACGAATTGTGTACAAAACACCTCAGTTTGAGGCGTTTTATAACTCATTGCCTACGAAGGTACAAACAAAATTTAAGTACGTCATCGATGTAGTCACTACGATATATGATGTCTCAACTAAGTTTGTCAAGCACTTGCAAGACTCTGATCTATATGAGATGCGAGTTTCAGTGGGAAGCAACGAGTATCGCACTATTCTTTTTGCCATTGACAAGGCCAACATTATAGAGGCTACACAAATCATCCTTCTCAACGGATTTCTAAAGAAGTCCAACAAAGATTACCGAAAACAAATAGACATAGCATTATCAATATTAAACGACTTGAAACAATGAGACAGATAAATCCTGAAAAGTTAACGAAATTATCTACGTTCAATCAACAGCTGGACGAAGAATACGGAAAGCCCGGAACTCCGGAACGAGAGGAATTTCATGAAGAAGCTCTCTCCTGGTATTACGGCCAGTTGCTTCGCGACCGTAGGCGAGAACTTAAAATGACACAAAAAGAAGTCGCCGACAAACTCGGGCGTGAACAAAGCTATATCGCGCGTGTAGAACGAGGTAAAGCAGATATACAGTTGTCGAGTTTCTTTCGTATTGCATCAGTGCTCGGCATACAGTTCATCCCCACTTTTGCCACGGTGATGAAATAACTTAATCGGACTTACTGTTTAAGCTGATTGTCTGCGCGTTCAATTGGTTGTATTAGTCGTATTAGTGGTATCGATCGTATCGATCCTATTGATCGTATCGACTGTATATTCCGGCATTTCGATTGGAATGCCTTTCTTATTGTATTCTTCCTTGACGATATAGTTGGTGTATTCCAATTCCTGTTGCATTCGGTCATAATATCGTCCGGGAATACCCAATCTCATGGCGCTGTCTTTGGTTATCGTCAAATGATACGCAGAGTCCTTCAATACTATGTGATGCGCCATTTTGATGCAGGCCTCACGAAATGCCGGCACCTCATCATCAGGCAATCTTTCAGGGTGTCGTGGTTTAACGTCTCCACAACCCGCCATTAAACCTATCAATCCTACATACAATAGCTTCTTCATATTGCAAAATTAATAATTTTTTCGTATCTTATCACGTGATTATAAACATATTCCGAACGCAAAATTACCAAAAATCGGACAAATAAGCGTAACGAAGCCTGCCCCAAAATGAGCAGGCTGAACGCAGGAAGCGGAATCTTCAAAGATGCCATATTCTGTCGCGGTAGGCTTTCAGTTCCTTTTCCGGGAACCGGGCTATCGCTTTGTCAAATTCACGGAGTATCGCGGCTTTGTCATGCGGCAATGATCCCGTGATCGGTACTGTATTGGAAATATGGTGACCGAGCAGATTGACACGGATATTCAGTCTGTCGATAAGAGTCCGCATCTCCATCAGTCGCTCAATTTCCGGTTCCTCGATATATGTGCCGTCCTGCACCTCCTGATACAACTGCGATTCCGGAAATATTGTCAGCGATACTATGTTGATGATACAGGGGTGAAGTCGGTTCAGTACGTCTGCCGTTGCCATCGCGCTGGCCTCGCCATTGCCCTTGCCTCCCAGTCCGTTGAGGTAGAATACGTTGTATCGTATTCCCGCCTCGTCGAGTTTTGAAAGTTGTTCGATAATGTCAGAGGCATGATAGCCTTTATTCATCCTCTCCAGAGTCGGGTCGTGGCCTGTCTCGATACCGATGTTGATGCTGTCGAGTTTCAGATGACGTAGATTCTTCAGCTCCTCCACTGTTTTGGGGGCGATATCCGTGACACGGGCGAACATCCCGAACGATACCATGTGCGGAAGATACTTCCTTAACAGCAAAGCAACATCCATCAGTTTGTTGTAACTGAGCGCGAACGGATTTGCTCCGGTTAAGTAAACACGACGGGCACGCGGCTGCCATTGACGAATCACCTTCAGGTCATCCTCTACCTCCGATAGCGGCGACATACGGAAAGGTGTGCCGTGATAAAGGCTGCAAAACCTGCACTTGTGCCATGTACAACCTGAGGTGAGTTGCAGAAGCTGGGAATTGGCTTCGTACGGCGGTCGCCATACCTGCCCTGTGAAATGTAGTTCCGGATATGTCATATCTCGATATTTTTTGTTAATTTTGTAACGCAAAATTAGGTGATAGTCAGAGCTAAAGCAACAACTTACCGAATGGTTTGACCCTTACCGAAAAGTTTGTGTTGCTCGTTATCAGCCTGTTCTGCGTGACCGGATATGGCAAAAAAACTGGACTACGAATATTGCAAGGCTGCCCCGATGCTTGAATGGCTCGGCAACAAGTGGGCACTGGTGGTTCTCGTGAAAATTTCCGAGAACGAGCCTGTGCGCTTCAACGAACTGTACCGCAACATCCCGTCCATATCGGAGAAAGTACTGTCGCAGGTACTCCGCCAAATGACCACCGACGGCATAATCCGCCGTGAACTGTTCCCTGACGTGCCGCCACGCACAGAATATTCAGTAACAGATTTCGGCAATACACTTTTGCCCCATGTCAAAGCCCTCATAAACTGGGGACGCGAGAACTTCGATACCATAATGTCAAACCGCAAAAAACACAACGATGAGTAACGAAATTTTATATATCCTTCTGCCGGACTTCGCGGCACACGAGGTCGTATTTCTTTCGCAGGCAATAGCATCCGATGAATATGCCCTTAAAGATAATCCCAAATATGTAAACAGGATTGTAGCTCCGACAATGGAGCCGGTCAAGTCCATAGGCGGTTTCCGGACATTGCCGGATTATTCATTCGATACAATGCCTGAAGATTATGCGGCGTTGGTGCTTATCGGCGGTTTCGGATGGAGCACGCAGATTGCGAAACGGGTTGAGCCGATTGTCAGAAAAGCCATTGAAAAAGGCAAAATTATAGGTGCAATCTGCAACGCGGCTTCCTTTATGGCAAAGCACGGTTTCCTCAATGCGGTCAAACACACCGGCAATGGACTGGAACAGCTGAAATCATGGGGAGGTGAAAACTATACCAATGAGAAGGGATATATCCACGCGCAAGCTGTAAGCGACAATAACATCGTGACAGCAAACGGTTCGGCCACTCTTGAATTTGCAAAGGAGTTGCTCATATTGCTTGAAAATGATACTCCCGAGCGAATTGAAATGTATTATCAGTTTAACAAACAAGGTTTCTGCGCACTGTTTCCTCCGAAATAAAAAATATGGCCTGTTCAATTGAATTCATAGAGTTCGTTTGCGGTGCGCTTGCTCCTTTGGGAGAAGTGCGCAGCCGTAAGATGATGGGAGATTACATCATCTATGTCAACGGCAAGTGCGTCATCACGGCTTGCGACAATATAGCATACGTTAAGAAATTGCCCTGTATTGCCGAAATGATGGCTGACGCAGAGTGCGGCTGTCCTTACCAAGGCGCAAAAGAATCTTATATTCTTGACTTCCGGGACAGGCAGAAGGTATTGAATGTGATAGAAACATTATGGGAAGTTCTGCCTTTCCCAAAAACGAAATTGAAATATGATGCAGGAAATAAATCCTAAGGAAACGACGCGGGCATACGCTTTCGAGATGTGGATGAAGGCACCGATGCCGATGGTGACGCTGCTAAAGACTCTGGATGTGTCTCGACTGAGGCGTATCGGGCGCCGGCATGGCCTGAAATTCAATATGCTTATGTGCTGGAGCATCGGCAAAGCGGCCTCTCGGATTAAGGAATTCTATATGCTGCCGGTTGACGGCAAACTGATGCGCTACGACACTCTGGCTGTCAATACAATTGTGGCCAACCGCGATGGAGAGGTAAGCTCATGCGACATACCTTTCAGCGAGGATATTTCAAAATTCAATGCCTATTATCTGCGGTTGACGCGGCAGGTAGCCGAGACCTGCGAGAATCATGACATCATCGACAGCATGGTTATCGGCACATCGGCATTGGCACAATATGATATAGACGGAGCCGTCGGAATGTATAGCGGCATTTTCAACAATCCCTTCATGATATGGGGCAGTTACCGCAGAAGCTGGTTCAAGGCACTCCTCACCGTCTCATTTCAGTTCCATCACACACAGATGGACGGCGCACACGCAGCAAGATTTCTATATTTGTTACAGGAAGAAATTCATAGACTTTCCATTTGAAATAGATTCATCGATGTCAAAGATTAGATTCAGTCCGTTGTCCCATAATTATGTTCTGACAGAATCCATTTAATATTTGTTAATAAAAGTCAGTTGATATTTGGTACTATTGTAGTAAGAATTCCAATCCAGCTCAACATAATATGAAACATAAAGTGAAAGTAACGGTGCTCGATACCAAGCTGTACCCGGAATATCAGCAGCAGTATTGCGCCAATCCATGTTCGGGAAAATGCCCTGTATATAACAAGGGCGATGAGTTTATCTTTTATCGTGATGATGAACGTGACGACTATTGGGGTTGCGGTCTGAACACACTTGTTAAGACCGAGGGGAATCCCGACGAGATTGCCGGAGGACCAAAGAAACCGTTTTGCTCGGAGGCATGGGACGCCATCTCCCGTTATATCTATACCGGACTGCAAGGCGGTTCGATAATGAAAGGCTGGATGCGTGACGAGAACACCATGATAGCTTGCTGCAACGACGGAACTCGCCCCGTAATCTTCAAAATCGAACGCATCGACTACGATTGACTTAATGCCCTGAACTGCGAAGGGGACATACCATATTCCCGTTTAAAAACGCGATTGAAATGCGGCAGGTCATTGAATCCCACGGCATAACAGATTTCGGATACCTGTCTCTTGGTGTCGCGTAATAGTTCGCAGGATGTCGTGAGTCGGTAATTGGTAAGGAACTGCGAAAAGGTCATTCCTTTGCAGCGCTTGAAAAATACGCAGAATGCAGAACGATTCATGCCGATATGTGCCGATATTTCATCGAGTGTTATTGTATGGGAGTAATGAGCCATTACGTATGTCGCCACTTGCTGGATACGCCTTATATCACGCTCTATCTTTATCGGCTTACCGATGCATGTGCGGTCGGCAGTTGTGAATACAGTCGGCAGGAGTCGTAACATTTCGCATAACTGCCCGATGTCGTCAAGCCCAGGCATTTTGCCGAGTGTGCTTTTTATAATTTCGGCGCTTTCTTTACCATATTTAATAGCCTCGGAGGGTAATACACATCCCCAAAGAGCACGTTTGATTTCCGGGAAATCATTTATGCATTTTTCCACAAATTCCTGACTGAAAGCCACCATAAGATAGGTGATTTCACCGTCCACGTTTACAGATTCAGGCTTATATTCCCAGTAATGCTCCATCGACGGAGGAATGAGTGCCACATCTCCCTCAACAAAAGGCATAAGCGTATCGCCGGTCATTCTCATGCCTCTGCCTTGTGTTACATAATACAGTTCCCATGCCTCATGCCGGTGCATTTTAGCCTCGACATGCGGCATGACGTGTTGCGCAATGAAGAAAAAGGAATGGTCCTTTACTTCAGGAAGCGTATATGGAATCACAGCATCTTTCATCCGACTGCAAATATACGACAAATATTTGAAACAATAAGACAAATAAGCAACAAACAGGATGTGTAACTTTGCAACGTAATCAAAATCACATACACAATGGATCTATACGAAGCTCTGGAGAAACGCCGCACATACCGCGACTACTCCGACACGGAAGTAAATGACGAAATGCTCCGCAGAATAATCGGAGCGGCTTTCAAGGCTCCGACAAACGACCATCTCCGCCAGCTGGAGTTTGTCGTGATACGCGGAAAAAAGAATATCGCCAAGGTCATAGCGTCGTTGGCAAAAAACATGGCGGCTTTTAAGTCGCTGGTGTCGGAAGTAGATGAGTCGGGCGATGCAGATAAGATGGCCATGTTTGCCGATGCGCTGCCCAAACAACAGAAGATGCTCATGCAAAGCGGGCTACTGATAATCCCCTTTTTCCGTCAGCTCACGACTCCGTTACTGAAACCTGCCGAACAGAGTTCGTTAAATTACTTCGCCTCGGCATGGTGCGCGGTCGAGAATATGCTGCTCGCCGCTACTGCCGAAGGATTAGGATGCGTATTTCACATTCCGGTTGCAGAAGAAGCTGCTGAGATCAAGGCAATAGTCAATGCTCCGGAAGGCTACGAAATGACCTGCCTTCTGACAATAGGCCATCCCGCCAAGGAAGCCTTCCTCCCCCGCCAGAAAGAGATTGACATCGACAGCCGTATCCATAGCGGAAGTTTCTGACTATCTTATTCCATTCCTTTCTGCTCATATTCCTTCCGGTGATTCATAATCTTTTTCATATTTGTCTGCGCCCATTCCGTCAGCTGTTGGATAAGCGGGAGAAGCGATTCTCCTACTTCTGTAAGCCGGTATTCGACCTTCGGAGGCACAACGGCATATACTTTCCTGTTGATAAAGCCGTCAGCTTCCAGTGTGCGTAGAGTCGAAGACAGCACTCGCGATGACACATCGGGAATCAACCGACCGAGTTCGTTGAATCTGACCACGCCCCGCTCTCCTATCGTCAGCACCGTCAGCAAAGCCCATTTGTTTCCGAAACGGGCTATGACGTTTCTCACCGGGCACATCTCTATGATGGACCCGGTTTCTTCTTTCCTTCTCATATCTTGCGGTTACTTACTTTTAATTGCAAAGTTAGTTATTTATTTTGACATATCCACATAATAACACGAGTCGTAAGGTGGATTAAAAAAGTGAGTCCCCGATGAAATTTTTTCTTGCTGATAATCAGCAAAACCGACAAAAAGGTTACTATGGGCTGAAAATGTAACTTCTTGACAAACGGCGGTTTGTGTTGTAACTTTGCAGCGTAACAATTACCAATGACATGAAACAGATTCAGACAATCGAAAAAGGCGCGAATTTCAGCGCGGCAAATTTCGGCAAACTTGCCGACATCAAGGATTATGTTCTTGAACTCGGTCCGGAAATCAAGATACCCGGCAAAGTGTTCGGAGGCCGGGCTATCGGCGCTACGGGTGGAGAATTCTCTTTTCAGGTATTCGCACCGGGTCAGGAAACCGGATTCCTGCATACGCATAAGGATCACGAGGAACTCTACTTCTTCCTCCGGGGCAAAGGAGAGTTTCAGGTTGACGGCGAGGACTTTCCAGTAGAGGAGGGTTCTGTAGTCCGCGTGGCTCCCGACGGTCGCCGCAGTGTGCGCAACAACGGCACGGAGCCCCTTTTGATGCTCTGCGTACAGTATCGCGGCAACACATTCACCGACGAAGATGCCGCCGACGGCAACATCCTCAATGAACCCGTGATGTGGTAAACATTAAGAACCAAAGTCAGGGCAGTAATCGTCTGCCCTGACTTAATCATACTCCGGGACGGTTCATTCTATATGCGACACCGCGACCTTGTCGATACGGGCACGGTCCATGTCCACTACCTCGAATCTGAAGCGATTCCATGTGACGACATCCCCTTCGGCCGGCACTTTCTTCATCGTCTCGAGTATGATGCCTCCAATGGTGGAGTACGTCGACGGCCTGTACAGGTCTTCACGCCCGAAGTATTCAAGGAAATCATAGACAGGACATTGCCCGTCCACAAGCCATTCCTCACTGTCGACACGTTTGGTTATTTTTGGTCCGTCGTCACCGTGCATGGCATTCCCTATCAGCCCGTCAAGAATATCACGCAGTGTAACGATACCCTGAAAACTGCCGTATTCGTCATACACCAGAGCCGAGTGCTCCTTTGAACTCTGGAATGTTTCCAGTGCGTCATAAAACGTCATGGTATCGGGCAGACACAATCCGGCGGTCAGTTCGTCCTCGATGTTGAACTCCGGGGAGTCAAGTTTCAGGATAAGACTTTTCAACGATATTACGCCGCATATTTCTTTCTTATCACGGTCAAGCACCGGATAGGATGAATGTAAGTCTTCAGCCAGGATCATACGGATGTTTTCCGAGTCCATTCCTATATTGAGAACCACCACATCCTTGCGGCTCGTCATTATTGCGTCGATACGGCTGTCACCCATCACGAGAGCGCGCTCCATTATGTCCTGTTCCACTTCACGCACCTCGCCCGAATCGGTTCCCTCCTGAATCAGTGATTTTATTTCATCCTCCGTCACAGCGGGTGTATTGCCACGAATACGAAGGATTCTGACCAGCAGCGAAGTAGATGCCGACAATACCCATACTATCGGATAGGCTATTACGGAAAGGAGCCTCATGGGGCGCGCCATGATCTTGGCGATGGTGTCGGCTTTCCCCATGCCGATGCGCTTGGGCACCAACTCGCCTACAACAATCGACAGATAGGTGACAAGTGTCACTATAATGATTCGTGACAGGTTCAACGCCGGCTTCGGCGACATACCCAACTTTACGAAATAATCACTTATCTCAGAGGCTATGGTTGCCCCTGAAAATAAACCGGTAAGAATCCCTATAAGGGTGATTCCGATCTGTATGGTCGACAGAAACCGGTCCGGATTGCCCTGCAGTTTCAAGGCGATGTCGGCATTGCGGTTCCTGTTCCTTGCATCCGCGGTCAGTTTTGATTTACGCGCGGAAATCAAGGCTACCTCCGACATTGAAAACACTCCGTTCAGGAGTATCAGTGCTATTATGATAATCAGATCGTTCATAGTGGTAGTACTGGCTCTTATTATATACAACATTTATCCGATTATCATTGTTTGAAAAGCCATGAGACAAAGAAATAACGTTCACAGAACTAATAAGATACTCAACCATCCTATTAGTTCCGTGAACGCAAATTTTTAATAATTCCAACCTGCGAAAGTGGAATCAGTTATTTTCAGCGTTGTTCCTGAGCCACTGTGTGCGCCGGGCGTCAGGCAGATGTCTGACGGTAAAGTTCTCGAATCTCGCCTTGAAACCGTTGCCGTCGGGACATGCGGCGAACATTCCGATTTTGACGGGATGGTTTGCCTCCACCCACGCGTTGCGCATCATCTGATATTCCTTGTCATCGAACGAATAGAAGATCTCCACGGCGTCAAGGCGTCGCACAGCCTTGATCCATATATAATCCACCGGACGGTCAAGAGCTATGACGCTCCAGTCGGAAGTCTTGTGCGTAACTACGGTGCTGAGATTGTATTTGCCGTCCACAAACTCGATGCCGGTCTTGATATAGTTCTCGTGGTCGAGGCGTATCATCATTCCGGCCTGGTCGAACCTGACCTTATAATCGCCCGAGATTTTAACCTTGGCCTCAAACTCGCCGCCATATTCGGCATAATAGAACGGTGCATCATCGACCGTGAATCCGTAATGGGATATGCGCCAGTAGTCGCTGTTGGGCGTGACATCCATTGTCAGTGTGCCACCGTTGATCTGCCAATGGTCAGGCTCATTGAACCAGTTCATCTTTTCTAGTGTCTGTGCGGACAACGATAACCCCGACAGAATCGCAAATACAGCGATAAATATATTCTTTTTCATATCAATTATTAATTGTTTTTTTGACTTTAGAGGGGTTGCCGACGGCTATGCAATTAGCCGGTATGTCTTTCACAACGACGCTGCCTGCCCCGATGACGCAGTTATCCCCGATCGCGACTCCCGGCAGTACAGTGACCCCGGCTCCAATCCATACGTTGTCGCCGACAGTGATGGGACGTGCATACTCCAGTCCTTTATTGCGGTCGGCCGCATCTATGGGATGTCCGGCCGTATAGAAACCGCAGTTGGGAGCGATGAACACATTGTCGCCGAACGTCACCGGCGCCTCGTCTAAAATGACAAGATTGAAGTTGGCGTAGAAATTATCGCCTACTCTGATGTTGTACCCATAATCGCAGTGAAACGGCTGCTCGATGAGCAATCCGGACCCTGCCCCGCCGAGAATTTTGCGCAACAGCGCATCACGGGCCTCGATCTCGCGAGGTCGCAGGTCGTTGTAATCGCGGCATAACTCCTTGCATTCCAGCCGCTCGGCAACAAGGGCCGGATTGTTGTTGGCATCGTATATCATGCCCGCAAGCATTTTATCCTTTTCAGTCATACTTGTTTATAACCATTGGGTTGATTAACTTTGCAAAGTTAACAAGCTAAACAGTAACCGGCAATGGTCAGAAATAACCATTTTACAGAAAACAGGAAAACGCTCGACAGATTGCTACGTGCCGACAACAAAGCGGACGGCGGCATTCCAATGACCGATATATTAGGCAGCATGCGTTTGTGGGCTCGAGTCGAGAATGCCCTGATTGTCGTCAGCGATATGGTCGAAGGCAAAAGCCATATCATTGCCGGGGGATTCGCCCGCAATCTTGACATCGGGGATTATCAGCAGGAAAATTCAATCTGGGAAAGCAAGATATTATCTCTGCTGTCGCCCGAGGAACAGGAGGAAAAATATATAGCGGAACTGCGGTTCTTCCATTATCTCAGACATCTGCCCAAAAGCAAGAAGACGGATTATTATCTGATGTCAAAACTTCGGTTCCGTTTCACAGACGGCGATATTCACGATGTGTTGCACCGGATGTACTATATATTTGACAAAGACGGAGAAAATCTGAGGCTTGCAATCTGCATTTACGGCCCGTTGCCATTTGATTTCAAGGGAAAGAGCTTTGCCGTCAATTCTGTGACCGGATTAAAAGAGGAACTTACGGCATCAGGAAACGATACGATTCTGAGTCGCCGTGAGCGTCAGATTCTTGCGATGATAGATACCGGAATGAAAAGCGCGGAAATCGCCGCCCAACTGAACATCAGCATCCACACCGTCAGTCGGCACCGACAGGAAATAATCGGCAAGCTTCAGGTAAGGAACACCCACGAAGCCTGCCGCCTGGCCAAGTCAATGGGGCTGCTTTAGGCGTCGTGTCCGGCCCGCGTCAGTTCGATGGCTTCCTTGCCGGTGACGCTGTCGATGTCTATTCTGATAATGCACACCGTCTTGATGAACCGGGCTATTTCCGCTTCCGGGTCAATGCCGGGGCTGTATTTGCCACCCAACAGTCGCAGTGCCGCAATCTTTTCATCTGTCGATTCCACGAAACAGGCTGTCCCGAACGCTATCACGCTGCGGAAATACGAGGTGAATTCCTCAGGTATCACATCATCCTTGTCAACCACGCACAGCGAACATTTCGGATTGCGCTTCAGTGCATCTATCTTATGGCCCTGCCGTGCCGAGTGTATATAGATCGATGTCCCGTCATAAACATAGTTTATAGGAACTGCGTATGGATAGCCGTCATCTCCCGAAACTGCCATTACGCAATATTTGCCCATCCGTAATATCCTATCTACTTCTTCAGCAGACAGCAGCTGCTTGAACCGTCGTATGGTCCGTATCATAATTCCATTATCTTTATTTCTTTATTATAACTATTTTACTCCGAGGATTTCCTTGAACTCGTCACGGTAACCGTCGCCCCACTTGCGCAGCATCTCGATGATAGGCAGGAGGGATTCTCCGGCAGGAGTCAGCGAATACTCGGAATGAGGGGGCAACGTGGGGTATATCTTCTTATTGATAATCCTGTGATATTCCAGCTCTTTCAACTGCTGGTTAAGAACACGGGGTGTAGCGGAAGGAAATTCGCGGTGAATCTCGCTCGGACGCATGGGACGTTCATGCAACCTGCTTATTATACAGCATTTCCATTTCCCGCTGATAATCTCCATCGTGATTTTTATATCGCAATTGAGGTCGAATGGTATTTTCTTTTCGTACATACTATTCAAAACTTTTTTCACCACTAAAATAATCAAAATAGTCCGTACCAACAAATTTGGTATGTATAGGGATAAATTTGTCCATATATGAATAATTTGTCAGTAATTGCCTGCGTCGTATGAAACTACTAATTTTGCGCTTGGATAAAGGAAAGATAACAACGAAAACAGTAACTCTATGGAACTGATCGAAAAGAAAGAAATTGTAATCAAATTACTTGCAGAGGCACTCCCTTCAGGTGATATTGATTATGTCCGCAAGGTGGTTTCACCCCGATGCGTGACTAACCGTGCCGGATTCGCCGCCTTGTATGCGGCAACCGGAGATCCGATTCCCCAGCGAGGCAACTTCCTGCAATGGATGGAAACGGGCTGGACACCCCTGTCATCCGCTCTCGGAGACCAGAAAGTCGAGATGCAGAATATCGTCGCCGAAGGGAACAAAGTCATGGCTCAATACCACTACTCTGTCCTGCACAAAGGAACATTCTGCGGTAAACCGGCTACCGGGAAACGTATCGAATGGGATGAAGTGGCAATCATACAGTTTGATAAAGACGGCATGATTACGGAAATGTGGTATATGTGCGAGGAATTGAAACTTGCGCTTGAGCTTGGTTTCAAACTTGAATGAATCGCTCAAAAATGAAATATTTAAAAAGAATAATAACGGCCATATTACTGGCTATGACATTCAACATAACTATGGCACAGGACAATACTTTGCGGCTTATATATCCGCAGTGGCAAGGCGGAGACATCGCAAAATGGATTACCGAGGTAAAAGATCCGGAACAGGCCTCACGGGGTTACTATCTTGGGGCGCACCTCCTTGATTTTCTTGCACCTTCCACGGGGCAGAAAACTATGACCGTCCCCGTATCAACCGAAATATGCAACCGCGTGGTGACCGACGGTGTGCTTGACCGGGATGCGATAGCACAGCAGACACGGGCTGCTCTTGATATTCTTGACATAGAAAAGCCCGACAGAATTGTCACACTCGGAGGCGAATGTTCGGTAAGTGTCGTGCCGTTCACATGGCTCGCCTCGAAATATCCCGACGATGTTGCGGTAATATGGATAGACGCACATCCCGACATAACACTTCCGGGTGATGTTTATCCCGCATATCATGCCATGGCCGTAACCGCCCTTATGGGAAATGGGGATAAAAAGATACTCGGTCAGCTCCCCGCGAAAATAGACCCGTCCAAAATCCTTTTTGTAGGACTGCGCGATTGGGAAAGGGATGAGATTAAGGTACGGCAGAACGAATATGGAATCAAGCATCTTACTCCGGAGGAAACCGTATCCGGCTCGGAGAAAGTAATCGAATGGCTCCATGATACCGGCGCATCCAATGTCGCCATACACTTTGACATGGATGTACTTGACCCGAATGAGATTATCGCCGCAGTCGGAGTAGTTCCTGGCGGAATGAAAATCGCTGAGGTTGTCCGTGTTATAAATGATGTGGCAAAAGAGAAGAATCTGGTCGGTCTGACAGTTGCGGAGCCAATGCCACGAACTGCCATAATCTTGAAAGAAATGCTCAATCAGTTACCTTTGCTGAAATAGCATCCTTAAATCCTCGTAATCGGGTGACAGTTACAGTCATATCCTATTTGAAGGCAAGAGAAGAATAATTTTCCCTTGCCTTCGATCATTTAAGTACCTACGATAAATTTTGGCCTGTCATTTACAGGATTCTGCCACCTATTTATTGTCTTTGATGTCCCTTCAAGAACTTTGAAGGTGCCATACCCTCGATTCTATTGAATAGCCGGGTGAGGTGTGCCGGATATCCGAAGCCAAGAGTATAGGCTGTTTCTGCAATGGAGTGTCCCTCCATCAGCATACTTTTGGCCCGATTGACAATGTGTTTCCCTATAAATCTTTTTGCAGATTCCCCGGTCTCCTGACGGATTAAGTCACCGAGATAGTTCGGGGCTATACAAAGTCTTTCGGCACACTCCCTGACTGTGGGCTGTCCCGATGTAAGCTGCTCCGGATTTGTGTAATAGTCATTCAGGATTTCTTCAAATCTGCTGACGATATGACTTGATTTGCTCGCCGGAAGTTTGAAATGGCGATTGAAAAACAACTGACAATAGGACAGTATCAACTCTATGAGCTTTCTTACGACAGTTTCAGCATTAGAGCCGGAGATTTCTTCCTTGAGCATGGAAAGCAGACATACGAATTTCTCTCTGTCATTCCCGTTCATAGGTAGGGCCTCGTTGACATGATAATGAAAAAACTCATATTTCAGCAGAGTCTTTTCAAAGTCCGTGCCGTGGAAAAAGGACGGGTGAAACAACAAGGCCCACCCTTTGCGTCTGAATGTCGTGCCGTCATCGCTTGCGCCTCCTATCTGCGAAGGAGCCACGCAAACCAGACTTCCGCAATGATAATCATATCCCCCACTGCCGTAACCGAGTGATTCGTCAGTGTCGTCAAGCAGGAATAATCCATATACTCCCCACAGTGTGCGGGAGTGTCTTATCTGTCCAATCTCGTCGTAATGCACCACACTGACTGAGAAATTGACCGTGGGAACACCGATGTATCGGTTATAGTCACCGACACATCTTACTTTCAAATCATATTGCCTGTTGTCCTCTTTCATGCGAACCGTATGTACTGCAAATTTAATCATTATTTTCGACAATCAGTAAAATTGGCAATTATTTCGGTAATAGCCGACGGTCGGAAAGATTATCCCTCTGTAATTTTGTATCAAAAAAGGACAGATGAAAAAATACTGGATGCAAGACAACGTGTAAGCATAACAAAGAATATGTCGGCGCATCAATAATTAAATGATTATAGTCAGAATTCATGAATTCAAGTTTCACAGGTTCTCATGATGGAATTAAAAGAAATCAGACTCACAGAACTATGCGGATGCTTGCGCATCCGCACAGAACCGACAGAACGGCACAGAACTTTTTCTTATACGCCGCTTCGGGCCAGACTCGGCCGTGGCACAGAGCCGTCATTGACGGCAACGGGGAATTTTCACAGAAGTATTCTGTGTATGTTCCTGCTCCCGCGCAAGCAGAATCTGTGATAAAGGCAAAAGTAAGTCTGAAGCCATAGTGATAAGTGACGAAGGATAAACCTCATAACTCATCATTAATACTTAAATATGGTTCTGTGTCTATTCTGTACGTTCCGTGCAAGGTAAAAGCTTGCTTTTGCCGCCAGTTCTGTGACTTGAAAATCTAATAATTCCTACATGAAAGTTAAATTATGAATTATAAAAACACAATGATCATTGCCGTAATCCTTTCATCGGTAACGGCAATCCATACATACGCGCAAGAGACCCATAAGACAATAGATGATATGGAAAAGAAACGCATGGAATACCGGAAACCGGACAGCACGCCGGGAATGTGTGCGAAACAGCCAATGGAGGCTGACGGGTTTGTACGGCTGTCTAAAATAGAGGTTTTCCCGCAATTTCTGGGGGAGTATATGAAATATGCAACCGAAGTGGGAGAAGTGTCACTCCGTACAGAGCCGGGGGTGTTGACCATGTATGCGGTTGGAGAAAAAGATAATCCATGCAAAATCACCATTCTTGAAACCTATGCGAGCAAAGCTGCTTACAATGCGCATATCGCTTCGGAGCATTTTCAAAAATATAAACAGGGAATGCTGCACATGGTCAAGTCGCTGGTCTTGTCAGACCAGATGCCGCTCAACCCGGCAAACCGGATTGAGAACTACATTCAGTAATATCAAGAGAAATAAGATGAACCAAATAATAAAAACGATGCTTGCCATAGCCTTCATATTAGGCATGGCAGGTCAACCAAAAGCACAGAATATGAGCAAAGTACCCACAATCAGACTGAACAACGGCACCGAGATGCCTCAGCTCGGTGTCGGGACATTCCTTGTTACCGGAAAAGACGCCGCTGACAAAATCTCTTATGCCCTCCGTCATGGCTATCGCCTTATCGACACCGCGCAGGCATACGGTAACGAAAAAGAGGTCGGAGAAGGAATCAGGACAAGCGGAGTGGAAAGGGACAGCATCTTCGTCACCTCAAAAATTTCGCCCGACGCCATGCGTGGCGGCGCAGAGGCAGTCCGCGAGTCGATAGAAAGAAGTCTTGCAGACCTCGGCACAGGATACATCGACCTGATGCTCATCCACTGGCCCGTCGCCGGCAAAATCAGGGAGACCTGGCAGATTATGGAGGAATTTGTGGATAGCGGTAAGATCCGTTCCATCGGACTAAGCAATTTCAATCCGAGCCACATCGACGAGGTTCTTTCTTTCGCCCGCATACGCCCTGTTCTTAATCAGATAGAGATTCACCCTTACATGACGCAGTTCAATGTTTCGGGATACAACTTCCGAAACGGCATACAGACCGAGGCATGGGGTCCGCTTGGACAGGGAGTAACAGATGAACTTGAAGACCCTGCAATACTGGAGATTGCAAAAAGACATAACAAATCGGCGGCACAGGTCATTCTCCGATGGCATATACAGCGGGGACTGATTACCATGCCACGCTGCGACAACCCCGAATATGTCCGTGAGAACGCAGCCATATTCGATTTCGAGTTATCGCCTGCAGAAATGGAGATAATAAGCGGACTGAACAGAAACCAGCGCACCAACGAGAAAAACGATCCGGATAATTTCCCGTGGTAATCAAACTCTATATCATAACCCAGTCCTCTTTAAAAAGAGGATTAGTCATTTATTTTGTTTCTTGCAGTCCGCAATTCCGAGGGAGATTTTCCAAAATGCCGTTTGACATATTTGCCAAAGAAAGAAAGGTTCTCAAAGCCTAAACGGTATGCTATCTCCTTTATTGAATAATCCGTGTTGAACAGATGGTACCGTATGTCCTCGACTGTATATTCATCAATCCACTGCCTTGCTGACTTTCCACTGACTTTCGTGCATATGACAGACAGATATTTAGCCGACAGGCATAATTTGTCAGCATAAAAGTCGATAGGCCGATGCTTTATGTCTTCGTTCGACAACATCTGAAGGAAACGGTTGAACTGGAATTGTATCTTGCTTTCGCCCTCCACAGACTGACACTGATCCGATTCCATATTTGACAGCATTTCAAGCAATATGGCTTTTATTATAGACCGCACTATCTCCTTATGATAACCCTGCGAGGGATTCATTGTCTTGGACAGGATCAAACGGTAATAGAATTGCATCTGATCCTCCAGATTCATTACCGTTGACATACGGTAAGCCTTGCATATATATATCATACGGTTCCATTTGTCAATATGCTCACGCATGAGATCAGACACGATTCGGCCGGACAGGCGCAACATCACGATGTCAGCATCCACGCTCACAAGAATATTGTCGATGAAATTCCGGGGCAACACCGTGAGCCTCTCACCTTCCTTTATGGTATGGGTGTTGCCGTTTATATCTATCTGCAGTCTGCCTTTGCGACAGGCAAGGAACAGATATGAATCAGACTTTATACCGTTAAATTCCGACAGGTCATTGATGTCGGTAAGCAGGGCTATATCCCCGTCGGAATAGTGTATTTTGTCCTTATTGTCCATATAATGCGGTTTACAGGTTGCAAATTTAGCGTTTTTTAGTGTCTTTAACCGTGTCGGGAGTGTCCGTTTTTGCCATATATGCCTGTTCGGATTACTATTTTGTCAATTCAGGACACTGACGAATAATGGAAAATAGAGAATTTTGCGCCTAAAAACAATAATGACATGAGATATTCAAACTTTATTTTATGGCTCATACCGGCAATATTGCTTGGTTCTTGCGGCAATAAGACAGAAAAGAAAGATGCACCTTCAATAAAAGTCTCGACTGAGATTTTAGCGAAGGACAACGCCGGTTTGACCAGGACATTTGTCGGACAGGCCGAAGCTGCCAGTACCTCGGCAGTAAGTTTTCCGACAGCCGGAACCATATTGAAGGTAACGGTAAATGAAGGGCAGGAAGTCCGCAAGGGTCAGCTTCTGGCAGAAATTGATCCATCAACGATGCGGAAAGCTCTCAAGTCGGCAGAAGCCGTACTGTCGCAAGCCCGTGATGCCTACGACCGCATGAAGTTTTTGCACGACACAAACAGTCTGCCTGAAATACAATGGGTAGAGGCGCAAAGCAAACTTGCACAGGCCCAGGCAGCGTATGACATCGCAAATAAAAACCTTAACGATTGCCGGCTTTATTCGCCCGTGAACGGCACGATCGGGCAAAAGATGGTTCAGGCCGGAGAAACTGTAATGCCAGGCCAGCCTATTGTCACGATAGTGGATATAAACACGGTGAAAGTAAATGTTTCCGTTCCTGAAAAAGAAATAGGCGACATTCATTCCGACACTCCCTCAACGATAACCGTAGATGCACTTGGCAAAAGAAAATTCATCGGCGGTCGGATAGCCAAGAACGTGCAAAGCGATTTAATGACCCACACATACAACGTCAGCATCGAGGTTGGCAATCCCTCTCATGAAATTTTGCCCGGAATGTTATGCGAAGTGATATTCCAGAACACTCGCCCCGATGTCCTGACAGTGCCTGTAACGGCAATTATGAAAGGTGCCGGCGAGACATTGTATGTCTGGATAAAAAAGGATGGCGTTGCCAAAAGATTCGATGTCAATACCGGGAGGACACACGGTTCAAGAATAGAAATAATATCCGGCATCAACGAGAATGATTCCCTGATAGTCCGCGGTATGCAGAAACTAAGCGAGGGAAGCAAAGTCATCACATTATGAAAAAAGAAAAGAATAGCAGATGGGTGGCATGGCTGATGCATAACTACCGCATCACGCTCCTGATTGTCGGTCTTATGGCAATTCTGGGTATTTATGGGCTGGACAAAATGCCCAAAGCGGAATTCCCGGATTTTACTCTGCGGACGGGGGTTGTCGTAGGGATATATCCCGGTGCTACAAGCGAGGAAGTGGAGGAACAATTGGTAAAGCCTCTTGAAAGATACCTGTTCACATTCAAGGAGGTCAACAGGGCTAAGACCGTCAGCGCCAGCCAGAACGGGCTTTGCAGCGTAATGGTTGAACTGAATGACGATGTATCCGACAAGGATGAGGTGTGGAGCAAGATAAAGCACGGACTCAACAGTTTCAAATCATCATTGCCCAAAGGAGTGGTGGATGTGGTTGTAAATGATGAGTTCGGAGATACTTCGGCATTGCTGGTCGCGGTGGAAAGCGACAGCCGGAGCTATCGGGAGCTGGACAAATACTGTGAACTTATCGGCGACAGGTTGAGACAACTCCCCTCGGTCTCCAACGTGCGCGTTTTGGGCAATCTAAAAGAACAGATTGTGATAAACGTGGATTACAACCGTCTTTCAGAATACGGGATCAGCCCTCAGGTAATTATAGATGTGTTGTCAGGACAGGGAATCACGACTGTCAGCGGCAGTCTTGGAGGTTGGAGCAAAGATACCCCCATCCATGTAAGCCCATCATTAAAAAGCGAAGATGAAATAGCGGATCAGATAATATACAGCGATGGCGGCAATCATGTGGTCAGAATAAGGGATATCGCGTCTGTGACCCGTGGATATGACCTGACCGGGGGCTATATAGAATACAATGGCAACCGCTGTGTCATAATCTCGATGGAGATGCTGGCGGGAAACAATATAGTGCAATATGGCAAAGATGTTGAAAAGATGCTTGCCGAAATAAAAGCGACATCATTGCCGGAAGATGTGGTTATCGACTGCATAAGCGATCAGGCCGGAGTTGTGAACGCCAGTGTCAATTCATTTCTCCGCGACCTGTTCATATCAATGGCTGTAATCATTCTGATGATGATGATTCTGTTTCCGATAAGCTCTGCACTTGTAGCCTCCACAGCCATTCCGGTCACTACATTCATATCATTGGGCATCATGTATCTTGTGGGCATACCGTTGAATACCATAACGCTTGCCGCTATGATTGTAGTGCTTGGCATGGTGGTGGACGACTCGGTCATTGTAATTGACGGTTATCTTGAATACCTCAATAAAGGTTACAGCCGTTGGCACGCAGCCTGTAAAAGCGTGTCGGAGTATTTTCTCGCCATGCTTCTGGCCACAGCCTGCATCAGCGCTATTTTCTTCCCGCTTCTGATTACCTGCACCGGCCAGAAAGGAGATTTTCTGCATGATTTCCCTATTACGATAGCAATAAACCTGATGACCTCACTCTTTGTCGCTATGGTTGTCGTGCCTATTCTCGCGGTTATCCTAATAAAGAAAAAGAACCGCAAGGAAGGAAAGAAAACAATCACAGACTATGTCCAGCAGGCTTATGACAGACTTCTTGAATGGGTATTCGCCCATGCGTGGCTGACGCTCGGAATTGCTGCCGCACTGATGCTGTCGACGCTTTTCTTCGCCGGAGGAATAAAGAAAAGAATGATGTCATGTTCGGAACGGGACCAGTTTGCGGTCGAGATATATCTGCCTAAAGGAACCGGGCTGGCGGAAACAGTGGCTGTGACTGATTCCGTTTATAATGTATTGAGCAAAGATGAAAGGGTCAAGGCAATAACGTCGTTCAAAGGGTGTGCGTCCCCTCGTTTTCAAGCCTCCTATACCCCGAAACAGGGTGGAAAGAATTTCGCGCAGTTCATTGTAAACACTACATCCAATGATGCCACAGTTGAACTTGTGGATGAATACACTGAAAAACTGTCGGAGGCTTTCCCGAATGCTTTTGTCAAGTTCAAACAGCTTGATTCGCAAGTGTTTCAAGCATTGGAATTCCGTTTTTACGGTGATAATCCCGATTCGCTGCATTATGCCGCAGACCAACTGATGCAGTATATGCGTCAGAACCCGGATTTACTTTGGGTACGCACCGACTTCGAACAGCCTGAACCGGTTGTGGAGGTAACGCTTGATGAAAAAGCGGCATCCCGTCTGGGGTTGAACCGTCAGACCACATCGCTGCAACTTATGTCGCATACAAACGACCGTTTTGTGACCACTATCTGGGAGGACGATTATGGATTGCCGGTGGTTCTCAAGGATAATGGCTGGGGCAATGCCGATTTTGACAAATTCGACAATTTGCCTGTCCGGCCGATGACCTCGGCGAAGACAGTACCTTTAAGGCAAATCGCCAAGATGTCCCCCAAATGGAGCGAATCGAAAATAGTCCACCGCAATGGTGTGAGATGCCTGACCGTAACGGCTGAACTGCCACGCACAATGATGGCGGAAGAAATCGTGCCTGATTTGCAAAAATATGTCAGTGAGAACATACGTCTGCCGCAGGGTGTGACTACCGAAATCGGCGGAGAGATTGAAAATGACAATGAAAGCCTGCCGCAGCTCGGTGCCGGGCTTGGTATTGCCATGATTATTATCTTCTTCTTTTTGCTGTTCAATTTCAAGAGTTACGCGCTGACTCTGGTATGTATGTTTGCCGTACTTCTATTTGTGCCGGGTGCCATGTTCGGCCTGTTCTCAACCCGGACCACTATGGGATTGACAACGATATTCGGCTTTATTACTCTGATGGGACTTATCATGCGCAATGAAATCCTGATATTCGAACACGCCGAATATGGATTGAAAAACGGCAAGACTCCACGCGAGGCGGCATTGGAAGCCGGCAAGCGGAGAATGGTGCCGATTTTCCTTACAACGGTAACTACCGCGGTTGGTGTCGTGCCGATGATAATCTCCGGCTCAGCCATGTGGAAGCCCGTCGGAATCACTATCCTTTTCGGAGGAATCGGCGCGCTGATACTCGTTGTGACCGTCCTTCCGGTAATTTATTGGAAAATACATAGACAGAAATGAAAAAACTACTTTTAATAATATCACTGGTGCTGGCAGTAACGGCATCGGCACAAAAGAGATATACCCCCGGCGAATGTCGCGACATGGCATTGGCCCGCAATGCCCGTATGAAAATGGCGGACAACGATGCCTTGTCTGCCATGCAGGGGAAGAAAGAGGCACTTGCCAATTTCTTTCCTTCATTGTCGGTCGGAGGCGGTGGAATGAAAGCCAGCGACAGCATGATAAAAATGGATATGGGGCCTCAGTCTATGGAGATGCTTGACGGCGGGTGGTATGCGAATGCGATGGCTTCATTGCCCATATATGCCGGTGGAAGGATATTCAATGGCTACAAGATGGCTGAACTCGGAGTGGAGATAAGTGAAATACAGCGTATCCAGACCGCCAATGAAGTCAGACTGACCGTTGACCAATATTATTGGCAGATTGTGGCTCTGTCGGAAAAAGTGCATACTCTTGAAAGTGCCCGTTCCCTTCTTGATACTATACGACGCGAAGTCGCCAATGCCGTGAAAGCAGGCATTACAAAGCCGAATGATTTATTACAGGTTAATCTTCGCCTTAATGATAATAGAAGCGCGTATATTGATGTGGAAAACAATATCGGTGTTCTGAAAATGCTTCTGGCGCAATGTATGGGTCTGGATAGGGATTCTTTGGAACTGGCAATCGACATGGAACATCCTCTTGAATCGCCGGAATCTCTTTTTGTCAATCATGGTGATGCGGTTTTGGCTACGACGGAATACAGACTACTTGACAAAAGCGTTGAGGCTGCACGCCTGCAGAAGAAAATTACGCTCGGAGAATTTTTGCCTACTGTGTCCGTAAGTGGAGGATATCTGTTCCAGAATTTCATGGGCCCGTCGCAAAATTCACTCATGGGTCTTGTAACGGTTTCAATCCCGGTTTCATGGAAAGCTCCGCATACGATGAAAAAACAGAAACTTGCCTGTGAGAATGCCATGACGCGACTCAACGACGGGCAGGAACAGCTGGTAATCAGGATGCGTAAATCTCAAAATGACCTATGCAATGCCTACCAGCAGGCTATACTTGCAAAGAAATCGATTGAACAGGCAGCCGAGAATCTCCGGCTTAATGAAAACTACTACAAAGCGGGCATTTCCACCATGAGTGATTTGCTCGAAGCCCAGACACTTTTTCAACAGAGTAAAGACCGATATTCCGAGGCATATTCCACTTATGAAATAAAAAAGACAGAATATCTCATATCGACAGGAAGGTAATCGGCACAGAAACACGTGTATGGCAAAGGCAGGGAAACCTGCCTTTGTCGTAGAGGTCTTGGACTATGCTCCATATTCCCGTGTCCGACGGGGTGAAGCAAATCAAGAAGATCGTCAATGCTCCCGAAGACTATGAGTTCACATACCTCCTCACTACAGGCTACCCGGCACAAGATGTTTCCCTGCCGAAACATTTTCAAGGTCAGTCAACTGTTCGGTGCATTCATTTATTTGCCTTGTGAGGCGAATCTGTTAATTCTGACGTAAAGATGATGTAATCAGACCTCAATTTTCTTGATGATTCGTGCCGGATTACCGGCTACGATGGTCATGGGCGGCACATCCTTTGTGACGACAGAGTTAGCTCCGACAATACAGCCGTATCCGAGTGTGACGCCGGGGAGAACGGTGGCGTTGATGCCGAGCCAGACCTTGTCCTCGATCTTTATGGGTTTGCCATAGGTTGCACTGCGGTTGTCGGGGTTGACATCGTGGTTGATGGTAATAAGGTTGCACTTGGGTCCGATGAAAACATCATTGCCGATTTCTATACCTCCGCGTCCGAAAAAAGTACAGCATTGCTGGATGAAGCATCGTTGGCCGATTGTCACGGGCTTGCCGTAGTCTATATATAAGGGAGGAAGCACCGTAGTTGATTCGTCAAGCGGCTTGTCAAGTATGCGCCCCATGAACTCGTGAACTTCTTCCGGCGTGCGGTAGCCGGTGTTCATCTTCGTGGCCGTCTTCATCGTATCGAAAATATCCGCTATAAGTAGGTCATAGCCCGGATCGTTCGGCGACACCATCTCGCCGCGCACGTCCCTGTCAAAGATTTCGTGTCTCATCTGTCCTGTATGGTTTTGAGTCTGTTATGGGTTCAGTTAATGGATATTGTGCGGTATTCTTTCGGAGTGCGGCCTGTGCGGCGCTTGAAGAAACGGACAAAATGCTGGGGATATTCGAAACCAAGCATATCCCCTACCTGCGTCACCGACAGGGTAAGGTCGTTAAGCAACTCGCGCGCGGCATTGACCAGTCTGTCGGCAATCATGTCCTTTGCCGTTGTTCCGGTGCTGGTCTTGACAAGCTCGCCGAAGTATCCGGCCGACAGGTTCAGCCTGTCGGCGAAATAAGCCACGGTAGGCAGACCCCGTTCGCTGATGTCATTGGTCAGGTATTCATCAAGCAGGGCGTTGAACTTCTCGACTACCGTATTGTTGATTACCTCGCGCGAATAGAACTGGCGCTCGTAAAACCGCAGGCAGTAGTCAAGAAATACCTCAATATGCGATATTATGATGGAACGCGAATGGCGGTCTATGCTGTGTTTCATCTCGCGTTCAATCAGCGAGAGCACCGCGCTCAGCAGATCGACCTCCTCTTTCGAAAGGTGCAGGGCCTCGTTGCTGCTGTATGAGAAATATCCGTACGACGACATCTTACGCCCTAACGGTGTACGGACCAGAAAATCGGGATGGAAGGCAAGCACCGTCCAGCGAGGCTGTTCCTGCCCCTCCTCCACTACGGCGGTGACTTTCTGACCGGGTGCAAAAGCCGTCACGGACATTTCATCGAAATCATATTTCGTGAGTCCGTAATTAAGCTCACATCCCTTGGTCTCCTTAATATAAATGGCATATACGCCAAATTCGTACGTAGTCGAGCCTGGCACCAGCTCTCCATTATAATGTCCCACGGCAATCATCGGATTCAGATGCTCGAATCCGTAATGATCGTTGAGATGTCGTATCGTGTCTAATTTTACCCGGTTTGCCATAATGCTTTAGTTTTCAAGTGCAAAATTATTAATATTTCTTGGTTTGTAAAAATCTGTTTTCGGGATAATATAACCAATTTTAAGGTATTCAAGTTTCGCAAGTTCTCATGATGGAATTAAAAGAAATCAGACTCACAGAACTATTCGGATGCTGCGCATCCGCACAGAACTGACAGAACGGCACAGAACTTTTTCTTATACGCCGCTTCGGCCGGACTCGGCCATGGCACAGAGCCGTCATTGACGGCAACGGGAATTTTCACAGAAGTATTCTGTGTATGTTCCTGCTCCTGCGCAAGCAGAATCTGTGATAAATCCTGATTATGTGTTAATTTATGATTCCGTGTCGACCGTGGCCATGACGCCGCTTATCATGCCTAAGGCCAGCATGCGGCCGTGGAATGAATAGCCGGCATTGTAGCCCATCTTCTCGTCGCCTAACATCAGCGGGGCGTGATCCACGCGCATCGGCACACCGGGACGGCGGGTCTCAAATATGCGTACTATCTCTATCAGTCTGGGGTCAAGATGCGACGATTCCTTAAAGTCGCCGTCGGGTAGCACCCTGCATATTCGGGCATGGACGAAATGCGTGCGGTCGGCATACTTGCGTGCTAATTCCACAACATCGTTGTGTGCTCCGGCGCTCAGCGAACCGGCACAGAACGTCAGGCCGTTATGCGGATTGGGCACGGCGTCCAGAAACGCCTTGATGTCGGCGTCGCAGGTAACGATGCGCGGAAGGCCGAGTATCTGCAACGGAGGATCGTCGGGATGCACACACATGTCGATGCCGTATTCATCGCATACCGGCATGATGGCCTCCAGGAAATACTTCATGTTCTCGCGTAGCTGCTCGGCGTCGATTCCTTTGTAGAGATCCAACAGTTCGCGGAACTTCTGCACGGGGTTCAGGTCGCTCTCCGAAATATTGCCGTTGACGAAACCCTGAGTCTTGACGATGATGTTGTCGACAAGTTGCTGCTCCCCCTCGGCATCCATGTTCTTCTTAAGTTCCTCCACACGTTTCAGGGTGTCGGCGTCCCAGTCGGCCTCGGCGTTAGGGCGCTTCACAATGTAGATGTCGAAATAAGCGAACTCGGCACGGTTGAAATACAGATTGGACGTACCGTCGGGGTTGGGATACTCCAGATCCGTACGCGCCCAATCCAGAACGGGCATGAAGTTATAGCACACGGTCTTTACGCCGGCCTTTCCAAGATTGGCAAGCGACTCCTTGTAATTCTCTATCAGGGAGTCACGGTCCGGGCCTGCATATTTGATCGATTCGCTGACCGGCAGACTCTCCACCACGCTCCAGCGCAAACCGTGACTGTTGATGTAGTCGCGCATTTTCGTCACCTCCTCTAAGGGCCACACCTCCCCGTTGGGAATGTGATGCAAGGAGGTAACGATTCCCTCCACGCCTATCTGGCGCAGCATATCAAGGGTTATCCTGTCGTTCGGTCCGAACCACCGCCATGTCTTTTCCATATATCGTTATTGTGTCTTAATTTTATTATTTATTACGCTCTTATCTCCACTTGTTACCATACAAAACGTAATAATCGTTGCAGTTTAGTATCTATTTGTTAACAATATCGAAAATCATTTCTTAAATTCCTCCGAATATATTAATTTTGTGGGGTGAAGGATATAACCCACCCTCAAACGCACAAACCCGAAATAAACAAAACACTGCATATATGAAATTCGGATATTTCGACGACGCCGCGCGCGAATACGTCATCACGAATCCGGTCACACCCTGGCCTTGGATCAACTATCTGGGCAACGAGGATTTCTTTTCGCTGATTTCCAATTTTGCCGGAGGCTACTGCTTCTACAAGGATGCCAAATTTCGCCGTCTGACGCGCTACCGTTACAACGGAGTGCCGATGGATGCCGGAGGCCGCTACTTCTACATCAAGGATGGCGACGTGACCTGGAATCCCTCGTGGAAACCATGCAAGACTCCCCTGGACAAGTACGAGTGCCGTCATGGCCTTGGCTATACGCGTATCTCGGGCATCAAGAACGGCCTGGAATGCTCCACCCTGTTCTTCGACCCATTGAAGACCAACGCCGAGGTGTGCCGTCTCACCCTGACCAACCGTTCGGACAGCACCAAGAACGTAAAGCTGTTCAGCTTCATTGAATGGTGTCTGTGGAACGCGCAGACCGACATGGAGAATTTTCAGCGCAATTTCTCTACGGGCGAGGTCGAGATTGACGGCTCGACAATATACCACAAGACCGAATACCGCGAACGCCGCAACCATTACGACTTCTACACGGTGAACTGCCCTGTCGACAGCTTCGACACCGACCGTGAGACATTCTTAGGACTTTACAACGGCTTCGACACTCCCGACGCCGTAGCTGCGGGACAATGCGCCAATTCCATCGCTCATGGATGGAGCCCGATAGCCGCTCATTGCATCAATGTGGAGCTGAAACCCGGCGAGGCACGCGACTTCGTGTTCCTGTTGGGATATGTGGAGAACGCCGACAGCGAGAAGTGGGAATCGAAGGGCGTAATCAACAAGAAGAAGGCCCGCGACCTGATGGACCGTTTCGATACGGTTGAGAAAGTGGAGCGCGCCTTTGGCGAACTGCGCAACTACTGGGACCGTCTGCTGGACATCTACCACGTGCAGAGCGAGGAGCCCCGTCTTGACCGCATGGTCAACATCTGGAACCAATATCAGTGCATGATCACGTTCTGCTTCTCGCGTTCCGCCAGCTTCTTCGAATCCGGCATAGGCCGCGGCATGGGCTTCCGCGACTCATGTCAGGACCTGGTGGGATTCGTGCATCTGCTTCCCCAGCGCGCCCGTCAGCGCATCCTTGACATCGCGGCCACGCAGTTCCCCGACGGCAGCTGTTACCATCAGTACCAGCCTCTGACCAAACGCGGCAACAACGACATCGGCTCCGGCTTCAACGATGACCCG
>OIGD01001039.1_pt1 | contig 28234 bp, 20 predicted proteins | sample 1582211 | NCBI WGS metagenome assembly OIGD01 (sample SAMN04414078, study PRJEB24778) | human gut metagenome | material: faecal | host: Homo sapiens
GGCGACGCTCCGACCGAGCAGCTTGAGTTGCTGAAACGTATACGAAAAGCCGGCTCGCTCGGTGCCGACGACACCGCCGATATCGATTATTACGAGGCCAACGCACTGAGCAAACTTGGACGCGACGACGAGGCCGACGCATTGTACGAGTCCCTGTCGCGCAATCCCGAGAGTCCCGTGGGCGCCGCCTCGGCCGTGACGCTGGCACAGCGTCGACTTGATGCCGGCAACGCGCAGGAGGCCTTCGACATGATGAACGCATTCACCGACACCGGAACGCCCCACACCTACTGGCTGGCCAAAGGCTTCATAGTCCTGGCCGACGCCTGCCGCGAATTGGGACGCCCCGAGCTGGCACGAGAATACCTCACATCCCTCCGCGACAATTATCCCGGCAACGAGGCCGACATCCTCTCGGCCATCAATTCACGTCTCAAGTCCCTGAAAAAATGAAAGCTACCAAGATACTGACGATTCCCGCCCTGCTGTCCGCGCTGACGGCGTCGGCTCAATATAACCCCACCGTGGAGGTGGAGGGCACCTACAAGCCCGAGGTCATACTGCAGGACCGTGTCAACACGTTCCCCGAACGACTGCGTCTCGGCAACACGGACAGTCATCTGGACTACGACATGGACGGCGTGGTGACCGATTTCGCGCCTCTTGGCGTGCCGATGCCTGCCACCGGATGGAACGACACCCGTGCCCGGTGGCCATATCGCGGATATGCCGAGCTGCAACTCAGCACGCGCCTCGACGCCATAGTCAACGCCGGATACCGCTTCGTGGACGACGGAAAGACTCTGAGCGGCGTGTATCTGCGTCATAATTCCACATCGCTGTGGAAGCCGAAGTTGTCGGATGCGGTGAAGGACACGCGCCGCAAGATATATGACGAGACTGTGGGCCTGTATCTGCGGCATAATGCCCCTAAGTATGGTATGCTGGACGTGGATGCGCGTTATAACCTGACGTATTTCAATTACTACGGCTTCAATCCGCTGCCGATGGCCGATATGCCGGACGCTCCGACACAGACGTTGAACCAGGCACGGTTTCACGCTAAGTGGACATCGAATGCCGAGCGCCGTTTCCGTTATTACGCGGGCGTGGACGTGAACTATACGGCGTTCCGCAGCTTCTATACGTCGTTTACTACCGATGAATGCCCCGGCAACCGCGAGACGCTGATTTCGCCCGAATTAGGCGCCGGTTACCGCTTCGGTGACAGTTCGGTGGTAGGTCTGGATTTTTCCGCCGATTTCCTGCTCTATACCGACAAGACGCGGCTTGCACCGGCTATGCCGAAAAACTACAGCCGTTTCTCGTTCACTCCCTATTACAAGTGGGAGGGTGATAACATTACTTTCTACGGAGGCCCGCGCATCGACGTGTTTGCCGACAACGGCACGGCGTTGCGTCTGGCACCGGACGTGAGGTTCGGCTGGCACACGCGCGGCGTAGGGCTGGAGCTTTCGGCCACGGGAGGAACGGAGCTGAACTCGTTGCACGGCAATGTGTCGGAATCCAAATTCTGCGCACCGGCCATCGTGGACATGACGCCGGCATATACTCCTGTCGAGGCCCGTCTTAAATTCGGATTCGGCCCCTTCGCGGGCTTTCGCGCCGAGATGGAAGGCGCCTATAAGCGCACCATTCACCGGAGCTTCGGATGCTGGTACACGCCCTATCTGAGCCTGTACGGCCGTTCGGCGGCATCCTCGCAGCCGGTATTCGAAAAATATCTCGGCACGTATATGAATCTGAGCGGATTCCAGATCGGCATCACATTGGCTTATAATTACGGCGAATACTTCGGCATCGAAGCTAAGATGAACTATATGCCTCAGGAGGATGACAAGGCATGGTTCAGCGGATGGGACATGCCGGAGGTTACGGCCCATATCGGCGTGCGCGGCAATCCCTGGAGCACGCTGAAATTAGGCGTTGACTGGGATCTGCGTGCCTGCCGCAAGGTGCCTTTGCTGATAGGCGGGGCCGATGGAAACGAACTGACAAGACAGCGCATCGACAACCTGTCCATGTTGGGATTCAGCGCTACGTACGACATTCTGAAGAACCTGCGTGCCGAGCTGTATGTGGACAATCTGCTGAACCGTCTGCATCAGGAGTGGCTGCCCGGCGTACCTGTACCCGGCATCGCCGCCCGCCTCGGCCTCACCTTCCAGTTCTGAGACAGCAGATTATTTTTGACAGGAGAGTATGTTTTTTTAGACAGGAGAACAGGAGAAATAATAGGGGAATTCAGACAGGAGAACAGGAGAAACAGGAGGCCTATTTCAAGTAGACTCTCCTGTTTCTCCTGTTCTCCTGTCTAAAAATAATCTCCTGTCCAAAAAGAGTATCTCCTGTCAATCAGATCAGGATTTTGTTGCGCTTGTAGATTTCGCGGAATTCCTTGGGCGTGAAGCCCTTGTTCTTCTTGAAGATGCGGTTGAAGTTCGACACGTTGTTGAATCCGGAGTTGTAGCATATCTCGGATATCGACTTCGTTGACGACATCAGCTCGCGGCTGGCTATGCCGAGCCGGATGGATATGACATAATCCGAGATGCTCCGGCCTGTGCGCAGCTTGAAGAATCGGCTGAAACTGCTGGGCGACATGCCGGCAAGGTCGGCCAGGTCGTTCAGGCGTATGTCGTTCTTATAGTTCTTGATGATATAGTCCTGGGCCTTCTTGAGCCGGCGGGAGTCGGACGATACGGCCGCCGTGCTGAACGACGAACTGCTGAGGGTGCGCGAATCGGGATCGATGGACAGTACATGCAGCAACTCCAGCAGCTTTATCATTTTGTCGAAACTCGACTCCGTGTCATTCATGGCCTTGATGATATCTGACACCTTCTCGATGCTGGACTCGGGGAAGGCGATGCCTTTGGACGAGGAGTCGAGCATGGCCTTGATGCTGGCCATCTGTGTGCGTTTCAGCATCTCCTCGCCGAAAATGTCTGCGGGAAACTGTATGGTTATCTCACGTATATTATTGCTGGTGCAGTCGGCCTGTTCCCATCCATGCTCTATGCCGTGGCCTATAAGGCACAGGTCGCGGTTGCCGATTGTCTCCATGTTGTCGCCAACCACGCGTCGGGCACCGGCGCAGTTCTCCACGTAATTGATCTCGAATTCGTTGTGCTTGTGTATGGGGAAATTGAACGCATCCTTGGTGCGGTCCACCATATAGAAGAAATCGCAGTCCGACAGAGGGGTTATCTCTGTCAGTATGTCTTGGCCGAGCGGCGTTGAGTTATTCTGGTGTGTCATAGCCTTTAGGTTAATGCCGTGCTGATCAATATCAACAGCTGGAGGAGAGAATGGCAGCGTTCGTGTTATCTTAATACAAAGATATATACAAATCCTGAATAAATCAAGTGTTTTTTGCAAAATTTATGTCAAAATCCGCAAAGTAATCTCAGATGCCGCTGATAAGGGATGTCAAGTTAAGATGTCAAGTTAAGATATTTGAAGGTGCCATTGTTGTGGAATCGGAGGATTATTTCTAAATTTGCGAGTGTTACAACAGGTGTTATATGGAAATATATCAGAAAGTAATCAAACCCAGACAGAGCAATATGGAACTGCTGCGTATCATGGCAATGTTTCTGGTTCTTATAGTTCATTCGGATTACCTTTCGCTTGGGGAGCCCACTCGTCTGGAATTGATATCGGCGCCGGAAGCTACGTTGACACGAATCTTTATTGAAGCGTTCAGCCTGATATGCGTGAATTTATTTGTATTCATATCCGGCTGGTTTGGCATCAAACCCAGACGGCATAAATTTGTGGATTTGCTTTTTCAGGTATTTTATTATCTGACAATTGCTTTTATTATTGCAATGCTGACAGGGCAGGTAAATAAGGATTGGCCTTCACTTAAAGAAATTTTTGTATTAGGCAATTGGTTTATACCTGCATATCTGATGCTTTTTCTGCTTGCTCCGGCATTTAACGACTTTGTGGAAAATACCGGACGTAAACGTCTGCGCACGATATTAATCGTGTTCTTTGCGGTTCAGACATTGTGTGGCTGGCTGGGTAAGGCAAATTTCTTCGCATCCGGATATTCTGTCATATCATTCACCGGCATATATCTGCTTGCCAGATATATACGCAAATATAACATTGGCGATAACTATAGTCCGTCTAAATTAGCAGCTATATTCGCAGGATGCGTATTCATTAATGCGGGACTTGGATTCATAAACGTTTATAGCGGAATTTACTTCTTGTCGATGTCGCCGTATCTGAATCCTTTTACAATTGTGGCTACTGTGAGTTTAGCGCTACTTTTTACTAAGTTCTCATTTCAGTCTTCGGTAGTTAATTTCCTGGCTCAGTCTGCATTCTCAGTGTATCTGTTGCATATCAACTTCAATCTCATAGACTTGTTTATGCAAATAAATCAGGACATATTCCATAACTATAATGGCATTGAAGTGATAGTGCTTATTTTCTTTACGTGTTGCTGCTGGTTCCTGGCGGCTGTCATATTGGATCAGCCGAGAAAATGGATATGGCGTAATATACAGAACAGGCGAAGAGGCATACGGTAGGAAGATTTCTGTAAGTAAGGCATAGCTCCTAAGGCACTTAAAAAGGGTACACGGAAATTCGCATTTCCATGTACCCCGACGTGTGTTGTGTGTAGTATTAGTTATTGAGCCATTAAGGTCGTTATGATGGTCTTGTTGTGTGTTGTCTTGGTCAGTTCAGACGGAGCACGCGCGATGAATAGTCCATCCTCTTGTGCCAGTCCACGTCGTGGCTGACGGGGATTTCCAGCCCCGATTCCATCAGGAACTTACCGGTGAACTGCTTGCCCTCGAAGGGGAGTGGATTGTTGTCGATGCGGTTCAGCTCGGTTACGGTGTAGAGCTTGTCGGGGTTCAGACCGGCCATGCGCACTCGCGGCATCTTCTGGCCGTAGCTCGGGTCGGTCTTCCACCAGAAGAACACTGCGTCGTCCTTTTCGGGATTGACATACATCAGCGACGCGGCACCTTTGTTGTCGTACGGGCTCAGCAGACGGTAGAGGTCGCCGAACTGTACGACGGGGCGTATCTTCTTGTAGTCCTCGATGGCCTGCTTGCAGAGTGCCTTGTCCTCCTCGCTCATGTTGGCGGGCTGGATTTCCATGCCCAGACGTCCGCTCATGGCCACGTCGGAACGGAACTTGATGGGCACCGTGCGGAACGTGGTGTGGTTGGGCGTGGCGCTGATGTGCGAGCCCATGGCGATGGCGGGGAAGAAGGAACTGGTGCCCCACTGCATGTAGATGCGCTGCAGCGCGTCGGTGTTGTCCGAGGTCCAGAACTCGTCGAACCAGGGAAGCAGACCCCAGTTGACGCGGCCGCCGCCGCTGGCGCACAGCTGGATGGTGACGTCGGGATATTTGGCGCGGATGCGCTCCAGTGTCTTCTTCAGGCCCTCGTGGTAGCCGATATAGAGGTGGCTCTGGTTGTCGGCAGTCTGATACTGCGATCCGTGGCTCATGATCGGCGCGTTGGCGTCCCACTTGATATAGTCGATATCAGGGTATTTGGTCATCAGCGTGTCCACGATGTGGAACACCACGTCCTGCACCTTCGGGTTGGCCATGTCCAGCACTAATTGTGTGCCGCCGCGGCCTTTCACCACGTCGCGGTTCGGAGCCTTGATCACATAGTCGGGATGTTTCTCGTAGAACTCCGATATGGTGTTGGTCATTTCCGGCTCGATCCAGATGCCGAATTTCACGCCGTGCTTTTTGGCCGATTCCAGCAGGCCGTTGATGCCGTTGGGCAGTTTTTGGGTGTCCACCATCCAGTCTCCCAACGACGAGGAATCGTTCTTACGGGGATACTTCACGCCGAACCATCCGTCGTCCATCACGAACAGCTCGCCGCCCATCGACGCGATGTCCTGCATCATGCGGTCCATGCCCTGCTCGTTGATGTCGAAGTAAACGCCTTCCCACGAGTTGAGCAGAATCTTGCGCTCCTTGTCGCCGTTGGCCAGGCGGTTCTCGCGGCCCCAGCGGTGGAAGCGGCGCGATACGGTGCCCATGCCGTCGGCGGAATATGTCATGGCCACCGGAGGCGTCACGAACGTCTCCTTCGGCTTCAGGTTGTAGGCCGAGTTCTCCTCGTCCATTCCGGCGAACAGACGGTGCTGCAGGCTCTCGTCGGTGTCGATGCGCAGCTTGTAGTTGCCGCCGTATTCCACTGCGGCGCCTATGACGCGGCCGGTCTGCTCCTGTGCTTTTCCGTCAAGGCTGAGCATGATCTCGCCACGGCTGGTGTGCGCGTTGCGGGCGCCGTCGCGGTTCTTGATCACCTTCATGCCGGGACGCAGGGGCTCGTCGTTGACGCGCGCCTCGTTGGCCCATGCGCCGTGGTAGTTCTGCAGCCATACGTCGCCGTAACGTACGGGCAGCGACATGGAGGCGAACTGACGCAGGGTGATGTTCTTCTTCTCGTTGTTGGTGGTCTCGGTCCACATTTCGATGATGTCGTCCTTGGGGAACGTGCGGTATTTCAGCGCCACGGTCACGGGATAGAAGCGGTCTTTCATCGTGACAGTGGTGACTGTGCCTTTGCCGTCGGGTGCGGTGGTGACTCCCTGCACGGCCATGTCCATGGTCATGTTGCCGTCGGCATGGGTCATGGCCATGGCCGACTCATGCTCGGGGAATGTGCCGTAGAAGGGGAATGCGTCCAGGGCCGGGATGCCGGCGTCGCGCAGAGCCGCGGCTTCGGCGTCGGTCAGGCGTGTGCCATAGTACAGGAAATCAAGGCCTCCGTCTTTCTTGGCGTCGAGCACCAGGGAATTATGGTCGGTGGTGATGTTTACTATTTCCGCCCGGATGGCCGGTGCCGCTATCGCAAAGGCCGCCAGCAGGAGGGAGATTTTTTTAAGGTTCATGAGTAGTTGTAGTGTTTATTGTATTAATTATGTGTCAAAGATAGCCAAAAAACGCGAGACAGCCAAGAAAGAGGGGAAATATCGGGCACTCTAACAAAAAAATGGCTAAATTAGTATTGATATTCAAGGGGAAAGGAACGGAGAAGGGAAAAAGGGAAGGAGAGGGGAAGGGGGAAAGAGAAGGGAAGGGGCCGTACCTGCGGTACGGAACAGAACGGCTCCGCGACGAAAAAAGGCGCGCCGAAAGGCACGCCTTTTTTATAGGGGTTATGACTTATCAGAGCTGGGGACCTGCGGCTACCAGAGCCTTGCCGGCCTCGTTGTTCTCGAACTTCTTGAAGTTCTTGATGAACATGCCTGCCAGTTCCTTGGCCTTCTTGTCCCACTCTGCGGGATCGGCGTATGTGTCGCGCGGGTCGAGGATCTTGGTGTCAACACCGGGAAGCTCCGTGGGGATGGTGAAGTTGAAGTAAGGCAGCTTCTTGGTGGGAGCCTTGTCGATGTCACCGTTCAGGATGTCGTCGATGATGCCGCGTGTGTCGCGGATGGAGATACGCTTGCCGGTACCGTTCCAGCCTGTGTTCACGAGGTAAGCGTTGGCGCCGCTCAGCTTCATCTTCTTAACCAGCTCCTCTGCATACTTGGTGGGGTGCAGCTCCAGGAAAGCCTGGCCGAAGCAAGCCGAGAATGTGGGGGTGGGCTCTGTGATGCCGCGCTCCGTACCTGCCAGCTTGGCGGTGAAACCGCTCAGGAAGTAGTACTTGGCCTGCTCGTGGTCGAGGATGGCAACGGGAGGCAGAACACCGAATGCGTCGGCGCTCAGGAAGATAACCTGCTTAGCGGCCGGACCCTTGCTGACGGGCTTCACGATGTTCTTGATGTGGTAGATAGGATAGGAAACGCGGGTGTTCTCCGTCACGCTCTTGTCGGCGAAGTCGCATGTTCCGTCGGGACGAACGGTAACGTTCTCAAGCAGGGCGTCGCGAGTGATGGCGTTGTAGATGTCGGGCTCGCTTTCGGGGTCGAGGTTGATCACCTTGGCGTAGCAGCCGCCCTCGTAGTTGAACACGCCCTCGTCGTCCCATCCGTGCTCGTCGTCGCCGATCAGCTTACGCTTCGGGTCGGTGGACAGAGTGGTCTTGCCTGTACCGGAGAGGCCGAAGAAGATAGCGGTCTCGGTCTCGTCCATGTTGGTGTTGGCCGAGCAGTGCATCGAAGCGATGCCGCGCAGGGGGTTGAAGTAGTTCATCATCGAGAACATACCCTTCTTCATCTCGCCGCCGTACCAGGTGTTCAGGATCACCTGCTCGCGCTGCTTGATGTTGAATGCCACTACAGTCTCGCTGTGGAGGCCGAGTTCCTTGTAGTCCTCGCATTTAGCCTTCGAAGCGTTCAGCACAACGAAGTTGGGCTCGAAGTGCTTCAGCTCCTCCTCGGTGGGACGGATGAACATGTTGGTCACGAAGTGAGCCTGCCATGCCACCTCCATGATGAAGCGCACTGCGATGCGGGTGTTGGCGTTGGCGCCGCAGAAGCAGTCAACCACGTACAGGGTCTTGTCGCTCAGCTCCTTTACAGCCTTCTCGCGAATCTTGTCCCATACCTCGGTGGTCATGGGGTGGTTGTCGTTCTTATACTCTTCGGTTGTCCACCATACGGTGTCCTCGGAAACCTCGTCCTTAACGATGTACTTGTCCTTAGGCGAACGGCCGGTGTATACGCCGGTGAATACGTCTACGGCGCCAAGGTCGGTAACGTAGCCCTTCTCGTAGCCTTCCAGACTGGGGTTCGTCTCGTCCTTGAACAGCTCATCATAACTCGGATTGTGGATGATTTTCTTTACATCCTTAATGCCGTACTGCGACAGGTTAAGTGTATCCATAACAGATAATTATTATTTTGGGTTTTTGTTATATTTTGTTCCTTGCATTCGTCATGCTTTGTCTTTTCAGAGGAGGGTGCCTCCGGGTTGATTGCGGCCGGAAAACGACGGGTCCTGTCAGGTCACAGTCATTGTTATATTTATAACCTTTTTCAGTCTGCAAAGTTAACGAAAAAAAGTTAATCATGCATCATTATAAAGAAAAAATTCCTTAATATTGGCGTCCCGAAATCAAAAAAAGAGTGAAAAGTATAATTCCTGATGCGAAATTTTGCGGGAAACAAAAAAAAGTGTTAACTTTGCAGCGCAAAGACATAAGCCCGGGTGGATACCAGAGTGGCCAAATGGGGCAGACTGTAAATCTGCTGGCTTACGCCTACGGTGGTTCGAATCCATCTCCACCCACTCAAATTAAAACAGCGATATACAACTACAGGGCGTTCGCGAGGACGCCCTTAGTTTTTTTAGTATAAACCTAAACCACAGGCTATGAAAAAAATATGCTATCTTTGCGCCCTACTGCTGGCGCTCTCGTTTGCCTCCTGCCGCAAGAACGGCGGCGCGGAAGTGGAGGAACTGCTGCAGAAAGTACCCAACACGGCGTCGTTCGTAGTGCAGGTCGATGTCGAGTCGCTTCTTGACAAGGCCGGGGCCAAGGTCAAAGATGGCAGGATAGAGCTTGACGCCGATCTGAAGGCCGCTCTGGACAAAAACTCGTCGAATCAGGAATTCATGCAGGCGTTGAACGGCGATACCGGTGTCGAACCTTCGGCATTCGTGGCGTTCGGCGACGGATACAAGGTATATCTGACCGGATTCCTGACCGACACGGATAAATTCAAGGCCTGGATGCAGAAGAAGTCCGGACAGCCCGTGGAGGAAAGCAACGGCGTGAGCCACGCCGGCGACATGGCCATGTCCGGCAATCAGTTCTGGATTCTCGGTTCGGGGGGCAGCACGATAGATCCCGACAAGATCCGCGAATACATGGCTCTGAGCGACAAACAGTCGTTCGCTTCCGGCAATTTCAGCAAACTTCTTACCAACGGCGATGCCGAGGTGTCGGGGTGGTGCGACCTGGCGGGCGTGATGAACACTGCCAACACACCGTTCCAGCAGCGCGCCGTGGTGAAGATGATGACAAGCACCGTGTTCGAGGACGCCAATTTCGCATCGTTCACCATGAACTTCGAGAAAGGCATGATGAAGCTGACGGCCCATATCCTCAACGACAAGGGTAATGACGCCAAATTCCTGTATGCTTCCGAGAAACTTGACACCTCGCTGTTCAACGACCTGAAGGCTAACGCCGACGGCGTTATCGGCATTGCCGTTCCCGCCAAGCTGGTGAAGCAGCTGCAGGAACAGACCAAGGGTCAGCTGTCGATGCTGTCTGTGGTGTTCGGAGCACTCGGCTCGATCGACGGCACCGTGGCGGTGTCCGTCGGCGGCGATGACAAGGGCGCTTACCAGGGTGCCATACAGACCAACGACGGCAGCACGTCCGACCTGATGGGTCTGCTGAACGAACTGGACTGCCGTCCCGCCAAGCAGGGCAAGCTCGTGACATTCGAGCGCGGCACCATGACCGGCGCCAACAGTCCCGCACTGATGGGTCAGAAACTCAAGGGCTCCATCATGGGCGTGGTGCTTTCGTCCGATTTCATCAAGAATCCGGGCGAGAACAACGCCCTGAAATTCGTGACCGTGAAACTGGTGCCCAAATCGGGCAGCGTCATCCTGGAATGCGAGACGGAGACGAAAGACCAGAATGTCAATGCGGTTAAGGCGCTGATTTTAAGCATGAATTGATCCCACGGCCGGACAGGTCGCAATACTGCAATAAGGAAGAAGGAGATAAGGATAATGAAAGGGATGGAGTTCAGTCCGCTTGAGAGCATCACGCTTCGTGGCATGCTGCCCCGCGTGTTCAAGGGTGAGAGCATCCCCGCCTCGGAGGTGTGGAACGCCGACCTGACGTTTCGCCGGGGCGAGAGCGTATTGGTTGAGGCCGCGTCGGGCGGCGGCAAGTCGTCGATGTGCTCCTATATATTCGGAGCGCGCACCGACTACGAAGGCACGCTGCTGTTCAACGGCCGTGACGTGTCAGGACTCAGTCCCGACGACTGGCAGCGCGTACGCCGCGTAAACATTGCCTATCTCCCTCAGGAACTCTCCCTGTTTCCCGAGCTTTCAGCCTGGGACAACATACAGCTCAAGAATTCACTTACCGACCATGCCGGGCCGGCGCAGATAGAGGAGTGGATGCGCCGGCTGGGCATACTGTTCCGTCGCGATTATCCCGCCGGCCGCATGTCGATAGGGCAGCAGCAGCGCCTGGCCATAATCCGCGCCCTGTGCCAGCCCTTCGACTTCATCCTGCTCGACGAACCGGTGTCGCACCTGGACGAGGAGAACAACCGCATCGCCGCCGAAATCATAGCCGAGGAGGCCAAACGGCAGGGTGCCGGCATTATCTCGACAAGCGTAGGCAACCACCTGCTGCTCGACTATAACAAACGAATGCATCTATGAAACTCGTAAGCAGACTGTTGCGGAAAAACACCTCGGTGCCGCGCATCGTGGGTTTCGTGATATCCAATTTCATCGGGCTGGCCATCGTGTTGGGCGGCCTGCAGTTCTATCAGGACGCCCGGGGCATCTGGGAGGCCGACGACTCGTTCATATCCACCGACTATCTGGTGCTGAACAAGAAGGTGACCTCGCGCCAGACCTTGGAGGGTGCTGATCAGGGATTCACGCAGGCAGAAATCTACGATCTGCGCCGTCAGCCGTGGGTCAGGGACGTTGGTATGTTCACCTCCAACAATTTTAAGGCATATATGTCCGTGCAGGGCGGTAGCCACAGCATGAGCACGTATATGTTCTTCGAATCCATCCCCGACAAATTCGTGGACGTGCCCTCGTCGCAGTGGTCGTGGCGTCCCGGCAGCGACGACGTGCCCGTCATCATAAGCAAGGACTATCTGACGCTGTATAACTTCGGCTTCGCCGGCTCGGCCGGACTGCCCCGTATGTCGGAGGGAATAATGAGCGGCATCCCCATGACATTGGTGCTGTCCGACGAAAGCGGTATGCGCCGCAAGGAGATACACGGCCATATAGCCGGTTACTCCAACCGTCTGAACACCATCCTGGTGCCCGAAGGCTTCCTGCAGGAAGCCAACCGCGAGCTGGGCGACGGCACGGAGAAGCTGCCGCAGCGCGTCATAGTGGACGTGAGCAGCCCCGGCGACGTGGCCATCGCGCCATACTTGGAGGAACACGGTTGGGAAATGGCCGGCGATAAGAGCGCCAGCCAGGCCAGCTTCTTGCTGAAAGTGGTGACCGGTATAATCCTGATGATAGGCGGAGTCATCACGTTGCTCAGCTTCTTTATCCTGTTGCTGTCGGTGTCGCTGATCATGGAGAAGAACCGCGACAAACTGCACGCACTGCTGATGTTAGGCTATGACCTGCGCACCGTCGGAGCGCCGTATATTAAGCTCGTGGCCGTGTCGTCGGTGGCGGCGTATGTATTGGCACTCGGCGGCATGTTCGCAATGAGGTGGTCGTACCTCGGCGCCATCACCGGACTTGGTGCCGAGCCGAGGGGCGTACTTGTGTCGGTTCTGACCGGCGTGGTGCTGACGGCCCTGATCGTGGCCTTCAACATCGTGGCCGTGCGGCGGAAAGTCAAATCCGCGTGGCGTCTGTGAGGACGGTTGGCGGTGCCGGAAAAAGTCGGACATCCGGAAAATAAAAGGGTAAAAACGGGGGTAAAGAGCGGGACTGTGAAATATTAACAACTGTTAATTAACAGTGTTAACCTTTGCGCATTTTTGCATTTATTAGTACTTAATCGTTACTTTTGTAAGCATTAATGCAAACGACCAAGTTGGATACTGGCGCAATCCTTCTCTCTCCACGGACCATGAAAAAGCTTGGATAGTTTTCAACAACCAGATATATAGATACTTAATCTAAAGTCCGTTGTTAGGACGGACGTGAGAAACGCGACATAGGAGAAGAATATAACCCAATGTAAAACTAAAACATATTCCTGCATGAAGAACTTATGTTTTCATCTGAACAAGGGGATGTGTCTGATAGCAGTGATGTTATTGGCGATAGCATTTCCCTCGTTGGCTCAGAAGATCACGGTGACAGGCCATGTATCGGACGAGCAAGGCGAAGACCTGATAGGGGCGACCATCATCGAGAAGGGCACCTCTAACGGAACAGCCGCCGACATCGATGGTAACTTCACGATCGAGGTTCCGTCGAATGCCGTATTAACGGTAAGTTACGTAGGCTACGATCCGATGGATGTGTCCGTCAACGGGCAGACTCACCTGAACATCGTGATGAAGGAGAATGCCACGATGCTGGCCGAGACGGTCGTGATCGGTTACGGTAGCGTCAAGAAATCGGACGCCACCGGTTCGGTGGCTCTTGTCACTCCCGATGCGGTCGAGGCCGGAATCTCGACATCGGCCCAGGACCTGCTGGTTGGCGCCAGCCCCGGTGTAGTGGTTACGACCGATGGCGGTAACCCCCAGGGCGGCGGTGCTATCCGTATCCGTGGAGGTGCCTCGCTGTCGGCATCCAACGACCCTCTGATCGTATTGGACGGTGTGCCCTTGAGCAGCGACGGTATAACCGGCATGTCCAATCCTCTGGCCATGATTGCTCCCGAGAACATCGAGTCCATGACCATCCTGAAGGATGCGTCCGCAACAGCCATCTACGGTAGCCGTGCATCGAACGGCGTCATCATCATCAACACCAAGAAGGGTAAGGGCGGCAAGCCGCAGCTCAACTTCTCGGCCAACTTCACCGTCAACACTCCCGGCAACACCTGGGACGTGATGAGCGCAGACCGTTTCAGAGAGGTTGCCCATAAGTATTACGGCGAAGATTCCGATCTTTATCGTCAGCTTGGCACAGCCAAAACAAACTGGCAGAATAAAGTGCTCCGCACCTCCTTCAATCAGGAATATAACCTGAGCCTCGGCGGCAAGGCCGGATTCCTGCCTTACCGCGTCAGCGCTTCGTACACGATGAACAACGGTATCATTAAGGACTCTCAGATGCAGCGTGTCACGGCAGGCTTCAACCTGAATCCCGAGTTCTTCGGCGGCCTGCTGAAGGTCAGCGCCAACGTCAAGGGTTACTATCTGCGTAACCGCGACGCCGACCAGGGAGCCATCGGCTCTGCCATCGCATTCGACCCCACGCTTCCCGTGCATTCCAACATCGCTTCCGGCAACGCCGACTTCCCTTATTTATATAACGGGTACACGACGATTACCAGCGGCATTTATAATGCGATCAATCCCAACGGTACGACCAACCCGGTGGCTATGATTGAAAATCAGCGCAATGTATCCCAGATTTTCCGCAGCAACGGTAATTTACAGATTGACTATGCTCTCCATTTCCTTCCCGAGCTGCACCTGAACCTGAACTTGGGTTACGATGTGAGCCGTGCGTTCAAGAATGTGGACATAGCCCAGAACTCGCCCCGCGCATGGAGAAGCGAGACCAACAAGTCGGGTGCAGGCTCCAACTATCATGAGTATATGATGCGCCGCAACACCCTGCTGGATTTCTATCTGAACTATAAGAAGGACTTCCAGGCCATTCAGTCCTATCTGGACGTAATGGCCGGTTACTCCTGGCAGCGTTTCGACGCCTTCGGTCACAACAACGGTACGGTTTACACCACCAAAGGCTTCTATTCGCCCGCCCAGACCGACGGTGTCCTGACCATCAATCCCGAGTCCCCCAATCCCGGCGATCATTATAATCCCGAAAAACGATGGGACGACGGCAACCTGGTGCTGGTGTCGTTCTTCGGACGTCTGAACTATACATTCAAGGATACATATCTGTTGACCTTCACGCTGCGTGACGACGGTACGTCGCGTTTCAGCAAGAAGAACCGCTGGGGTCTGTTCCCCTCCGTAGCCCTTGGATGGAAGATAACAGAAATGCCCTTCTTCGAGAAGGCCCGCGAGACCATGAACGAGTTCAAGCTCCGCTTGGGCTGGGGTGTCACCGGTCAGCAAGCCGTGGGCGGATTCTTCGACTATATGCCCGTTTACGTGCAGAGCACCAACAACGGCTCGAAGTATCCGAACCTTTACACCGGCAAATACGAAGGTCAGATCAGTACCCTGTATCCCGGCATCTACAATCCCAACCTGAAGTGGGAGGAGACCACTACGTGGAACGTCGGTCTGGACATGGGATGGCTCAACAACCGCATCACCCTGGCCCTGGACTGGTACCTGCGTGAATCGAAGGACCTGCTGAGCTACGCCACCGTCGCTCCGGGTGCCGCCACCTCCAACATGATGAACCAGAACATCGGTACGCTCCGCAACATCGGTGTCGAGGGCACCATCACCGCGAAGCCCGTCGTGACCGACAACTTCACATGGACCACAAGCCTGAACGTGGCCTGGAACAAGAACGAGATAACCAAGCTGAACTCTATCGACGATCCCAACGCATTCCTGCTGGCCGGCGACGACATATCCGGCGGTACGGGTAACAAGGTCCAGGTTCACAAGGTGGGATATCCCGCATATACATTCTATCTGTACGAGCAGGTTTACGATCAGAACGGCGATCCTATCGAGGGCTGCTACGTTGACCAGAACGGCGACGGCACCATCGACGACAACGACCGCGTATTCCGTCACTCCAAAGACCCGAAAGTCACGATGGCATGGAACAACACTTTCTCGTGGAAGGGTTGGGACCTGGGCTTCCAGCTCCGCGCTTCCATCGGCAACTATGTCTACAACGACATGCTTTCGACACACTCCACAGTCGCCGACATGTACAACACGTCGGGCGTACACAACCTGCTTGACGCCGACCATCTGTTCATGGGCGGCCAGACCACCAACACATATCTGTCCAACTACTGGCTGCGTAACGCCAGCTTCCTCCGTTGTGACAACATCACGTTGGGCTACACCTGGCGAGACATCAAGGGCCAGATTCCTTCGGTCCGTCTCTATGGCGCCGTTCAGAATCCCTTCGTCATCACCGGCTACAATGGTCTGGATCCCGAGGTGTTCAACGGTATCGACAACAATGTCTATCCCCGTCCTATATCGGTTACACTCGGCGTGATGGCCACATTCTAAATTCTCTCATTATTAAAGGAAATCAATATGAAATCATATATAAATAAATTCCTGCTGGGACTGGCTGTGGTGTCGATGACCGGACTTGCAAGCTGTGTCAACGACCTGGACCAGGCTCCCCAAGATCCCAACAAAATCACGTCGGGAGACTTCGGCAAGGATCCGAAGGAATATATGGGTCAGGTGATGGCTAAATGTTACAGTTCGCTGGCTGTATCCGGCCAGGGCGGCCCCGACGGAGATTCCGATATCTCGGGTCTGGACGGCGGAACATCCAACTGGACCCGCGTCATCTTCATGCTGAATGAGTTCACCACCGACGAGGTGAGCTGGATCTGGCCCGATATCGGCGTGTTCGACCTTTGCACCAACACCTGGAGCAACGGTAACGGCAACCTGTATGGCGCATACGGCCGTCTGTACACCCATATCGCAGTCTGCAACGACTTCATCCGTCAGGTCAACGACGGTGTGTTTAACGTCAGCGACGCCGATGTGCCTATCCGTGACCAGTTCGTGCTCGAGGCTCGCGCACTCCGCGACCTGTCGTACTACTATATCATCGACTTCTTCGGCAACGGCGTACGCGCCTGGGACGACATGGCATACGGTGACACTCCGGAACAGGTGACACGCAAGGAACTGTTCGACCTCGTCACGGCCGATCTGGAGGATGTACTGGCTAACTTCAAGGAGTCCGGCATCTATGGCCGCGTAGGCAAGGATGGCGTCGAAGCCCTGCTATGTCGTTACTATCTGAATGCGGAATCCTGGATTGGCGAAAACATGTATGCCAAGTGCTGGGAGCACGCCCAGAACATCATAGGCCGTCATCAGGGCGGCGGTTTCGACAAAACCGGTCTTGCCAAGGATTACCTGGCTCTGTTCTGCGGCAGCAACGACATGTTCATGCCCGGTGGCAGCCTGAAGGATCAGAACGAGATTCTGTGGGGCATTCCTTTCCAGTATCCCGACACCGAGAGCTATGGCGGTACGATGTTCCTCATCGAAGCTGCCGTTTCTGCCGACAATATGCCCGCCGTTCTTTACGGAATCACCGACTCCTGGGCTTGTATGCACGCCCGCGAGCAGTTCGCCGACAAGTTCAGTTTCGTAAACGGCGTGTCGAATGACTCCCGCACCTATCTGTGGGCTACCGAGCAGCAGGGCTTCACCAAGACGAACGACGAATTCTCGAAATTCACCAGCGGTTATGCCCCCGTCAAGTTCACCAACTGCAAGGCTGAAGCGAACGGAACGCTGCCCCGCAACACATATACTTTTAAAACGGATACGGACGATCCTGACAACCCGGGCGAGAAGCTCACATATACCTTTAACTGGGCCGGCAAGCCTGAGGTGAACGGACTGCCGGATATGAGCAACAAGTATCCCGACACCGACTTCCCGATTATCCGTCTGGCCGATGTGTACCTGATGGCAGCCGAGTGCGCCCTCCGTGGTGCCGGCGACCGCAGCAAGGGCCTGGAGTATGTCAACAACGTACGTCGCCGCGCGGGTGTCGCTCCCTGGTTTGAGGGCGACTACAATCTTACCAACATGATTGACGAACGTTCGCGTGAACTATACTGGGAGAATACACGTCGCACCGACCTGATCCGTTTCAACCTCTTTACGGGCAATACTTACAACTGGGCCTGGAAGAACAATGTACGTGAGGGTGCCTCGATCGGAAGCCACATGAACCTCTTCCCGCTGCCTGCCGACGTAGTGGCTTATTACGGTGGCAAGATGAAGCAGAACCCCGGATATTAATAGTGTAAATCCAGAAAAATTGAATCAAATGAAAAAGACAATATTTTTTATGGCTCTGACGCTTGCAGCCGGCATGTCTCTGACAGGTTGTAAGGCCGACACCGAGCCGCGTCTGGAGAAACCTACGGAGTTCGTTCTGAACATGCCTCCGATGGGCGACCAGCTGTATGTTTTCGACTGCAACGCCAATGGCGTTAGCCTTAACGACATAACGTTTACCGTGAGCCAGCCTAATTATGGACTGAGCACCACTCCCTCTTATACGGTACAGCTGGCTCGTTCCGAGGCTGATTTCGCCAAGTGGGATCAGTTGCAGGCCGAAGGTAAGGAATCGGAGGAGACTGAAGATGGACTGCCTCTGGCAGTGATGCTACCTGGTTCCACCACCAATGCCACGATTACATTCGACGGCGAGGTGTTCTGCACCGCAGTCAACCAACTCTATGGACTGACTCTGGCTAATGTAAAGAACGAGCCTCATCCGGTGGCAGTGCGCGTACACGCCGCTCTGGCCTCTGCTGCATATAGCGCCATCTGGTCGAACGCCATTCTGATCAACGTCCGCTCGTACGTCAAGCCCGTGCCCGATCAGATCTGGATTATCGGCGCTTGCCAGGGATGGGATATAACCAATGGCAAAATGGTTCTTGAGGAAACCGAGATAGGAAACAAGATCTATGCCGGCGACTACAACATACCCGCCGGTGAGTTCCAGCTCCGCTTCTACGACGAGCTCGGCGACTGGAATGCCAACTCCATCGGCTCGCAGTTCCCCGACGAGCCTATTGATGTAGAAGGCGTCACCGATGGCGAACTTCCCGAGGAAGGTGTCACAATGCCTTGCTATCAGTCGGAAAAGAATAACGCGGCCAAGGGTACATGGAAGATTGAAGGCTGGAAAGGCGGCAAAGTTCACTTCGAGGTCAATCTGAACGACAACACAGTGAAGTTTGTTCCCGGACAGGCCCGCAAAATCTATGTGGTAGGCGCATGCCAGGGTTGGAAGATTGATTCCGGTGCGATGGCCCTCAAGGAGACAGAGGACGGAAGCGAAATATACACAGGCACGTTCAACATCAATGCCGGTGAGTTCCAGTTCCGCTTCTACCGTGTTCTGGGTGACTGGGATACCGGTTCCGTCGGCTCGCAGGTAGACGACAGCCCTGTTGATATCACTGTCCCGGCTAACGGCATCGTTGTTGACTGCGTTGATGGCAAAGGCTCATGGAAAGATGATGCATGGGCTGGCGGTGATCTGAGCATCTCGGTCAACCTGAAGGAGATGAAGGTGACTTTCACAAAACCGTAAAAAGCTAAAATTGTAAAACCAGGCGTCCTTCGGATTTTCGAAGGGATTCCGGAGGACGCCAATTGATTAATAGAGATGAAAAAAATCAATATATTATTTTCGGCATTGTTGGCGCTTGCTTTGACGGCTTGTGACGACGATCACGGTCTGGGAATCGAACAGGTCAACCCGCAGCTTCCCGTCGTGTCGGTCAATTCAGTGGCTGTCACTCCTTCCGAGGCTTACAACTCGCTGATAAATCTTGAAGCCAATGTCAACAATATGATTGACATCGCGACGTGCCAGCTGGCCGATTCCGTTCCAGCTGACACCAAGGCTATTCTGCACCTTTTGGTGTCAAAGAACGAGGACCTGAGCGGTGCCCAGGAATTTACCCTCGAGAACGGTCAGGTATCGGGTCAGGCTTTGGAGGATGCAATCGTTGAGTTCTATAACGTGACTCCTGAGGAGGTACATCCCTGGATGGCAATAGCAGCCTATCTGCAGGACGGCAAGACGCTGTCGCGCGTGGGTGGCGCCGATTATTACTTCGCCAAGAAGCAGGTTAACGTCCTGCCGGTTGACGTTAAATATGACGTAGCCGCAGGTTATACACTGGTCGGCACCGCTTCGGTTCCGTTCGAACACGGAGAGCAGCATCAGTATATCGACCCGAACTTCACCGTAATCTTCGACGTGACGGCTGAACAGGCTGCCGCAGGCTATAAGTGGCAGATTGCTCCGGGCAATCCCGCCACCACTACCGACGAGGCCAAATGTTACGGACCTGACGGCGATGGTAAGTTGGCGCTCGGCAAGGTAGGCGTAATCACCAATCCCGGCAAATACCGCATTGCAGCCAACATGCTGGAGAAGACCTATACGCTTACATACGCCTTCGAAGTGCTTTACACTCCCGGCTCAGGTAACGGCTGGAGTCAGACTGCCAGCATGAAGTTATATACAGTGAACTATGCCGATTACTTCGGATTCACCATCACGGGTGCCGAAGGAGAGGCAAAGGGTGAGTTCAAGCTTGACGCCACGACAGACTGGTCGATGAACTGGGGTCTTGACAACGGCGTGCTCACACCCGGTGGAAGCAATATCGTTACGGAGCCCGCAGGCTTGTGGTGGGTCAAGGCAAATTTGAATGCCTTGAGCTGTCAGTTGATTCACGTCGAAACCATCGGTATTATCGGTCTGAACAACGACTGGGATAACGATATTGTTATGACTCCCTCTGCCGATTTGATGAAGTGGACTGCCACCATGAAGGCCGACGGCGACACGAGCTTCAAGTTCCGTGTCAACCATGGCTGGGATGCCAACCTCGGTGGCACACCGGAGAAGCTGGTGGCTGACGGTGACAACATGAGCATCGGCGCAGGTACGTACGAGGTTACGCTGAACATCAGTAGCGTGCCCTACACCTGCACCTGGGTTAAGAAGTAAGACACAACACCGATACGAAAAGGAAGGTCCGGGACTCCGAGTCTCGGACCTTCTTTATTTTATATATCTGATCGGTTGCTGATTGGGGGGTGTCAGCCGTTGAGTTTGTCGAGGGTGGTGCGGGGGAAGGCGTCGATGAACGAGCCGGGGGTGGCGTTCAGCACCCGGACGCCTCGGCTCTGGGCGTAGGCCTGCACGGCGAAATAGGAGCGGAAAGCCACGGCGAACGATTCGTACAGCTGATGGATGTGGATGTCTTTGTACAGCTCCTCGATGCGCCTCAGTTCGTCGTCGTCGTCCTCGTAGTAGTGGGGCTGCACCGTCACCACGCGGTTGCGGTCGGTGACCCACAGCGTCTGGCTCCAGTTGTGGTCGGCGCCGGTGAGGACAATGCGTCTGAAACCCTCGCGGATCATGCACATTATGGCCGGTATCAGCACGTTGCGCGGGCGCGGCATGGCCAGTCCCATGCGGAACAGCCGATGGGTCACGCCCGTCCAGCCTTCGGCCGGGGTAAGGTTGAAGTACTTGACCGTGATGTTCTTGGGCAAGGTCTTCAACCCCGGATATTTGCGGAACCTGGCCGGCACGAAAATGGTCAGCGGCCAGTCGATGCGGTTTACTATGTCCCACAGCTTGGGAACGTTGTCCGAAGCCGCCGGATTGAAGAACACGCCGTCGGCCAGCAGGTAGTATTCCGGCTTCAATACCAGGAAATCGGGTGTCATGGCCGACCAGTTGACAGCTAATTTGGGCGTGGAGTCCAGCACCTCGCGGTATATGGTAAGCGCTTCCTTCAGGCTCGGGCCGTTGCCCATGATTATGACCGTGTCGCGCCGAGCGGACGATGCCGGCGAGGGTCGCCCCGACATCAGAGGCACTTTAACGAGCGAGGCCGCAGTTTTAGTGGCCTCGCTCATGAATTTCTGGATCTTTTCGATGGTTTTCATCAGATGGAGAGACGGCGCAGCGTGGACAGCAGATCCTGGTTGATCGGCTTGTCGTTCTTGATTGCCTTGGTGAAGGGTATGTAGACTATTTCGTCGTTCTTGATACCGATCATCACGTTGCGCTGGTCGTCGAGCAGGGCGTCTACGGCAGCGGCGCCCATGCGGGAAGCTAAGATGCGGTCGTTGGCCGTAGGCGAGCCGCCGCGCTGCAGGTGGCCTAAGATGGTGACGCGCACGTCATAACCGGGATATTCCTCCTTGACGCGCTGAGCCAGGCCCATTGCTCCGCCGGTGATGGGGCTTTCGGCCACAAGGACTATCGACGAGTTCTTCGACTTGCGGAAGCCGTTCTTGATCAGTTCCGACAGCTGGTCGACCTGCGTGGAGATCTCGGGGATGATGGCGGCCTCGGCGCCGCTGGCGATAGCGCCGTTCAGGGCGAGGAAGCCGGCGTCGCGGCCCATGACCTCGATGAAGAACAGGCGCTCGTGGCTGGTGGCCGTGTCGCGTATCTTGTCCACGCAGTCCATGATGGTGTTCAGGGCCGTGTCATAGCCGATGGTGGTGTCGGTGCCGTACAGGTCGTTGTCGATGGTGCCGGGCAGACCCACGATGGGGAACTGGAATTCGTTGCCGAAGATGCGTGCGCCGGTCAGAGAGCCGTCGCCGCCGATGACGCACAGCGAGTCGATGCCGCGTCGCTTCAGCACGTCGTAGGCGCACTGGCGTCCCTCCGGTGTCTGGAATTCCTTGCAGCGCGCCGTCTTAAGGATGGTGCCGCCGCGCTGTATGATGTTCGACACGTTCTGGGTGGAGAACTCCTCGATCTCGTCATAGATGAGGCCGCGATAGCCGCGATAGATGCCGTAAACTTTAAATCCGGCGTAGATGGCTGCGCGCGTCACGGCGCGGATTGCCGCATTCATGCCGGGAGCATCGCCGCCCGACGTCAGAATGCCTACTGAATTGATATTATTCATGATTTTTCAGGCATTTTACATTCTAAGTACAAAAATAACAAAAAAACGGCATAGTTGGGCAATAATGCCACAAAAAAGCATTATATTTGCAAAGTAAGATAACTTAGGCGTGGTTTGGCGACGCCGAAACGACTCAAAACAGGTAAGGAAAAGGAATGGACAGGATAGTGACGACAGGCACCTTCGACGGATTGCATCGCGGGCACCGTCTGTTGTTGGAGAGTCTCCGCATGGAGGGGGAGCAACGTGGCTGGAAGCCGGTTGTGGTGACGTTTGACCGGCATCCGCTGGCCATGATCAATCCTGCGCGGGCACCTCATATCCTGATGCTTCCGGGTGAGCGTGACGCTCGTCTGCGCGATCTCGGGTTCGAAGTGGCCGAGGTGCATTTCGACGAGGAGATGCGCCGTCTCACGGCCGAGGCCTGGATGCGCCGGCTGCGCGACGAATACGGCGCCAAGGTGGTGATGCTGGGCTATGACAACACGTTTGGCAGCGACGGCACGGACCTGGGCATCCGGGATTATGAGGAATTGGGTCGTGGCATGGGGGTAGAGGTGCTTGGCTGCGGCGTAGAGCCGGGAGTAAGCTCGAGCGACATACGTCGCGCGCTTGCGGCAGGCGACATAGCCGGCGCCAACGCCATGTTGGGTTATGACTGGACGCTGCGCGGCAACGTGGTGCATGGCCGCGAGATGGGACGCGACATAGGTTTCCGCACGGCAAACCTCAGCGTCGATCCGCGACTGCAACTGCCCGGTCGCGGTGTGTACGCCACAATGGTGACGATGCCCGACGGCACGGAGCTGCCGGCTGTCACCAACATAGGGATGCGCCCCACGTTCGGCGAACAGGGCCCCGTGTCGGTCGAAACGCACATTCCCGGTTTCGCGGGAGACCTGTACGGCGCGGAACTCTGCATCCGACCTGTGACCAAAATACGCGACGAGGAGCGCTTCAAGACCATAGGCGACCTACGCCTCGGCATCGAGCGCGACGTGGCCCGCAGCCTTGAGATATTGAACTCATGCACTGCGTGAGACTTAAACAAAGAACCATAAAAAGACACGAAATAATGGAAGTAATAAATTTTGACGAGCATCCGAGTCTGGTGAGCCGCTATATGGAGGAACTCCGCGACGTCACCGTCCAGAACGACCCGATGCGTTTCCGCATCAATCTGGAGCGTATAGGCCAGATCATGGCGTACGAGATCTCGAAGCGTCTCGAATATAAGACCGTGACCGTCACCACGCCGTTGGGCGAGGCCGAATGTCACGAGCCTGCCGACAAGGTGGTATTGGCCACCATACTGCGTGCCGGGCTGCCGTTCCATCACGGATTCCTGTCATACTTCGACCATGCCGAGAACGCATTTGTCAGCGCCTACCGCCGATACCGCGAGAAGGGCGACTCGTTCGACATCGTGGTGGAATACCTTGCGTCGCCTTCCATCGAAGGCAAGACGCTGATCATCGTTGACCCGATGCTGGCCACCGGCTCGTCGATGGAGTTAGCCTACAAGGCGCTGCTGCAGAAAGGCACGCCCGCCAAGATACACATAGCATCCGTCATAGCCTCGGAACCCAGCGTGGAATACGTGCGCACACATTTCCCGCAGGAGAAGTCGACGCTGTGGTGCGGAGCCATCGACAAGGAAATAAACGCCCATTCATACATAGTGCCTGGTCTCGGCGATGCCGGCGACCTCGCCTACGGCCGTAAGGACTAAGAAATCATGCTCATAACCACACTCGAGGCAATGAACTTCAAGAACATCGGGGAGGCCTGTCTGGACTTCTCCGAGGGAGTGAACTGTTTCGTGGGGCGCAACGGCATGGGCAAAAGCAACCTTCTTGAGGGCATCCACTTCCTGAGCATGGCGCGCCCGATGCAGTCCATGCCCGAGAGCGGACTGATACGCCACGGCGAGGACATGCTCTTGGTCAAAGGACATTACCTTACCGACGCAGGCGGCGACGAGGATGTGTCCATCGGCATCAAGCGCGGCAAGGGGAAGACCCTGTTGCGCAACGGCAAGGAATACGGCAAGCTGTCGGAGCATATCGGCCGCTTCCCGATCGTGGCCGTGACGCCCGCGGACTCGATGCTGGTGATCGGCAGCGGCGAGATGCGCCGCAAGCTGCTGGATATGGTCATCTCGCAGACCGACCGCCGCTACCTGGCCGAGCTGATACGCTACAACCGCGGGCTGGAAAGCCGTAACCGGATGCTGCGTGCCGGCGTGCGCGACAAGCTGCTGTACGAAAGCGTGGAGGCCGGCATGTGTTCGGCCGCAGCCACGGTGTACGAGGCGCGCAAGGCATGGACCGAGTCGATAAGACCGATATTCCGCCGCTACTACGAGGAAGTGGCGGGCGAACAGGAAAAGGTGTCGCTCACCTATACGTCGGTGTTGGACGGCAAGCCGCTGCAGGCCATACTGGACGAGGGTCGCGCCAAGGACGGCGTGTTGGGCTTCACGCATCAGGGCGTGCACCGCGACGACCTCTGCATGGAGCTGCGCGGACACTCCATGCGCCGCGTGGGCAGCCAGGGTCAGCTCAAAAGCTATGTGATAGCCCTGCGGCTGGCCATCTACGAGCACCTGTGCGACGTGACGGGCGTGAAACCGATACTGCTGCTGGACGACATATTCGACAAGCTGGACTCCGAGCGCGTGGGCCGCATCATGCGCACGGTGAGCAGCGGGAACTTCGGCCAGATCTTCATCACCGACACCAACCGCGAGCATCTGGACGAGACGGTGTCGACCCTGGTGGGACCGAGCCGTATGTACGAGGTGGAGGAGGGCCGCTTCACAGTGTTATGAAGCGTGTGGAGGCCGAGGCGCTCGGCGACGTGCTGCGGCGCGCCATAGAGGAACAGAACATGACGCAGAAGCTGCTGGAGACGCGCGCCTGCGCCATCTTCCCCGAGACACTCGGCCGCGACCTGGCGTCGCTGTGCGGCCGTCCCACGGTCAACGCCGGCGTTATGACGGTGCCCGTGGCCAACGCCTCGCTGAGACAGGACCTGGCCATGTGCCGCTCACGGCTCATGGAAGCATTGAATAAGAAATTAGGACAGAACGTGATCAGTGGCATACGCTTCACGTCCTGACGCGATATAAAAGAGAAAGAGAATAATGATAGACATAGACACGTTGCCGCCGCTGTCGGCGTTTCCGCACCGCATACCGGTGGAGATACGGTTCAACGACATAGACATCCTGGGGCATGTGAACAACACGGTGTACTTCTCGTTCTACGACACGGGCAAGGCGTGGTATTTCAAGGATATAGTGGACTGGGAGATAGACTGGCGCCAGGTGGAGACGGTCATCGCCAACGTGGAGTGCACATACATGGAGCCGCTGATGTTCGGCGAGGACCTGGTGGTTGGCACGCGCTGCGAGGCGATACACGACCGCAGCTTCCACATCCTGCAGGTCATAGCCGACGCCCGCACGGGCCGCATCAAGTCGGCGTGCCGTACGGTGATGGTTAGCTTTGACCCGGCCACGCAGAAGTCGGCGCCCATGCCCGACAGATGGCGTCGTGCCCTGCAGCGCTCCATAGCCCTGAATCCGATAAATCCGGATTAATCACGATAAAATTGAATTAAAACCCCGATGAATAGCATAAACGACATAATGCGCTCCATTCTGGAGCGGGAATCGCAGGCCATACTTGACATCCCCGTCACGGACGACTATGGCCGCGCGGTAGACCTGATAGTGGAGCACGTGAACCGACGAGGCGGCAAGCTGATATGCTCCGGCATGGGCAAGGCCGGCCAGATAGCCATGAACATCGCCACCACCTTCTGCAGCACCGGCACCCCGGCCGTGTTCCTGCACCCCAGCGAGGCACAGCACGGCGATCTCGGCATCATTCAGAAGAACGACCTGCTGCTGCTGCTGTCCAACTCCGGCAAGACCCGCGAGATAGTGGAGCTGGTGCAGCTGGCACGCGTGCTGAACCCCGAAATTCCGATAATTGTTATAACAGGAAACCCCGAGTCGCAGCTCGGCACGCACGGCGACGTCACGCTGAGCACGGGCAACAGCCCCGAAGTGTGCCCGTTAGGTCTGACGCCCACCACATCCACCACCATGATGACCGTGATGGGCGACGTGCTCGTGGTGGCTACAATGCAAAAGATAGGATTCACCAAGGAGGAATACGCCAAGCGTCATCACGGCGGGTATCTCGGCCACAAGTCCTCGGGTCAGTCCGGTAACCCTGAAATATGTTGAGAAAATGAGTCTTATGAAATACGCCCCCCATTTCAAGGGGATGAAGATGGATTCGGACGACGCCCGTATCCTGGAGACTGTGGTGAATCAGCGCAAGGAGGCTCTTGAACTGTTCGAGGCCGAGGAATACAACAAGGTTCTCGAAAAGACCGTAGAGTCGCTCAAGGCCCTGCGCGATTTCTCCGACTACAGCCATGTGGAATTCCGCGAGGCCGTGGTGGTGTTGCTGTTCGACCTGTCGGAGATACACTACGCGCTGAAGGACTACAAGCAGTCGAAGAAGGAACTGGAACAGATCTTCAAGTTCCTGGAGCCGTTGCTGAAGCTGGACGCCGACCGTTTCGGCAAGTATCACGTCATGGCCATGGAGCTGAGCACGCGCATTCTGCGCAGCCGCAAGAAGATGCTGGACATGCTGGCCAAGCAGCAGATCCACACCGGCCTGCTGTACGACAAGGTGCACAACGGCGTAGCCACGGCCACCGACAAGCTGGTGGAGTCGCTGTGCAAGGATGCCGAGATGATGGCCTCTACGGGCGATTACAAGGGCGCCGTGAAGTTCTATATGGAAGCCATCAAGCTATCGAAGAAGCGTGCCGGCCGTGTCACGCGCCGCGAGGTGGCCATGACCATCGAGGTAGCGCGTCTGCTGATGCGCAGCCGCTCGCAGACGGAGCGTGCCCGCCGCCTGCTCAACGCCGTACTGCCGCACGCCGTGGCCCTTGAGATAGTGGAACTGGAGCAGGAGATACTCAGCCTGCTTGACAATATCGAGATAAATGTGATCCACGATTCGGCATGGCGCCAGTTCCTGGCCAAGATGCAGACTGCAACCCGATTCCTGAAGAAGGACAAGGAGACCGAAGAAAATAATTGAATTTGATTATGACTGATACAGTATCACCGGGCAAATATGTAGAGTACTCGTACACGCTTACCGACGCATCGACGGGCCGCAAGCTGTTCGAGGCTGCGAAAAATCGTCCCGACCAGATGGTATATGGCGTTAGCCAGGAGGTAGTCCCGGGCCTCGTTGGCGCCATGGAGGGCCTGAAGGCCGGCGACAGGTTCGAGGTGACGCTGCCCCCGGCAGCGGCCTTCGGCGAGCGCAACGAAGAGGATGTGGTGGAACTTGACCGCGCCATATTCGAGCGTGACGGCAAGCTTGCCGAAGAAGTGAAGGTAGGTGCCGCGCTCCCGATGATGACGGCCGAGGGATATCGCGTGATAGGCACCGTAGTGGCCATAGGACCTAAGGTGGTGATGGACTTCAACCACCCGTTCGCAGGGCTGACGGTTACGTTTGCCGGCGAGATAGAGACGGTGCGCGACGCTACCGAGGAGGAGATGATAACCGCTTGCAGGCAGGCGGGGGCGCACGACTTCATCAGCGCACTGCCGAACGGCTACGATACATATATCGGCGAGCGCGGCCTGAAGCTCTCCGGCGGTCAGAAGCAGAGGATATCAATAGCAAGGGTGTTTCTCAAGAATCCGCCCGTGCTGCTGCTTGACGAAGCGACCTCGGCGCTCGATAATGAGAGCGAGAGGCTCG
>OIGD01001057.1_pt1 | contig 27810 bp, 47 predicted proteins | sample 1582211 | NCBI WGS metagenome assembly OIGD01 (sample SAMN04414078, study PRJEB24778) | human gut metagenome | material: faecal | host: Homo sapiens
AGCCAACCACCTTATCTTTAAATATCTTCATCATTTCCTCATTCAGATGCATCCCCTGCTGAGTATGCCAGCGGTGTAAGGTCGCTGTATCTTCCACCTCCCATTGCAATGAAAAACATTCTGAATCCTGCTCTTTATGACTAAGGATGTGCGTAAGACGGGGATTTTGCAATATTCCCGTTTTTTCCACTTCGGGAATGTAGCTTTCACTAAGCCAAATGACAAAATTACGCGCATCGTCAATACCTGTTTGATAAGTTGTATTATAAATTAACATATTTATAGTCTTTAAGTTAAAAAAGACCTGCTCCGCAGACCTTCATTTTCTCATTAAAAAGTGGAGCATGCGAGACTCGAACTCGCCACCTTTAGACTGCCAGTATGAATTCTGATCTGCGCTTACTATACTGACAAGCAGAAGGTTATCTATCCATTCAAAATCCTCCAAGATTCGTTTTAGTAAAAATCATCTTGATTTTCTATTTTATTTTATTCATTATTTTCCCTGTTCTAACGTCCAAATACTAAAAAGCCGTTCAACTCACTACTATAATTGAACGACCATAAACATTCAAGGGATTTCCTTTTCATACATTAACCAAAATTGTAAGGCATCAGAGAGCACAGACCAGCCAACCACTTTTTGTTGCCAGACTAAAACCTAATGCATCCATAATACCCTCAATTTCCAATGAGAAGTACACTATAGATTTGCGAGCCATTTTTTCCCGGATTTTGTGTTAAGCCACACCAAAAATCCACCACCTACAACAGCACTTATTGTATATACTAAACTTAACATGTCCATAATCCACTTTATTTTAAAATTGTATTTCCTATTCTAATAAAAATGATGGTAGAGATTCCACCTATAATAACCCTGTATATGTCAAGAGTTATATCTACATCAGGCTTCATGGAAACTATTCCACCTACAACAAGTCCGGCAAATGAAAGTTTTGCTAAATCAAAAAACAACCCGGCAAGTTTTTCCCGTCTTACCTTGTCCTTTTCCTTGACTTCTTTCTTTACTTCCTGTTGTTCACTCCAACTTCCCATTCAAATTAAGATTTATTGCAAATATACGAAAATCAAACAATAAACAATAACATAAACCATTTATTTAACACACTTCACCCTTCGGCAAATTGGCCAGCACCTCATCTATGAAAATTGATCGGTAGTGTGGGCATTCCAGCACTCCCTTTTGCTTCGCTTCCCGGTACACTTTGGAAAAGAGCTTTGCTTTCTCCTGGATTGTTGCTGGAATCTCTTCAATGGGCGTAGACAGAAATCGACATCCCCACCCTTTGCATGAAGGTGAAAGCCTACAGTGTTTTTGATTTTTCCACTGACATGAACAGTCATATATGCTTTGAATCATATATAATAAAACTCCAATATTCACATTGCAGCACTAACAATACATTTGCTAATGCTGCAATTATCTTTAATTAATCTTCTAGAACTTTTATCCTATTCCTTATGTTCGTACATATCGATCGCCTTAAAGAATTCATCCTCATAGTTATAAATATCATCAAGGCTTTCAATAACATGTTTCACATCTTTCTTGTTTTCGTCAATAAACTGAACTACTATACCTAGCCAAGCATAATCTAACATTTTCCAGAATAGTCATATTATAAATCCCCCTTTAATGCACTATCTTTGATTTCTGCTTTAATATTACAATCTTTCAATATCTTTTCAACCTTTTTCCGATCTTCATCAGTTGTTCCAGGTCCCATTGTTATTTCTAAATGCTCTAAAACTTCCTGCTTTAATGGAATATAAAGGGCTGTTCTACTCAGCTCCATTCCATTTCTATAAGCAGTACCAAGAGCCAACGGAAAGCTCAAAGGATGATTGCTCATTAAAGCCGGTTCAAACGGTTGTGCATGAATAATGAAACGGCTTTCATTCTGTAATCCCCATTCCCTTTTCTTATAAATGCCAATATTATCATGTTTAAACGCAACTCCTTGATCAAAGCATTTGATAGCTTCTTTATAATATAGCTCAATATTTTGTTCATATTTCACATCAACAAGACCGACTTTATTAATATAAGAACTGACTACAAAATTTTCAAAACAATATTCCCTATTATTATAAAATGATCTATTAACAGTTCCCACATCGTAAGTTTCAAACATATCCTCATCCAAACTTATCCTTACACCTTTATTCCCTTTCCCGTATCGATTCCATAAATCAATATTTTCCATTTCCGACTTAGTCCAACAACTCACAAAAGTATATTTACCTAATTTTATATTCGTATCATAAACCGTTGAGTCATATTTATATTCTGCTTTATCATCCACTTGATCCAAACGATTAAACTTTATACTTTTGTTCTTAAGAATCATTTCTAATGTTTCAATAGAAGTATAATGATGTATTTTCATCTTAAATTTAATTATAAGTTTATCCTATTTTATTTGATCTTTGTAGATTGCATTCTTGGCATAAAAGCTAAAGCTCCCCACACTAGTATCACCGACTTCATTATTACATTGTCTAACGTTTTTTCGTATTAAACAATCATCATCCCATTATAATTCTAATAGTTTTTTTCTATTAGTCCAATTAACGACTACAGACTCCGCTTCATCCGATATCAAGTCAAGATATTGTTTCAATTTTTCAATTTTATATCCTGAAGCTTGATCATTCACAACCGTCACACGCCTATGTATCTGCTTTTTTAGCATTGTCCTATTTATTAACTGGAAATTCATATTAGAACGTCCAATACTACCACGAAAATAAAATTCAGTAGTACCAGTTACATAATTAAACAATGTAAATCTATCACTTCTTTTAACAACAGCATTAAATTTTATATCCTTATACCTCTCATCAATAAACCCATTAAACGACAATTCCTTCTTATCAAACCCAGCTGTAAGAAAGTTACTCACCTGCGTACGGAATCTCTTTTGCAAATCCTTATCCTTATCATCTTGAAATTTTATAAAAGAAGAACTTACCACGGTTGAAATAAAATTAGACACCTCAAGAACCAAATTTGGTACTAATTCTTTTTTCATTGTAGTTTTATAATAATAAATTTTATTGTTTGATTCCGTCTCACGTATAGAATATTGTTCCTTATAATAAGTGAACAGTCTTAAATAAGACTCATCATCACTATCGAAAAAATTATTATAGTAATTTTCACTAATCCAACCACCATCAGTAATAATGTAATAGCCCTCTCTTTCTGTTAGAAAAACAGAAACAAAGCAATCATTTGTGGTAAAGAAAGGCGTTATTATTTCTATGGTCTTTCCATATTTTTTCACTTTCCACAAAGAACTAAATGACGCTATTATAATCTTTATTATATCTTCCATGATTATTCAATATCAAATTGTACATTTTCTAAAGGATCAATATTTTCTTCCATTTTAAAAGGAAGAACACCTGGGGTCGAAATTAAATCAAAATTTTCAAATTTTATATTGGCCTCCTGCATAAAATGCAAAACACACATAGAAATATCTTCCAAAACTTTTGATTGCTTTTCATCCAACAGCACCTTTGTCTTGTAAGCTATCTCCTTTCCATCAGCTACGAACCGATGAAAATGAGGAGTTGGAACTTGTTGTTCCTCTATAGGAATAGGCAAATTGGAATTCCTATGAGAAGGTCCCGTAGAATCATATCTAAAAAAAGGTCTTTCACAAAAAGGAACACAGCGTAAAATGAATTTAAAATCTTTTTCTTCAGTTTCTTTTTGTTGTATGGTAAAAATTATATCATTTGGTAAGACATCGCTATAAGTAGGAGTATTTTTTTCTTTATAATCCGGTCTGCTATTTTTCTTTTCGTCAAGAACGATTTTGTTATTTAACAAAATTTTCTCTTCATCTATTAAGGAGCAATAGCTTTTATAATTATCTCTAACTTTAATATTGACTTTCATCTTTAGCTTATATAAACATTGTGTTTAAAATGGTTCTTATTTAGGAATAACTCTTATAAAATGATATGTAACAGTTCCATATTTTGTTAGAAGATAGTCATTTACATACATTCTTGCTTCAGAATTTAGTTTTTCTTGAGAGTTTGAATTAGACACAAATTCTAGATTCTGTATTTCTCCATTATATTCAAATATAGCTATATATTCTTTCATCATTATCCTATTTTATTTGATTTTTGCAAATTACATTTTTGACATAATAATTGAAGATTCTCCACTGTAGTCGCACCACCTTTGGAAAAGGGAATAATATGGTCAAGCTGCAGGTTTTCAGTAGAACCGCAATAAACACATCTTCCTCCATCCCTTCTCCAAACTGCATCTACGACATCTTTTGGTATAGGTGGTCGTTTCCCAGCTTCTGGGAATAAAATACCCTCATCCATTAGTTCACGTAAAGCCATTTTTTCTAACTGCTCTTTACGTTTCTTTTTAAGGAGTTTTTCTTTTATAGCTTCAATTTCTTCACGTTCTCTTTTAGCCTTTGCTTCATTTGCCATACGTTCAACTTCCTGTTCGTGATTCAATATAGCTTCAGGAGAAAAGTCTATTTCAAGAATATCAGAAAAATCCTCAACAGGTTTATGGTTTCTTTTGTACATCTCATTATATATGGGAGCCAAAATACGAACCGCACACTTTTCAACAGGATATTTCAATATAACATATCCAAAAAAAGTTGTTTTTAAAGAAACCGGGTCTGACTTTCCGTCTTCATGGAAAAATTCCTTTAGGCTGTCATCAAAACTAGTGAAGACAGGAGCGTAATTCAATTCTTCTGTTCTAAAACTCTTAAAACACAAAATGCTTTTATATTCTCCTATCGTACGCCATTCAAACATAACAGGAAACAAATTAGGGTTATCTCTTATTCCGATTTGCCATTTGTCTCTGAAGCCCTTACAAGCGATAGCCTCAATTTCCTCCGATGTGTAGTATTCCTTTTGGGAAACAAGTTCTTCTTTTATAGCTTTCTTTTGGCTGAATATGTTGAATAAACTCATCGTCTTCTTGGTCTTTGTAATTCTATAACATTGAATATCTGCTTCACGTCAGAAAGGCTGATGACTTTATCCAGGTACATTGAGTTCAGTGAGTGTATTGTGATGGTATGGTTTTCCACATTATGATCAATGATACGCTTCACCAGTATTCCTTCAGTATGTACGATAACGAAATCCCATTTTCTGATATGCAGTTTGCTATCTGCCCATAGATGCGGCATAATTTCCCGACACAGCAGGCGGTCACCTTCCAAAATGGCATCCTCTGTCCCGTCATTCATACTGTCTCCTTTCACCTCAAAGGCAACGTAGTGTCCTTGCGCTTCATGGTCTACTATATATGGTATAGTAGGCAAAGTTGCCATGTATGCTGCATCCGCGTATCCGCAGAGGTATCCTGCTTGCGCGTATTGACTCACGAGTGGTACACGTAGTATGATTGGCTCGTCAATCGGAGATGCTTCATCATAAGAAGTTATATCAGTTAGCATACTTCCTTCTCCAGTTAGTATCCATGCAAGATTATATTTAGGAAAGGCGGAAACTATTTTTTCACATGTACTCCTTGACGGAGAGCGTTTTTCATTGATAATACGGGTTATAGTGACATTATTTGAAATGCCAATAGCCTTACTGAAGGAATTTTTATTAAGTCCTTCTTCATCCATTATTTTTTGTATGCGTTCCCAAGGTTTCATATCGATATATACTAACTGTTAGTTAAATGTTGTAAATAAACTAACTTTTTATAAGCAAAAGTTTGCATTAATACAAACAGTTAGTATCTTTGCAACATCAAACAATAAACAACAGCACAAAGGAACGAAAAATAGTTCGGAAGTGCAAAAATATTGACTAACTAAAAAGAGGTAAACTCTGTGTTCTTTGATTTATTGATGTTGCAAAGTTTTTGAAAGAGTATCTATGGTGCGTGAAAGATTTTCAATTGTTCGCTGCTGACTCTCAAGCATCTGCTTTTGACTTTCAATTAAAGACATGAGATTATCTATATCCTGAACAGGTTTTGTTTCAAACGACACGTTAAGGATATTCGATAATTCAGTTAGATATTCATTCTTAAAATTTTTAGCATTTAACCTACTATTAAGCGTTTGGGCTGTGATACCAAGTTTGTCAGCCACTTCTGCTAATACAAATCCATTTTCTAATAATATGGAGCGAACCTCGTTTCCTGTCATAAAGTAAAATAAAGTTAATATAAAGAATTAATTTGCTGAATAAAGACTTTATAAAGATAAATTCTTTATCTTTGCAGCATCAAACAACAAACAATAAACAAAGAAAGCAAGTTTGAGTGAGATAACCAAATAAAAGTAATAACTAAAAAGAGGTAAGACAATGAAAAGATTCGATTTACGACAGATTATGAGAGATGCCCACAGAACTTACAAGTATGTAGGCAAGAAACAAGGCAAGACCTTCGGTGAAGTTCTGAAATCAACATGGAAACTGGCAAAACTGAATGTTACAATGCAGGAAGAGCTGGCAAGACAACAGGAAGAAAGAAATAACAAGGTGTTCACTCCGGTCAAAGCAGAAAAAGTCACTTTCAAAGCCGAATGGTCAGACTGCTACAACTCCAACAGCCGTGGATATTTAGGCTCCCAGTACTGCGGAGATTAAGCGGTAACGGCCAGCGAGCCTACCTTTTGATGGGATTACCGCTACTAAATGGAGTTTGACCATAACAAACAGGAGAAGCGACACTCCGCAACAACACATCCCGAAAGACTCGGAACTGGTGACAGCAGAAGCAGACTTGAGTAGGGTTACGGGTGCAGTCCCGGAGGTAACTGAAAGCTGCCGTTTGCGTACTGAGAAAGGTACAATGCAATACGCAATATTCCTGAGTGAACAAGCGGCAAAGGGCGCCAAGCGTGTAAGGGTAAAATAAAAAGGGCAATCATGCCCCGAACGGTTATGCAGTGAAGAACAGTAGCTGACAACTCCGGTGGGAAGACCAGAGAGAGGTTATCGGGGCACAAACTAATAATATCTACTTATGAGAAACCTAATTAGATTAAACAAAGAAATCAACCTTTCGATAATGCCGAAAGGCTGGAAGGGCGGAAAGGAAAATCAAATTTCATGTCTGACTCTTTACATGACAAAAGAAGAAAGAGAAAAAATCATGTTAAAATTCTCTTTATACCGCAACAAAGCCTACAGAGTTGAAATAATGTGCTACCTATTATCTAATTACATCGCTCATATATGCGGAAAACCTTGTGAAAGTATTGCAATGAAAGTCTGGAAATATGGTAAAGAATACAATACCCCTAATAAGTATGTATATTATTCTATCGGGGCAATACCTGTAGACTTGAAAAACGCCGTTTCCCTCAACATGAGCAAGAGTGGTTATCGGTTCAGAAACGAAATATATTACCATGCAGTTACAGCTTTCTATAATGCTCCTGACAGACTGTTGGACAGAATGTGCAAAAGGATAGCATATATGAAAAATCCCAAAGCAAAGTATGACATATCCGTTAGGTTACAAACTGTTATCCCGGAAGAAATATACCAAATGATAAATAGTTACGCGAACCAAAACGGTATGAATGTATGTGATTTGATAAGGATTGCGCTGAGAGCGTCTTGTGTTTCGAAAAAAGAAAGAGCTTTGGACGACTCCATGATAGGAAAAGTGTTCAGCCTTTATAGACTGATAAAACAGCCAGCATATCCTTTTACGGCAAATCCTAACAACAGGGCATTATTAGTTGAGATCAAAGGTGAAAGAGAGATGTACTATCTAATGAAACTCATGAAGCGTAGAAGGATTTCCAATGCGGAAATGTTGAGGAAAGCAATTAGAGCACTGGATGATGTAATAAGTCACAAAGACAAGATTAAAAGGAACGTGACAATAGAGCCCCAATCCTATGATGAAAATGAAGAGGATTATTGGTATGATAAAATAGCAAAGAATGATTTTGCAAGATCTATATACTTATAAATGAAAACAATGATTTCCATCTGTGGAGCATCCTTTCTAGTGCTCCTTCTTACCATGCAGAACATGGACGCATGGTTTTGGGTGGCGGCAGCATCATTCACCGCCACACTACTAGTGATAAGCAACGAACTTGACAATATTGAAAATCAAAAAAAAATAAAGCTATGACAACAGTAGAAGAATTACAAAGCATGACACACGAAGACCTTGTAAGACGTGTACAAGAACTGGAACAAGACCTTAAAGAAGTCAAGGAACAGAGCGACATGTGGCTCGATTCGTTCACCCGCCTACAGGCACGACACGAAAGCAGCATTAATGCTCTAGACAACATCGTTAAACTCGCTAAATTGAAGTAATATGGTAAAAGTAACAGAAAATTGGGCGGCCACATTGAGAGCGATGAAGGTAGGTGATATCGTTGTGTTCCCTGTGCGTGCGATATCTTCCGTCAACACAACCATTTCCAGACTAAGATTGGAGATGTGTGTAGAAAATGCCGATTGGAAACGAACAGGAGAGGTTGACCGCAAGCGCGGAGAGTTCAAAATCCAGCGTGTGTCATGATTACGCTATCAGAGCGCGAGCATCTTGTCGCCGAACAATATTGCAAGGGTTTAGCCGACAAGGAAGTAGCCGACAGTCTGCAACGCTCGGAATGGACCATCAAAGCACAGAAGCGGGATATATACAAAAAGCTGGGTATTTCCAAAGATACCGAGCTTGTATTATACATGTTCTGTGAGCGCATGAAGATCAACTTCGATATAAAAGAGATACGTAAACACGGGCTTGAGCTATTCTTCTCCATCCTGTTCCTTGTCATTGCCGCATTGGATTTTCATCCCGACATGAAACAATGCAGCAGAGCAAAGACAAGAACCACCCAAGTATCAAGAACAAGACGAACAAAAACAGATTCAGATTATGAACTATACAGTTAACAACCAACTACGGACATCCATCTTATTTGATGGAACGGCAGAAGCACGGCTAGCAGACATCCTAGCCATCATGGACACTCATACATTCGGTAAAAGAGAAGCGGCCAAAATAGTTGGAGGCATAGGAAGGCTTATCAGACTGATCGAAGAAAACAAAATACGTTCCGACAAGCCTACATGCGCACAAAACGGGAAATGGTTCTGCAATGCCAGTGATGTCCTGCGTTATGCACAGGTCAAAATGCCAAGGAAGCCTAGAAAATTAAAAAAGAAAGTGGCATAAGCCACACGGGTAATTAGCTTAATGGAAAAGCGGTATTCACTTTTTTCTTTACGTTCAGACGGTTTGTGATTGTTTTCAGGAGGAATACAGATACAGGTTCGAATCCTGTATTACCCACACCCAAAGAGAGGGAGCCGTACACCCTTTAAACGTAGCCATGTTAGAGACTTCAAGGCAGTGAAGCAGAGAGCAATTTGTTAGATAATAATTTAACCCAAAGCCGCTGGAAAGGACAGCGTGAGGTGAGAGCCCTCTTTATATGTTATATTCTATATCCTTATTTATCCCGGTGTGTCCTGGCCGACTATCCGGGAACTATTTTTTTTAACTCATTTATTAACCACTAAAAATTATTGATTATGGGACTTATCAAAAAACCTAACGAACTGACAGTTAAGAATGCCCTGTCGGCATTAATCTACGGACAACCAGGTATGGGAAAGGCTCAACCTTTGTATTGCAGCGTTCTGACACCGGAAGGATATAAGAAGTTATCCGATATATCTGTAGGAGACACCCTGATGGGATGTGACGGTAAAGAACAGAAAGTATTGGGTGTTTATCCTCAAGGAGTAAGACCTGTGTACAGAGTCATGACAAATGACGGAGCCATAACTTATTGCGATGAAGAACATATATGGAATGTTCGTTCAAGTACTGGCAATAGCCGTAAAGCAGGATTTAGAAACATGACCCTTAAAGAGATGATGTCGAAGGGTATCTCTTGCTCCTTGTCTCCATCAAGACAGCTTTCTACAAGAAAACCTATCCCACGCTTTGAGATTCCGGTAGTAGATGCTATGGAATATACTGAAAAGAGTTATGATGTTGACCCGTATATTCTTGGGGTTTTAATCGGCGATGGTTCTCTGACGGGGAATGTAGCAATATTCTCAAATCCTGATGTAGATTCACAAATAGCCAGCAACGTAGAACGACTGCTTCCGAACGGCTATTCCTTGAGTAAGAATGATGCACCGCAATGCCCTCAATACGGCATAATTCTTTCAGGCAATGGGGAAGGATATATTCAGAGAATAAAGCGGTTAGGATTGAACGTCCATTCTACAGAGAAATTTATCCCTGATTGTTACAAATTAGGAAGCCATCAACAACGTATATCTTTGCTTCGCGGCCTTATGGACACAGATGGATGTGCAATAAAAAATAGAGTTTGTTTTTCTACTGCAAGTAAGAATCTTGCTTATGATGTGGTGGAGCTTGTTAACTCTTTAGGTGGTATAGCTAATGTACATGTATACGAAAGAGAAGATAAGGGGGACGAATACCGTGTTAGCGTGAAAATCAAAGAATGCCCTTTCAGTCTTGAAAGAAAAGCTTCTGAATGGAGTAAAACTACTATATCTAGATATATAGTAGATGTGACCCGTGTAGAAGATTGTGAATGTGTCTGCATTAAGGTATCTAATGAGGATGAATTGTATGTCACTGACGATTATATAGTAACTCACAACACTACACTTGCTTTAAGTTCACCCAAACCGTTATTGCTTGATTTTGACGGTGGCGTTCACCGTGTGAATGCAGCCCACCGTGTAGACACCGTGCAAATTTCCAAATGGGAAGAGGTGGATGAAGTTCTTACGAGCGGAGAAATTGCCGAATACAAGACCATCGTTATTGATACGGCAGGAAAAATGTTATCCTTCATGGATAAATATATAATGAAGAACAATCCCAAAATGAAGAAAGCGGACGGCACACTGTCCCTGCAAGGATACGGAGTACGAAAGAACATGTTCATCAACTTCGTAAATCAAGTCACACTAATGGGTAAATCAGTAATATTCGTAGCCCATGAACGCGAGGAAAAGAACGGAGAGGACAAACAGATACGCCCTGAAATCGGAGGTTCTTCTGCTGGTGACCTGATTAAAGAGCTTGATCTTGTAGGCTATATGGAAGCCATAGGTAAGGACAGAACCATCTCTTTTGATCCGTGCGAGAAATTCTACGGTAAGAATACCTGCAATCTTCCGGCACGCATAAAGATACCAGTTATCATTAATGCAGAAGGTACAATCACCGGACCGAACGACTTTATGACAAAGATTGTAAACACTTATCAGACCTATCAGGAAAAACAGGCAGAACTGTCCTCCGAATATGAAGGTCTTATGGAAGTTATCAAGGAACAGATAGCCATGGTAGCGGATGCGGACACGGCCAACGAAGTGAAACAATCACTGGAGAGCCTGCAGCATATCTTCGACAGCAAATTACAAGCAGGTATGCTACTGAATAAAAGATGCAAGGAATTAGGGTTGAAATTCGACAAAGTAAAAAAAATATATGAAGCAGCCTAGTTATAGAATCTATCCCTCATTACTTGACAAATTCGACAAGTATCTGAGAGCTGATGAAGAAGTGGAAAACTTCTGGAACATTGATAATGAAACCGGAGAGTATAAACGCTCTCCGGAAGAAATCGAAGAGAGCCTGAAACAAGACCTTCTGGATGCTATCAACCGTGTACCGTTTGAGAGTGAAGCAGCCGACAAGGGAACAGCCTTCAATGCTATCATTGACTGCTATGTCCATTGCGAAAATCACGTGCCGACAGAGCGTTCCCCCTACTCCATCATTGGCGATAAGGAAACCAATACTATACAAGTAGCTTTCCCCGCAACGGATATCGCACCTGCACGGCATTTCCTTTTCGACAGACAATGGTGTATAGAACAGGCAGAGTATTTCAAAGGCTCATTAAGTCAGGTCTATGTATCCGCCATTCTTCCTACCCAGTACGGAAATGTGGAGTTATACGGATTTATCGACGAACTCCGAAAGGATGTTGTTTATGACATAAAATCCACATCTAAATACGAGTTCGGCAAATACGCCCACGGGTGGCAGCGCCATGTCTACCCTTATTGCCTAATTGCTTCCGGTCAGATGGAAAACATAAAGGCATTTGAGTTTACGGCTTATGCGCTGAAAGGCGGTACCAGCCGCACACCGCTTATCAGTGGTACGCAATATCCGGAATATTATACTTACAATCACGAACAGACAGTGAAACTGCTCACGGCACACGTAGAACATTTCATAGAGTTTTTGGAAGCTAATAGAGAATCTATCACGGACAAGAAGATTTTCGGACTGGAATAATGGCACAAGAAGCTATCCTTATAAAAGAAAAAGGTGTGGTAACACTGAACAAGTCCTTTGATTTCATGTGCTCGCAGCTCCGTAACGGTCGTTACAGGTTAATTATCGAACGTTACACAGAGCCGCGCACATTAAGTCAAAACGCCCTGATGTGGCTTTGGTTTACCTGTATCGAACAGGAAACAGGAACGGACAAACAGGACGTACACGATTATTACTGCAACCTATATCTACGAAGGACAACCATTATCAAAGGAAAAGAAACAGTCATAGCCGGAAGCACATCGAAACTGAACACACTGCAAATGACGGACTTTTTAAATAAGGTCAAAGCAGATGCAGCCACGGAACTGGGAATAACACTTCCCCTTCCGGAAGACCGTTATTATAACGAATTTGTCAACGAATATAAATATAGAAGATAATGAAGATCATAAAAGCTAAAATCACCAAGGACAGTACCTTGGTGGCCACCTACAAGGATGAGAATGGTACAACCACCGTAGAAGGCAAGAACCTGGTAACATCAGACCTTATCAATGCGTTCAGCAAGCTGAATCCCCACGCCGCTTTGCTTACAGAACAGAAAGAAGTGGACGGTATAGAATCAGTAGATGAAGTGCCTGATATCATAGGACAGGTGCTTGACGTTACAGGATATTCCATTGGCGGAGATGGAGATAATGAAGGGGTTACTCTGGTAGCCAAACGTTTTCTCAAAACAGGAAAAGTTCTGAACCTATGCGCTCCGTTCACCATGTTCAATAATGAGAATGAATCGTATATCAATGCCTTCGAGTTGGAGCAGGAAATCCAATCCTGTGAGTTCGAAGTCAAAGAGTATCTGTTCAACAAAAAATGGCGAATTGTACAACAGGAACTTCCGTTTGAGGAAGACACGGCGAACGCAGACGTACAACCGGACGCCATTCCAGAAGCCGGTACAGACTTCAATCAAGAGGTTGCGGAATTCCAGCAGGCTATGAATGATGCAGGGGTTGACATAATAATGAACGGAAAGAAAATTAAATCACGTAAACCACGTAAAGTCAAACAACTTGCATCATGATACCGCCGTCCCCATTTTGCGTAACTACTACCCCCAACTGCTTCAAACTAGCCTTCCCATATCATCCAAGATTAGTGGAGCTGGTCAAACGGATTCCAAGTGTAAAACAGAATATCCGGGCAGCCTATATCGCTGACGAAAAAGCTTGGAAGGTTTCTCTACAAGATAAGGAATACGTGAGGATGATGGCAGATTGGGCGGTACAGACAAGGATATGCAGCCGGGTACAGCACAAAGTGACAACAAGAGAGTATAATGACTATACTATTCCCGACCTTCCAAAACTTACGGTTCCACACGGATTGCTGTTAGAACCGTACGAATATCAGAAAGAAGGCATCGCTTATGCGCTACAGCACAAGCGGTGCATATTCGGGGACCAACCGGGACTGGGAAAGACATTACAGGCAATAGGCACGGTTACGATAGCAAAAGCGTATCCGTGCCTTGTCATTTGTCCGGCCGCATTGAAAATAAACTGGCAACGTGAATTTAAGAAATTTGCCGGAAAAAATGCCATGATTCTGGATGATCGCAATAAAGCCAGTTGGCACCGTTTCTTTGAGACTAAATGCTGCAACATATTCATAACAAATTATGAATCACTGAAAAAGTTTTTTGTACTTAAAGTAAAGGAGGATGCACGGTTTACCATGAAATCCATTGAGTTTGACCCGCGAATATCGTTATTCAAATCCGTAGTCATTGACGAATCACACAAGTGCAAATCCACCAAGACCCAGCAATCCAAGTTCGTAGAAGGAATATGTAAAGGCAAAGAATATATCTTGGAACTGACGGGAACCCCAGTAGTGAACAACAATACAGACCTTATACAACAACTCAAGATAATGGGACGATTAGAGGATTTCGGAGGATACAAGTATTTCGTAGAGAGGTTCTGCGATGGACCTAAACAGTCAAGCAATGTGAAAGAACTGAACTGGAGGTTATCATCGACCTGCTTCTTCCGGCGCGAAAAGGCCAAGGTACTCACTCAGTTGCCGGACAAGTCACGCCAATATATAGAGGTGGACATATCCAATCGCAAAGAATACGACAAAGCGGAAGCCGACCTGATACAGTATCTCCGAACTTACAAGAATGCGGACGATGAAAAGGTGGCCAAGGCATTAAGAGGCGAAGTAATGGTGAAAATGGGAATATTGAAAGCCATATCAGCCAGGGGAAAAATCAAAGTCTTTTCCGAATTCATCCATGACGTGATTGACGGAGGTGAGAAACTGATAGTCTTTGCTTACCTGAAAGAAGTAGTACAGGAATTAAAGAAGATATTCCCTGAAGCTGTCACCGTTACAGGCGAAGACAATGCTACTCAAAAACAGACAGCGGTAGACCGCTTCCAAAACGACCCTTCTTGCAAGCTGATCATCCTTAACTACAAATCAGGAGGTACAGGTCTTACATTGACAGCTTCCAGCCGTGTGGCGTTTATCGAGTTCCCATGGACTTTCTCCGATTGTGAGCAGGCAGAAGACCGAGCACATCGGAACGGACAGAAGAACAACGTAAACTGTTACTACTATCTTGGAAAGGATACTATCGACAAATATATGTATGATGTCATTCAGACCAAAAAAGGAATAGCCAACGGAGTGACAGGGACGGATGATGTGGTTAAGGAGAATGTGGTAGATATGGCAATGAACCTATTCAACGGAAGAATATGAGAAAACAGACAACACCATTATCAGAAAGCCAAATACAACATGATTGTTTGGTATGGTTCCGATTACAATATCCCAAACTGGCTCGTATGCTTTTTGCAGTGCCCAACGGTGGCAAACGTGATGCCAAGACAGGAGCACGGATGAAGTATGAAGGAGCAGTGAGAGGTGTGGCAGACTTGATTTTGCTCATACCCAAAAAGGGATGGGCCTCCCTCTGCATAGAGATGAAGACACCGAAGGGTACACAGAGCGAGCACCAACGAACGTGGCAGACAGAAGCAGAGAGATACCAAAACAAGTATGTTATCTGCCATTCACTACAGGAGTTTATAAACGAAGTAAATTCTTACCTACAATGACTTATATAGATTACGTAAACCAATTTTGGAAGACACATCAGAGTGTAGCATTTTCCTCGAACGAAGTTTATTTGTACTTCTTCCTTTTGAACGAGTGCAATAGTCGGGGTTGGGAGAATCCGTTTGAGTGTCCCAACAGACGAATCGTCCTCGCAACCGGTATATCAGAACCAACCGTAATTGAAGTCAGGAACAGATTACAGCAAAAAGGTTTACTACAGTTTGAGTCAGGTAAGAAAAATGCGAAATCGCCCGTTTATTACTTAAATGATTTAAGTAAACCCTTAAGTAAACTCTTAAGTAATGACTTAAGTAAACCTTTAAGTAAAAAGGCTAACATTAATATAAGACTTAAGAGTAAAGATAATAATAACTCTAGCGAGTTATTTAAGCCCGAGCAGGAAAAACCTAAAAAGAAGCCTTCAAAACCAAAAACCGAATTTATAGCCCCTACCCTGGAACAGGTGAAAGATTACTTCCGTGACAAGCTCCCGGACTGGGAGCAGCAGGCAGAGATATTCTTCTACCACTTCGATGCGCTAAGCTGGAAAAACACCAACGGGGCTAAAATTGAACGATGGGACAGCCGGGCCAACCTTTGGATAATCGAAAAAAGACTTCAAAATGGAAACAAGACTTCAAAAACAGATCACTGTGATAATGTCCCCAGGACAGATACCCCAATCCAGGAAAAAGCCGGAGACACTGACACCGCTCCAGCAGATCTTGAGAAATGGATCAACAGCCTCCCAATTGGTTGACAACTGGTCCGGCACGCAAGCCCAGCTGAATTGTAACCTGACATTAGCACAAGCAATCAGGATTGAGGGTATTCCCACCCTTGCGGACATCAATGCTGTCTTCGGCAACGCCACATCAGTCAGGATTATCACAGAGCACCTGCAATCAATCCTCCGATACGCAGACATTGATATCGCACCTCAACAACTTGCCGAAACGGCGCTAAGCATATTGGCCAGCTATTATTTTCTCAATCTGGCCGAGCTTTGCATATTCTTCACACATCTTAAAAACGGGAGCCGTGGACAGTTCGTCTGGGGAAACAGGATAAACAACCAGTCCATTATGGTAGCCCTATCGGACTTTTGCAGGGATAGAAGAGACGAGCACGTCAAACTGTCCAATGAAACCGCCATGAAACAATCCCAAAAAGGTTTCACCCGGATAGAAGATGCAGCGTGCGCCATGATTGAGGGAGTAAAAAACATTCAGGAGCTCAAAAAAAAGGCTAAAAACGATTTCAGCGCCTTCACAGAACTTTTTCCTAACGTTCCCAACAACCATACTGCCTACACCTATTGGAAGGCATACGGGGGAAATGAGGATGCAATACGGGCTATATACGGAGATAATGCACCACCTCCCAATATAGCAAGCGACGATATAGGAAAATTCTTATGCGAGTATAACATCAGAATCAATCACAAATAAATATTATCAACCACTTCAAAATTAAGTAACCATGGCAAGTAATGAAAGTTTCAAACAGGCAATCAAAGCCTATCTGGACAAACGGGCGGAAGAAGATTCACTGTTCGCCCCCAAATATGCGAATGAGAAGAAAAGTATTGATGAATGCTGTAGTTATATCATGGGTGAAGCCAGGAAGCGTGGTAACGCCATAGCGATTTCAGACGAGGAGGTCTACGGGATGGCAGTGCACTACTATGATGAGGACGATATCAAAATAAACCGGCTGCCTGCCGGAGAGAAAACGTCCGTATCATCCTCCGCCAAACCTGTGGAACTCACCGAAGAAGATAAGAAAGCGGCACGTGACAAAGCAATCGCACGGCTAGCGGAAGAACAATACCAGACACTCAGGAAGAAAAACGTCCGAAAGAAAGCAGATGATAATGTCCAACAAATGAGCCTGTTCTAATCATGAAACCGAGAACGAAACTTGAGAAACGTGTAACCGGACTAAGCGGCAAACTGTCCGCCGTTACCGAAGTACAAAAAGAATGGGCGAAAGAACATATATTCACCCACGAAGCATATAGGTGCAAGGATGAGCTATGGTGTTCCGAGTGCGGCGGAACATGGATAGACACAAGCAATAGCGAGCTGGGAACCACCCTGCTCGGTGATACGACCGAATGCCCGTACTGCCACCACAAACTGGACGTAAAGGTCAGCCGGAAACGAAAAGTCGAGGAAGAAAAGTACATGTCCATCTTACAGACCGCCGGAGAGTTCCAGATCATAAGACATATACTATGCTGCAAGTACGCCAGAAAAAGGAATTTTGATTTGAACAGCAGACAGGATTATATTCACTATACTTTCTTTGAAGTGGTCCAGGAATGGATCACCGTCGAGGGGAAACGCACCATCATGGCAAAACCGATGAATATGGGAAGCAGCGGATGGATATATTCGGAACCACTGAGCATAAAGGGTGAATACGGCAGTTACAGTTGGAATTATCGTGGAGACCTATATGCGATATGGGGATGGATATATCCAAGAAAGAAACTGCTCCCGGAATTGAGAAAGCGGGGAATCGGGAAACGGTTCCCCGATGTACCCCCCTCAAAACTTGTACGAGACCTTCTGAAAGGTGGCAATGATGCGGAATTATGTATCAAGACCGGGCAGACGGATATGTTGAAGCACATGTACAAAACGGGCTATTACCAACTCCGATATAAACCGTCTTTCAACATCTGCAACCGTAACCGTTATATAATCAGAGATGCAAGTATGTGGAATGACTATATAAGCCTGCTGTCCTATTTCCACAAGGATCTGCATAACGCCAAATACGTATGTCCCAAAAATTTAAAAGCCGAGCACAACAGATTACTAAGAAAGAAAAATGAAATTGAGGCAAGGCAAAGAAGGGAAAGGGACAGAATAAAGGCTATCCAAAAAGAAAAGCAGCTCAAGGAGGATATAGCATCATTCTACAACCGGATGGAAAGATTCTTCGGCATGAAAATCAAAGGCGACGGCATAATCATCCGTCCGCTTGAAAGCGTAACCCAGTTCTACAAGGAGGGCAAAGCCATGCACCATTGTGTATACGCCAACAGGTATTACAGACGCAGTGAATGCCTGATCATGACAGCCATAGTCGGAGAAAAACATGTGGAAACCATCGAAGTGAATCTTAAATCTTTTCAGATAGTACAGTCAAGAGCCGTATGCAACGGAACATCAGAGTATCATGACCGCATTATCCGGCTGGTGGAGAAGAACATGAGTTTAATCAAAAAAAGAATAGCATAATGAAAGATTATATAGAATTTTTGAAAGACAAGATGGCAATCAGCCATCAGACAGGATTTGAAGTTAAGGCTGATGAACTTACCCCGTACTTATATCCCCATGTGAAAGATACAGTACGTTGGGCTGTTTCCGGCGGTTGCAGGGCGATATTCTCCAGCTTCGGTATGCAGAAGACCGTAACCCAGTTGGAGATACTGCGGGTAATCCTGAACCGCACAGGAGGCAAAGGGTTGATAGTTTGCCCCAAGCGTGTAGTAGTGGAGTTCCTGACACAGGCCGAAAAGCATCTGGGCATGAAAGTGACCTATGTACGTACTATGCAGGAGGTGAAGCAATGTCCGACCAATATCATGGTGACAAACTATGAGCGTGTCCGTGACGGCGAGGACGGAGTAAGAATAGAACCTTCTTACTTTACCGTTACCTCATTGGATGAAGCGAGCGTGTTACGTGGATTCGGAACCAAGACCTATCAGGAGTTTCTTCCTATGTTTGCAGAAGTTCCGTACAGGTTTGTTGCCACTGCCACACCGTCACCCAACAGATACAAGGAGCTGATACACTATGCCGGCTACCTTGGAGTGATGGATACCGGGCAGGCACTTACAAGGTTCTTCCAGCGTGACAGCACGAAGGCGAACAATCTTACCCTCTATCCCCACAAGGAAAAGGAATTCTGGTTATGGGTCAGTACATGGGCATTATTTCTTACAAAGCCATCTGATCTCGGTTATCCCGATACAGGATATGAGTTACCGGAGTTACGGGTACATGAAGAAGTTGTGAGTGTGGACAACTCCACTGCCGGCACCGACCGTGACGGGCAGGTGAAAATGTTCCGTGAGGCTGCTCTCGGTCTGGCTGATGCTGCAAAGGAACGCCGGGACAACATGACTGAGAAAATAGCCCGTGTGGTGGAAATAATCAACCGTTCCGAAAACAAGGATGATCATTTCCTTTTATGGCACGACTTGGAGGCTGAACGTGAGGCACTCTGCAAGGCAATTCCCGGATGTAAGGCTGTGTACGGCTCGCAGGATGATGAGGAAGCCGACAGGGTGATAGCGGACTTCAAGGATGGCCGTCTGAAATATCTGGCCGCCAAACCTGAAATGCTTGGTGAGGGTCTGAACTTCCAGTACCACTGCCACAAGGCAATCATGTTCATTGACTACCGTTTCAACGACAAGTTTCAGGCAATAGCCCGTATCTACCGTTTCATGCAGCAGCATCCGGTTGACCTCTATCTGGTCTATGCGGAAAGTGAGGGAGAGATATACAAGAGCTTCATGCAGAAGTGGGCGCAACACCGCCAGATGGTAGCCAGAATGACCGATATAGTTCGTGAGAACGGTTTGTTCGGCTTGCAGGCAGAGGAAAAGATGATGCGCTGGATGTTCGCCAGTCGGGAAGAGAAGTCCGGCAAACTGTGGAAAGCTATCAATAATGACAATGTACTTGAATGTCAGAAGATGGAAGATAATTCAGTAGACCTGATTGTAACCAGTATTCCGTTCTCCAACCACTACGAATATACGCCTACCTATAATGATTTCGGGCATAATGAAGACAACGGCAAGTTCTTTGAGCAGATGGACTATCTCACCCCGGAGCTTATGCGTATTTTAAAGCCCGGCCGGTTGGCCTGCATCCATGTAAAGGACCGTGTACTGTTCGGCAACGTTACGGGTGACGGTATGCCCACCATCGACCCGTTCAGCGAAATGACAGTGTTCCATTATCTGAAGCACGGGTTCCGCTACATGGGGCGTATTACAGTGGATACGGATGTGGTGAGGGAGAACAACCAGACTTATCGGCTTGGATATACAGAGATGTGCAAGGACGGTTCAAAGATGGGTATCGGTTGCCCGGAATATGTTCTTCTCTTCCGAAAGTTGCCTTCTGATACCTCACGAGCCTATGCTGATTTGCCGGTGACAAAGAATAAGAGTGAATACTCGCTTGCCCGTTGGCAGATAGATGCCCATGCAAGTTGGAAATCTTCTGGTAACTCTCTATTGAGCTATGAGGACATGAAAGGAGCCGGAATAGATAAGATACGCCATCTGTTCAGGAACTACGAACGTGAACATATATATAACTACGAGGAACATGTATCATTCGCTGAAGAATTGGAAATATACGGAAAGCTGCCTAAAACATTTATGGCCGTTGACCCTGTAAGCAAGAAAGATTGGATATGGGATGATGTCACCCGTATGCGCACGCTCAATACCAAGCAGTCACAGAAGAAACGGCAGAACCACATCTGCCCTTTACAGCTCGATATCGTTGAAAGACTGATTGAACGGTATTCAAACAAGGGTGAGTTGGTGTTTGACCCCTTCGGAGGTATCGGCACAGTACCTTATTGTGCCATCAGACTGAAACGTAAGGGATTATCTACTGAACTAAATTATGACTATTGGAAAGACAGTCTTTCATATCTGTATGAGGCGGAGATGGAAGTTAGCGCACCCACATTGTTTGATTTGATGGACAGTGCCGTATGAACATCTATCATACAGAACCCAGATTCGACTGCGAGAAATTCGCTCCATGCGGGCGCATCTCCCTGCACAAATGCCGGAAATACAAAGGCAGACTGGATGAATGCAGGGGATGTACGCTTGTACACCGTAAAGCCAAGACGGTTGCCGGTACGGAAGCCGGAAGAAAGGTTTGTCCGCATTGCGGACGTTCCCTTCCGCTCCACCGGTTCTATAACAGGACTGTCAGATGTGGGGATAAGGAATACCGATGTCTCACCTCCTGGTGCAAGATGTGTATGAGTGAAGTCGCAGCGGAAAGAAATCGTAATAATTAATTTAAAAATCCAATGAAAAACGTAACGAAAATAGCCAAGAAATCAGCCGGACTTAGCCAAAAATGTTCTGTATGTCCGATTATGAAAAGGTGTACTTTGGAGATCCATAGAGCTTGTTTTGACAGCTTTGTGGAGGGGTTCAAAAAAGGTGTTAAAGCTGCGGAAAAAGAAATGAATAAAAAATTCAAAATCAAGAAAAAAAGGAATAAATTATGCAATACATATTAACAGAACAAGAATATAAAGCTCTAACACCTATTAATAAGGTGAATGAACTCGAAGAGAATGTACGACTTTTAAATGATAAAGTTATGGAGCTTACCGAGCATCCATGTGGAAGTAATGCAGACTACAGAAGTATTACTTTTTACTGTGATGACTGCCCGATAGGGAGTTTTGGGACAAATACGTGTACAAAAGAACAACAATATTCTAAATAATCTTCAAAACAAATCAGAAATGAAGAAAATAGCAATTTATAAGCATAAGTCAGATATTGAACGGATTAAAGAGAAAGATTAAGATATGAAATTAAGACAAGCAAAAAAGATAATGAAGAATATCCGTAGAAATGCACGCATGGAGTATTTATACGGATTAGGACGCTCGATGAAGGCAAATGCTATTTGCGTTAGACACTATGGTAGAGTGGACAAATTTACAAAGCTAATCAATCAAATAGGAGATAAAGACCCTCTATTAGCAATTAAATTAATTAGACAATATGGAAATAAAGAACGTAGGACAACTTAGAAAAATAATTGAGAATCTTTCCGATGATTACGAAATAGAAATGCGTATTAGACGCAGATTGACGGATGAAGAATTGAAAAATTGCAGATACCCTTACCCTTACGATACAGAGTATTTAACTCTGGAATTTGACGATATAGGCGTTTCTGACAAAGTATTGTGCTTGGGTGTAACTTCTAATGAATGAACGGTATGGAAATAAATAACGGAATTATAATAGATGGAGTGCTGCATGAATCATCAGAAGGATTTTGTAATGAATGTTCCTTATCCCGGGAATGCTGTAATATTTTAGATGATAACTATTGTGCCATACTAGATTTGGGAATAGGTCAGTGTTTTATCAGTCGTGGCAAAGTAACGGATATTAAAACAGAGGAGGAAAAGGAATGAAAAAAGTATTGTCAATTGAACAGATGAAGCACTTGAAGCCGGAATACAAGAAGCGTTAAAACTTATATGATTATGGAAACAGCAGAAGTAATATTTAAATTTATCATTGTCTCATTAAATGCTTATGCTTTGATGTTTACCTTAATCTTGGTAAGCAAGTGGCACAGACGCATGGAGAATAAGCTGGATGAAATAGAAAGATATGTTCGTCATGTGTCAGATCGTAACGATATTGTTTTTCTTAACCAGCTCTCAGAGTTGCAAAGACAGTTGATAAAAGAGGAACGGTATGAGGAAGCTGGCAAGATTGGGAAAATAATCAAGGATGAAGAAGGAAGAATTTATAAAAGAGAAAATGCTTACAGAGTTTCGAGAATGGTTCTGTGATGGCTACTGTCAATTTTACGAAATTGATGATTACTGTAGATGTTGCCCTATCAAAGACGAAAGCTGTTGGCTAAAAGGGTTAAAAAAACCTTCAGGGAAAAAAGGAGAACGTAAACCTATCCGTTACTGTGATACATGCAAGAATTTTAAACCAGACGAAAATGTTTTAGATGATGATATGGAAAAAGTGATTGAAGAATCAGCTAAACGGCACTATAGTGATCTTTGTGCACTAAACCATCCTCTTCGGTTTAAAATGAGCCATGGTTACAGTGATTTATATGATAGTGGTTTTTATCGTAATGGATGTAAGGATTATAAAAAAATAGACAATGAATGATATTAATTTGAATAAATGGCGAGACCGTGCTTATAAGAACGCTTGCGAGCACGGTTTCCATGATAAGGAGCTGAGTAACGAACACTGCCTTTGCCTTGTCATTTCCGAGCTTATGGAAGCTGTGGAAGCGGACCGAAAAGGGAAACGTGCCGACAGGGAATCTTTCAAGAGTTCTTATGAAGATGAAGAACCGCACGATGATGTCAATTTCAAGTATTGTTTTGAAAAATATATCAAAGGAACGGTGGAGGAAGAATTAGCTGATGTTGTGATACGCTGTCTTGACCTTGCTGGGCTGCGCGGCTGGGATTTGCAAGATACGTTGGATAATGTGGATGAACTCAATGACGTTTCAGACTTTTTCCAAGAACACACATTTGCAGAGATAGTTTTTGATATTTGCACCGGAACAATTATATCCGAATCTACAAGGTCGGTTAAAGGAGTGATTCTTGATGTATGGCAATACTGTCTTTGGAAAGGAATAGATATTGAGTGGTTCATTGAACAGAAGATGAGATACAATGAATTAAGACCTATGTTGAACGGAAAAAGATATTGATTATGAAACGTGAAATAAAATTCAGAGGGAAAGAATTTGAAACAGGACAGTGGATAGAAGGATCTTTGACAACATATCCAAGATACTACCCAACTATTACACTCGTTGAAGATGCAGAACCTGTTCCACAAAAGACGACTTATGTAGTTTTTCCTGAAACAGTTTGTCAGTTCAGCGAAATAACCGATAAGAACGGTAATAGCATCTTCGAACATGATCTAATACTGATTCATGAAAGCGAAAGTTCCTACCAATTTACAGTTGAAGTACTATTTCATAAAGGAGTGTTCTGCTACAGGAACAAGGCATGTGGCTTTACCCCATTGTGGTATGTCAGCGATAGATGCGAAGTGATAGGAAACGTTTTTGATAACCCGGAATTATTGAAAGGAAGTAAGTAATGAAGAATAAAATAATATCCGGCATTATAGCTGCACTGTCTTTACCCGTATATTTTTCTCTACTTTGGGCTATTGATCAGTTCTTGTTAGTTAGAATTGTCTTAGTATTTGTAATGATAGCATGTATGATTGTATTGGTGTACAAGCTATCCAAACTTATTCTTGACGAACATTTTAAAAAACATGATAAGCGATGAAAACAATATTACTTACAATTATATGTATTATCGCCCTATTATGGGTTGGAGATCTCACAATTACATTTAAGCCGTTTTCTATATCACTTCCCGGTTGGTATAAGCCTGTAGGTATCCTTCTATTTTTTCTGTCAATGACGATATATACTATAGGGGAATATACTAGATGCTATAAACAGGGTTTCGATGATGGGATAAAAAAATGTGTTGAAATACTTAAAAAGAAAAATCCATGAGCAAACTATACAAAGTAACCATTTTCGGGGAATCATTCTTAATCGGATGGTTCCCTTTTTCTTCACGCTGGTATAACAAGCTAAAGATAATCAAATGATAGTACGTCATTTTATAAGAGTTCCGGTTGGAAGTACTGTCTATTGCGACAATCAGCCGGTTAAAATACTGGAGAAAGGATATGCCCTTGCTCTATGTGATGTTAATGGGAAACGGGTATATATCACCTGCTATGATTTGGAAAAGAAACCATTCGTCAGCACGAATGGGGAAGAATGAAAAAGAGCCAACCCACGCACGACCATGAATCAGCTCTTCCTTACACGATTATGATGCAAATATACTATTTACTTTTAAAATAATCGTGTTATGGAACTGGATTTTAACAAAATAATTCGTCTTAAAAAGATTCGTATCGAGAAATCAGAACTTTCAGAAGAAGAAAACGCCTTGACCACCCCAATTTTGAAAGACAAAAGCCTTATCCATGAAATCTACAAAATATTCGTTGAGTTGCTGAATGAGAGAGGATGTCCACCGAATATTGACAGTGTTACCCAGCGGAAGAAGTTCATTTTCATTATCCTGTACCTGTTTTCTCCAAGTTCGCTTGCCGGTGGGAAAATGACAGCTGGGTTACGCGAAGAGATGTCAAGGGTACTTGGGGTTCAGTCCAAGAGTACAATTTCCGACAACTGCGCTGATGTCGTGTTTTTGTATCAGAATTATGGGGATTTTAGTGGGGATATAGAGTATCTTTACACCGAAATCGTAAATCGGTTAAAGATCAAAGGGCTAATAAATTAACGAGCCGGGGCTTAGCGCTCCGGCTTACTTAGAAAATACAACTTTGACATCTGTATTTGTATTAGAAATTACGGTGCACTTGGTAAATCCTAATTTTTGTACCCATTTCCCTGTTGGGGTGTTAAATGCACTTTGAGATTCGCTCATCCCATTACTTATATTTTCTTTAAAAATACGTAAATTAGTAGACATTCCGTCTTGGCAGTATGAAAATTCCTCATCTTTATGCCAAGAACCGACTATATTAGAAATCTTATTTTGTTTTTTAAGTTCATCATAAACCTTTCTAAATGCTTTGTGACCAATGCCTTTATTCTGATATTTTTCGTTGATGTGTATAACGAATATTAAATCTTCTTTAGCAATGTACCCTTCAGCAGTACCTATTTCTTTTTTGTCATCTGTTGAAAGTATATATGATATATTTGATTTGCCTGAACTGATTTCAGTAAATAGTATATTCATGTCTCTTCTCCTTTCTCTATTTTAATTTTCTTCCCGCAGTGAGGACAAACAACAGTGTTTTCTTCCTTATCTTCATTCAGCAAGTCAGTTATTCCTACACCTAATGTTTTTGCAATTTCTCCTAACTTCCCAATGGTAGGGTTGCCGGACACGGCGGCATACAGGGCTTGATATGTCACTCCCATTCTTTTAGCAAGGTCTTGCATGGTAATACCCTGCTGTTTGCAGATTTCTTGTACTCTTAGCATGATATTCAAATTATAATTTGATGCAAAGATAGGAATAGTTTTCAAATTATACATAGAATGCACAAGAATAGTATCAAAAAATAATTTGAAAATTTTTCTATCAAAATTTGGTTTATTCAAAATAAAGATTGATATTTGCACCATAATAATCAAGGCATAATTTGAATAACAATTAAAACATAGAAGATATGAAAGCAACAGATATTAAAATGTACATCAGTACATTGTCTATTATCAAAAAAGGTCAAGAAATTGAATGTGGTGACTTTTTAGGTGGTAGAAAGGTAAATGCCAGTCAAGAAGATGCCTTGAATAGCATGAAAAATGCTGTATATATGTATTTGTTTGCATCTATCATGAAGAAGGATAAAGGTTACAAAACAATGGCATTCACAATAACCGCTTGCAATTCTGCTATTTATGATAACAGCATGAAGACAGAGGTTGTATGTAAGGTTGGTTATAAAGAAATGATACAGCTTATCAAAGATGGGTATAGAAGTCCACTATTTGATACTCGCAAGCTGAAATCATTGGTAGATATGAGACTTAAAGAGCTAAAGATAGCATAATAACCAGCAGGGCGAAAGCCCTGCGCAATATAGAAGAATATGAAAGAAAATATATTTTTAAAAGCAGTTATAGAAAAACCGTTATTGAATAATGAACCAGAAGTTTTACACCTTTTCGTTCAAATTATCAATGAAATAACTTCTTGTATGTCAGAAGACGAGTTAAGAGGCTGTATGAGCTCTTTAATAGTAAGATACCCTTATTTTAAACTGTTTTTCGATTATGGTTTCGGACATAATCATATGTGGGTGAAAGCATCAGGTTCTTTAGAAAGATTGATATTGGTTGAGTTCTAATCCGGTAGCCTTATGGCTACCACAATATACACGATTATGAAAGCAGATTTAGTTTTAGTTATCAGCCCTGAAGCCCCACTGATGAAGCAACTGGGCAAGGTATTGGGTAAGATGGTAACCCCTTATGACTTCTCTACTATAGAGAGGGGTGAAAAGTACATCACCATACAGCATGATGAAACTGGGCTTGTAGTGGCTTATACGAGTGAAGAAAGATTGAATGTGAAAATGAATTAAGAATGTATTAGAATCTTTGAAAGAAAGTGTCAAGAGTGGTAAAATCACAATCAGAGAGGCAGCTATAAAACTGCATAAAGCAGGGTGGACGAGTTTTGTAGACGTGGATAAAACGAAACAATTACTTGAATTATGAACTCAATAAATGTAAACGGTTGCAGCGTATGTCAACCCGGTAAAGAAAATTACACCACCTACAACACCAGGTTGAGAGGTAAAAGAGTGAGAATGTACCAGTACGATTACCGTACTGAAAGTGGTGAACTCTTTGCTTGTTGTGCGCCTACCTTAGAGGCGTGTAGAGAAAGACGGGATAAATGGCTTAGTTCACGACAATAAGCCGATTGTCGTGTATAACGATTGAAGATAT
>OIGD01001066.1_pt1 | contig 27676 bp, 23 predicted proteins | sample 1582211 | NCBI WGS metagenome assembly OIGD01 (sample SAMN04414078, study PRJEB24778) | human gut metagenome | material: faecal | host: Homo sapiens
ACAAGCAGAAAATCGCTTTCGTGTCACGAAAGCCCTGCTTGCAGAAGAGTTTGACTCATTGACCAAACGCCTAATTGATGCTAAAATAATGCGGTAGATATGTGCATTTAGATACAAGGAGACGACCAATATGACATTTGCAGAGACTATAAAGCGAACAAGGCAACGCCTGTTTTTTTCACAAGAGGCATTTGCGAAAGAACTTAGTGTCAATTTAACAACCGTGAGTCGATGGGAAACCGGAAGAAGCAAACCTAACATCTCTACAATGCGACAAATAAAGGAATTTTGTGAAATGCATAATGTCGACTATGAACCGATTGAAAGTAGTTGGCTTACCTTTGAACAAGAAAAATAAAATGGAGTAGGAGAATCATTATGCCGAATAGAATCCCCGCCGAGGGCAAGTATAATTTTATAGATTTGTTTGCGGGAGCCGGTGGGCTTTCTGAAGGCTTTATTCAAGCAGGGTTTAATCCTATTGCTCATGTAGAAATGAATTCGTTCGCAGCGCAAACATTAGTTACAAGAAGTGCTTATTATTATTTGAAGCAAGTTAAACAGTTAGATATTTATTATCAGTATTTACGTGGGGAAATAACACGCGACGCTTTTTTGGAAAAGATACCTAATCGAATAACAAAAACAGTAATCTGTGAAACAATGTCGAATGATACGCTTCCTGGAATTTTTAAGACAATAGATGGGATTATGAAACTTCGCAATATGCAAAGCGTAGATGTAGTAATAGGAGGACCACCTTGTCAAGCATACTCACTTGTTGGACGTGCCCAGAGTAGTCACATGGATCATCCAATGTCTGAAGATCCAAGAAATGAGCTTTATAAATTGTATGCGAGAGTTTTGAAACGCTATCAGCCTCGAATGTTTGTTTTTGAAAATGTGATGGGTATTTCATCTGCAAATGAGGGGACAACCTTTAAAAATTTGAAAAAATATCTTCGGCGAGTTGGTTATGAGATAGAGTGGCATGAGCAAAATTCTAAGAGCTTTGGAGTTTTGCAGAATCGCCGAAGAATGATAATTGTTGGCTGGTTAAAAAACAGCGGGATGGCATATCCGGAGTTTTTGAAAAAGGAAAGCCCATTTACTGTGAATGATTTGCTGTCCGACCTTCCTAAATTAAAGCCAGGTCTTGGGTCATCCGAATACAGAACTAAAACATGGAGCAAGTGTGTATCTGAGACAGAAGTTAGAACAGTGGATGATGTCCTCACGCTTCATAAGAGTCGTCCTAATAAAGAACGGGATATTGAAATATACAAACGAGCAATAGAGCTATGGAATGATGGACACAAGCGCCTTAATTATAACGACTTACCTGAGGAATTGAAAACGCACAAAAATAGACATTCTTTTGTGGATCGCTTTAAGGTAGTTGAGGGAGATGAGTCTTGCTGTCATACGGTACTTGCACACCTTTCAAAGGATGGACACTATTTTATTCATCCCGATATAGAACAGCACCGTTCCATTACTGTGCGTGAAGCAGCTCGTATTCAGTCGTTCCCTGATAGCTATTATTTTGAAGGACCAAGAACAGCACAATTTGTTCAAGTTGGTAATGCTGTGCCTCCTCTTATGGCAAAAGGAATAGCGTTGGGTATAGCTGAACAATTAGAACACAGACAGGGGTGATTGCGATGGGAGGAAATTTGCTTTTAGAACAATACGGAAGATTCAAAAAAGCAGAATTGGAGGAGTCTCCGTTTCGATGTTTGTTGAACGCGAACATTGAGATCAACCCTCACCAGATCAATGCATTTTGCGCTGCAATTCAAGCTTTAAAAACAGGAGGTATTGTCCTTGCTGATGAAGTTGGCCTCGGAAAAACCATAGAAGCGGGTCTTACACTTAAGTATGTTTTGGATTCAGGAGCAAAACATGTTTTGATTGCACTTCCAGCAACCCTTCGTAAACAGTGGGAAGTTGAACTCGAAGAGAAATTCAATCTCCAGGCATCAATCTTAGATCGTCTTACCGTGGAGAGCAATTTGAGTTTTTGGAAGGCTTGTTTGGAAAATAGAGATGAGGTTAGGATTGTTATTACTTCCTATGACTATTCATCAAAACTGATGCAACGATTTTCTAATGTTAAGTGGGATTTTATTATCATTGATGAGGCTCATAACCTACGCAATGTATTTCACGGAACGAAACGAGCAAAACGACTGTATGAGCTTTCTAAAGGCATTCCCAAAATATTGCTTACAGCTACGCCGTTGCAAAATTCTCTTTCGGATCTTCATGGGCTGATTTCCTTTATTGATCCTCGGATTTTTGGAAGCGAGAAGGTCTTTAACAAAAGATTTATTGAGGGACAAGATTATACAGAATTAAAAAGAGAACTGATACCGGTTCTATATCGAACACTTCGACGGGATGTTGGAAAATATATGGATTTCAAAAAGAGGGAATGTAGAACGATTGACTTCGTTCTTTCGCCCGACGAAGTTGAACTGTATATGAGGGTAAATAACTTTCTAAAAAAAGATGTACTATACTCAATCCCTAATGCGAATAAAGGTCTTATTGTATTGGTTATCCGCAAGTTACTTGCATCATCGAGCTATGCTCTGATTGAAACTTTTGAGGTATTGAAGAATAGACTTCAAAAGTTATATGAGGGTACAAAGTCAGCTAACGCCCAAGATGGGTTCGATCTATTCTGGAATTTTGTTGAGGACGAAATTGATGAATCCGGTTTTGAGGAAATAGATGACGAGGATACTCTCTTCCAGAAACAACAGATCCAGGCGGAAATAGACGAGGTTGATGCAATCATCGAGACAGCAAGCCGTATTCAAAGCAACGCAAAGGTTAAAGCTTTAAAAACTGCAATTCATACGGCTTTTGAATATCAAGAAAAGCAGAATATTCCGCAAAAGGTTGTTGTATTTACGGAATCAAAGCGAACTCAAAAATACATTGCCTCTGAATTGCGTAAAGACGGATTCGAGGAAGATGATATTCTGTTGTTTAATGGCGACTTTAATGATGCTATGACAAAAGAAATATACCGTGCATGGCAGGTTAAGAATTTTGACAAGACAAACTATGGCCGTAGTGTTGAATATAAGCATGCCATTGTCGATTACTTCAAGGAACACTCCAAAATTCTCATCGTAACAGATGCCGGTTCGGAAGGTTTGAACTTACAGTTTTGTAATACTGTTATTAACTACGATCTCCCCTGGAACCCGCAGAAAATTGAGCAGAGGATTGGCCGTTGCCATCGTTACGGGCAGAAATATGATGTTGTTGCTATCAACCTTTTAAACACAGGCAACGAAGCAGATCGTCGGGTTTACGAAATTCTATCCAAGAAGTTTGAACTATTTGATGGCGTATTTGGAGCTTCCGATATTGCTCTTGGTGCATTGGAATCGGGAACAAGTTTTGAAAAAACAATTCTTGAAATTTATCAGAATTGTGGAACAAGGGCGGAATTCAAAAAAGCATTTGACAGATTGGATAGACAGCTTGACGCAAAACGCAACAAGAAAGCTGTTCAACTCCGTTCTATTTTGATGACAGAAAGCGATGCAGCGAAGGGTGCCGCTTTGGAAAAGACAAAAAACGATATTGATCAGTATTTGCAACAAGTCGATTTTTGGACTCAAGTAGCAGAACCGGATGTTGAAGGTAATCTGAACTACTGGAAAATCGATAACTGGGGTGAAAGAACCTTCGGTTCACACGGGACATTGTTTGTTGGTGCATTTTGTAATTCTAACAATGAGATGCTTTTCCCTGTTCTTCTTCTCTGTGATGAACAAGGTCGGTATATTGATTTTACGGAAAACGATATTGTTCAGGCACTTGAAAATGTGAATGATGATGATGTCAGATATTTCAAACCTACTGATGAAGAGTTGGCTTCATACAGGAATATTTATGACACACTGGTTCAAGAAATGTTATCTAAGTATCAGGCATCATCTAAGCCGGTGATGGACTATAACAAACGCAAGGTGGAAAACTGGGCTGATATTCAAAGAGAACAGTTGAACATCCAGATCGCGGAGATGAATGCAGAAATTGATGAGTTGTCTGCTGAGGCGACTGCCGCAAAGGATTTTTTAGAAAAGGTTGATATTCGCAAAAAAGTTGATGAAAAGAAGAAACAACTTCAGAAGGTTCAAACATCATTCCATCAGAAAGTCTCTTCCATCCAAGAAGAGGCCGAAAGAGAAATTGCTGAGTTTAACCAGCAATTTGACATACAGCCGATTTTGCTTGTCAATGTCGTGCTAAAGTTCTAACAGATAAGGAGACACAGGAATGGAACATAAGGGAAAACTGGAACTCACCTGGGTCGGAAAATATGATGATAGAGTAATCGAGCCTCGTATTTTGATGGAGGATCGAGAAAAATCATATGGAGACCCTCGAAGCGAAAATATGCTGATTCATGGAGATAATCTGATTGCACTACAGGCTCTTCAACAGGATTTTTCTGGGAAAATTAAATGCATCTACATCGATCCACCTTTTAATACTGGGCAGGCATTTGAAAACTACGATGATAATCTAGAAATGTCTATTTGGCTGAGTTTAATGCGCAAACGTATCGAGCTGTTACATGAGCTACTGAGTGATGATGGTACCTTATTTGTGCATATTGATGATGCGTATTTACCATACATTACTATCCTTTTGGATGAAATCTTTGGAAGGCATAATCGGTTATATTTGATAACTTTCAAACAAGGAGCTGCGACAGGACACAAGGCAATTAATCCTGGTTGTGTAACGACTACAAACTATATCATTATGGTTGCAAAAGACAAAACACGTTGGAAGCCCAACAAAGTTTATACGAAAAGGACGACTCGTGATACAAGATACACAAAATTCATCACGAATATTAACGCAGCTTATTCTGATTGGAATATTATTACATTGGCGGAAGCTTATGCAAATTCAAAACGATTGTCTCTGTCGGATGCGAGAAAAGAAATTAAAGAAAATCCAGCTTTAATGGACGATTTTGTTATTTCTAATGCTGCATCGGTTATTCGTACTGCGCGGCCTGACATGAAGAGCGTGGGAAAGGATATTCAAGAAAAGATAAAAGACTCTTTATCCAATCAAGACAATATTTGTTATCTGCACAGAGAGAATAATCCTGATATGTATTTCATCAAAGGGGAGAGAATCCTTTTTTATAAAGATAAATTAAGGAAAATCGATGGAGAACTTGTTGCGGCTGAACCATTAACTACGCTTTGGGATGACATATTGTCAAACAATTTGCACAATGAAGGAGGAGTATCGTTTCCCAAAGGAAAAAAGCCAGAACACTTAATTAAGCGAGTACTTGAAATTGCATCAAATGAGCAGGACTGGTTTTTGGATTCGTTTTTAGGTTCAGGGACCTCGATTGCAGTTGCGCATAAGATGAATAGAAAATATATAGGAATCGAAATGGGAGAGCAAGCGTATACCCACTGCAAAAAACGTTTGGATACTCTTATTTCCGGTCAAGACAGTTCTGGTATAACTAAAGCCGTGAATTGGCAGGGTGGCGGTGGTTACCATTTTTATGAACTTGCCCCAAGCTTGTTAGTAAAAAATAAGCGCTTGCCGATTTATCAGATTAACCCAGAGTACACCTTTGATATGCTTTGTGAAGCTATTTGCAAGATTGAGGGATTCAAATACAAACCAGATGGTGTGTATCACGGACATTCGTCTGAAAACCGGTTCATCCATATTACGAAAGAATTTGTGAACGGTGAGTATATTCGCTCTATTGCAACGACCCTCGGAGAGAATCAATCGCTGTTGATATATAGTACAAAGGTGCAGTCTGATTTGAGGTTGCCGGATAATATTGAAGTAAGGCGTATTCCGAAAGATTTACTGGACAAGTGTACATTTGAAAGTGAGGTGCGATAAATGGCTGATATTGTAACAAAAATAGGATACGCCATGAGTCTGCGTAAACCCCAGCAGGAAGCGCTTTCCTATCTTGATGCAATCAGTACTCACTGCGATTATAAGAAGGACAGCAAGACAGCGATTGAAGCTGTAGCAACGGAATATTGTGAGAAGCATCGAAAAATAAGGGTTGATGATAAATTTGATTTCCCATCGTTCTGCTATGCCATGGCAACGGGTATTGGAAAGACTCGTCTGATGGGTGCGTGCATGTATTACCTCTATAAGACCAAAGGGTATCGTCATTTCTTTATTTTGGCACCCGGAAATACGATCTATGAAAAACTGAGGAAAGAGTCGAGCCCCAATCACCCTAAGTATATTTTCAAGGGATTAGAGGCAGAAATGGGGAGACCCAAGGTTTATGACGGCGAGAATTATGATTCATATCCAGTTAGATATGAGCAGATGAGTCTTCAGTTTGAAAAAAGCTCTGAGATTGAGCTGTTCATCTTTAATATCGGGAAGATATTTAATAGTAAAACGGACTCCCAGTTTAATTTCCATAAATTCAAGGAAACCCTTGGGATGTCCTTTGCTGAAGTACTGTCCAGCTTTGATGACTTGGTAATCTGTATGGATGAAGCACACCGTTACTATGCGCCCGCTTCCATGAAGGCAATAAACTTTTTGAAGCCGGTGCTTGGCTTGGAATTTACTGCAACACCAAAGTCAGCCAATAATGTAATCTATGCTTATGATCTTGCCAGAGGCGCAGTAGAGGGTTATCTGAAAACGCCTGTTGTGATGGGAAGATCCAACATGGCGGGTTATAGTTCCGAGGACATCGAGGAGATGAAAATTCGTGATGGTTTGACGCTTCATGAACATCGTAAAGGTGTCATTCGACAGTTCTGCGGTGATAATGCACTACCGTATGTAAAACCCATCGTTTTGATTGCTTGCCGTGACACAAACCATGCTAAAGAAGTTAGAGCATTGATTGATAGTGATAGCTTCTTGGGCGGTAAATATAAAGGAAAAGTTATTGAGATTCATTCCAATATGAAGGGTGATGAATCAGAGGAAAATATTCGACTGCTGCTTTCGATTGAAAACGCACAAAATCCTGTTGAGATTGTCCTGCATGTCTATAAGTTGAAAGAAGGTTGGGACGTTAACAACCTTTTTACCATTATTCCTTTAAATGCAGCAAAGAGTGACATCTTAGCGATGCAAACTATCGGAAGAGGACTTCGTCTGCCATTTGGGCGTGCTACGGGTAATGAGGATATAGATACCCTTGACATTGTTGCTCATGATCATTACCGAGAGTTGGTTGATGAAATTAAAAACAGTGACATTTTTAAATATCGTGACTTGGATAAAACAGTGGTCGAGCCTTCGGATACCGTAGATATTAACAGTCCTGTTGATGATGGTCAGCTGAGTATTTTCGATTTTGCTGTAACCGATGCAGGTGTAAAATCCTTCGCAGAAATCAACACCAACACTCAAACACAGAAGGAACTGTATGCGGCTTATCTGAAAGCATTTGGAGCTACAAAGAAGAAAGAATCAGATTCTTACGGAAATGAACAGATGACATTGGATCAGCTTTTCGATGTGGAGACTGGTGAACCTGATAAAAAGAATGACGAAACATCGGAGACACTGGAAACAACCTCAACTATCAGCAAAGGAAAGAAGCCCCTTTCAAAGGATGAGTTTGTTCAGAAAATTAAAGCGTACTCTGGTAAAGCAATCTCTGTTCCGAAAATCTTGGTTCAGACGACATCTGAAGTGAAATTCAAGCGGTTTGTAGTCAAGAGAACAATACCGGATTTTGAGGTTGCTATGGCGAAAATTGAAAGATTTGATGCTATAAATCAGCAACTTCTGACTGCTGTTGACGCGCAGATTCTGGAAGTTGATGATGCTCTGAATACACTGGCTTGTATGCTTCTTGACTCTATTAGCGAACTGTCCTATGAAGATGCGGATTTTATCATTGATGTGGTAGAGCAGTATCTTGCTCAAATTGAAGGCGATGAAGAGGATAAACGGAAAATCGTTCGTCGTTATGCCTCTTTGATTGTATCGGATATTAGAAAACAGATTTTTGAACACACAGAACGGAAGACGGAGGACATTCATATTGTTCAGAAGGACTTGATTCTGTTCCGCAAGTTTGTCAAGAATGTTAAAAAGGATGGTCGTGTTCGTTTTGACAAGCCGTTTACCGATAAGTCGAACATCAAGAAATATTTGTTCACAGGGTACAAAAAAGCCTACTACACAGAAAATGCTTTTGACAGTGATACTGAACGCTTGTTTTCTATCATTCTTGAAGAAGATCCAGATGTAATCCGCTGGATTAAACCGCCGTTGAATCAGTTGGGACTTTTCTGGCAAGCTGGTCAACAGTACAATCCTGACTTCTTAGTAGAAACAACGAGCGGTAAATTTATGGTAGAGGTAAAGGCTTCTAACGAAGTGACGGCAGATGATGTGGTTGCGAAAGCTCGCGAAGGAATCAAATGGTGCCACTTTGCGTCTACGGCTGATCCGGACCACAAAGTGTGGGAGTATCGTTTGATTTCTGATGACAACATTAAACTTGGTAACACCTGCAAGTACACTTTGGGTACAGCTCATAGGGTCGAGGAGGGATAAAAAATGCCTGATAGATTTAAGTATTCAGAAGTGCGGCAAAAGATTATCAATGCACTCAGAACTGATTTGATGGGGCCGCAATCCGAGAATGAAATATTGGACGAAAACCCCAAAAGCTCATATATCATCGGAATGCTTGCTTCTCAGACCGAAGAAAAAGAAGCTTCCACTGCTGGAGAGCAAGAGGTGGATTCTGATATCGCTTATGGGGATTCTGAGGATTATACCGCCGGCGAGGATGATGATAATGAACCCATAATGACCACCAGCTTCAAGTTGCCAACTTCAATCGGCATAAGCTTCTATATTGCTTCCTCTACGAAAACAATCAATATTGATGTAAAATGGGGCGACTATGTTCGTTCGGTTGAGAAGCGAGTTGGAAAAGATGGCAAAGAGTATAACCATGCCAGTTATACCCGACAGCCAATGTCATCCACAATCGTTGTCGATTTCGATTCGTTTGAAAAAAATACCGAATTACGCCTTCAGGAAGATTCAAATGTCATCGTCCATATTTCCAGAATTCCTTTGAAAACGGGATATTCCTTGGTAACAGCTTATGTTATGAATAGACGGAAAAACTCCGAAAACGAAGTTGAATCAATGATGTTCCAAGTTGAACTTAAGGCATACTCGGAAAATGAAGATAGAGTATTCTTTGCAGAGAATATTTGTCGTGATGTACTTGCAGAAGATGAGTTCTATTTTGAACAGCGTCCTATTTTAGGCCGTGGCAGGAATTGTGCTGCGATATGGGATGATGCGGTAGAAGGCAGAACCTTTTGGGTAAAATCGGATTTTATCCCGGAATATGAGTTTCCTGGCGTAAGTGCTGCTTTGAAGGGGTTTGATAAGTTCTTTTTCTCAATGCGGTTCATGTCCAATACCAAAAACAAGGCGGGTATCTTTGAGCGATTAAATGTCTTGGCTGATTCTTATGGGAAATGGATTCATGAAAAACTAATTTCGGATGATAAAATGTCCAATGCTGATTTTAAAGAAAAAATTGGCGATAAGGTAATTTCCCATTGTAGCGAAGCGTTGAATAGAATCCGTGAAGGCATCGAATTGATTGCAAATGATGAAGTCGCTTTTGATGCATTTTGCTTTATGAACCGCTCCATGTTACTTCAGCGAAATATCATGAGCTATTCTAAAAAGCATGGCGCTGGCATAGAGTGCAACTTTAGAGATTTCGTAGACCCAAGAAAGCCTGATACAGATTTTGGATGGAGACCATTCCAGATTGCTTTCATACTGATGAATTTGAGTGGAATTGTTAATCCAGAGCATAAGGATCGGGATGTAGTCGATTTGCTGTATTTCCCGACTGGCGGCGGTAAAACTGAGGCATATTTGGGTTTGATGGCGTTTGTGATTGCTAATCGAAGATTGCGTGCTTCTGATGCATCTGAGTACAACGCTGATGGTGGAGTTACCGCAATGCTCCGTTATACGTTACGCCTTTTGACAACACAGCAGAGAGATCGAATAACGAAAATGGTTGTTGCTGCTGAACTTATTCGTCAAAAAACATATCCTAAGTATGGAAAAGAACCTATTAGTATTGGTTTCTGGGTAGGTGGAGGTGTCACACCTAACAAATTTGATGAATTAGTAGAAAAAGCTGATAAGCCGGGCGAAGCAAGAAGAAAACGAAATCTGCTTTACAAGCAGCTGTTGACTTGCCCATTTTGCGGAAAACCTCTTACGGAAGATGAGTTTTATATTGATCCTGATAGAAAATCTGTTGCTATTTATTGCGCAGATAGAAATTGTATGTTTTATAAGTACAAACAGGATCGTATTCGGATTCCAGTGTATCTTGTTGATGAGGAAATTTATGCGAAATGTCCGACAATTATTTTGTCTACTGTTGATAAATTTGCCCGCCTTCCTTGGGATGTTAAGACAAATGCGTTGTTTGGAAGAGTTGATAGGGTTTGCAGCCGTGATGGGTATGTTGCCATTGGTGAAGAGCATAAACGACACAACAGGACGCAAGAGCTTCCCGCTTCAACATTAACTCCGATTCGACCGTTTCTTCCACCTGAGCTAATCATTCAAGATGAGCTTCATTTGATTACGGGGCCTCTTGGAACGGTTTATGGTGCATACGAAACCATTATTGAGGATATGTGTACTTATGGCGATAAGAGGATTAAGCCGAAGTATGTGGTTTCAACTGCCACCATTAAAAACGCATCGGAGCAGACAAGATGCCTTTATGCACGACAATCAACTGCACAGTTTCCTCCTAACGGGTTTGAAATTGGTGACAGTTTCTTCATCAATGAAATATCCACTAAAGATGATCCTTTCCGAAAGTATGTTGGAGTCTGCGCACCAGGTCAATCCGTAAAGACGACACTGTTAAGAATGTATGCAATCATTCTTCAGACTTCTTATCAACTTGCTCAGCAGGATGAATACAAGAATGTGATTGACCCGTATTATTCTTTGGTGGGATATTACAACAGTATTCGAGAACTTGGCGGTGCAGTACGCTTGTTACAAGACGACATTCCGAAACGAATCTATCGAATTAAAACGAAATACAATATGGATAAGGTTCGTTATTTAAACAAGAAGGTGGAGATAACTTCCAGAATGTCTTCTTACGAGATTCCGAATAAATTAAGACAGTTGGAGGCTACTTGTGATTCAAAGGATTGTCTCGATACAGCCGTTGCAACCAATATGATAGCGGTCGGTATGGATGTTGACCGCCTTGGGCTAATGGTTGTAACCGGACAGCCAAAGCAAAATTCTGAATATATTCAAGCAACAAGCCGAATTGGTCGTGCTTTCCCAGGACTTGTTTTTACGCTTTATAACCCATATCGTCCGCGCGACTTATCACATTATGAGAATTTTACGGGTTATCATTCGCAGCTATATAGGTTTGTTGAAGGTACAACAGCAACTCCGTTCTCTGCGCGAGCAAGAGACCGTGTAATGCACGCTCTTATAATTTCTGCGATTCGGTTAAAATATCCGGAAATGGCATCTAATGAAAGAGCAGCTGATATTGCAGCTCTTTCTGATATACAAATGTCCGAGATAAAGGCTTTAATCCTTGACCGGCTTAATATAGTTAAACCAGAAGTAAGACTGGATGCGGAGAATGAAATTGACCAGTTTATTGATTGGTGGAAGATGCTGGCCGCACAAGGCAAGCCTTTACGGTACTATGTTTATGGAACTGATAAATATAACCGCCTTATGAATTATTATGGACAGTCATGTAAGGATACTGAGAAGGCTACACTAAGCTCTATGCGTGAAGTGGAAAACGCGGCAAATATGTTCTATTACACGGAGGAGTAAGATGGCAGGATACGATAACAATAAATTGGGCGAACTGCGCCCTAACCAAATTATTACAACATTCGGCCCAGGTGCGATTGTTGATGCTGTCAAGGATTCGGTAACGGTACTTGATATTAACTATTGGAAAGAAAAGGGCAAGAAAATTATTGACGGAAGGTTGGCTTCCTATCTTGGCGTTGATTGCTTTTATATGCCTCGTACTTCATATTCTGGAGATGTGCCGGTGATTTCTTTTCCTACCATTCATGTGTGTTCAAATTTGAAGTGTGGTCGTCTTTTCGATGCACGGGATAATTTTGACCTAGAAAGGTATTTGAGATTCGGCGTTACTTGCCCGGAGTGCCACAAACCTGCATACCCGTCTCGATTTATTACTATATGCGAAAATGGACACATGGATGATTTCCCATGGAGTTGGTGGGTTCATCGTGGTATGACCAACTGCAAGGGAAAGCTAAAAATGTACTCGACAGGAAATACTTCAACGCTTGCGGATATGTGGATTGAGTGTGAACTGTGTGGTGCTAAAAGAAGTATGAGTGGAGCTACGCAAGAAGATAACTTTAGCGAATTGCGCTGCTCAGGGCATCATCCTTTCCGTCCGAGGTCAAGAAATGAAAGATGCGATAAAAAGGTTATTCCATCACAGAGAGGTGCATCTAATGTCTATTTTTCTGTAAGTAGGAGTGCTATTTCTATTCCGCCGTGGGTTAATCCTTTATACAATTTAATCGATGAACATCTTCATGATATTGAACTTTTGAAAGATGTAATGGGAGATGATGGCGTAACTGCCGCATATAACAAGTATTTTGCTGACAATTATACGCGCACGGAGTTTGATGAAGCCTTAACTCGTAGATTGAGTAATATTACAGAGTTCAAAGAAATTAAGCAGATGGAATATGATGCTATCACTCATCATAATGATCCTGCTTATGCTTCTAATAAAAAACACTTCAAAGCGGAGGAGGACAGCTTGCCAGCATATCTGAAGCCTTATTTTAGTAGGGTTATTAGAATAACTCGCCTTCGTGAAGTGAAAGTATTGCTTGGCTTTACTCGCGTAGATGCGCCTGATCCGGATGCAGATGTCCAGGCTAATGCTGTTTATCTTAATAAAGGAAAGAGTGAAAAATGGTTGCCGGCGGCTGAGGTCAATGGCGAAGGTGTTTTCATCGAGTTTAATAAGGAAACATTAGAGAAGTGGCTTGCTATTCCGTCAGTAAAGGCACTTTCACGGAGATACGAAGAGTGCTATGAGGAGTTCTGCAATGCCAAAGGCTGGACATTAAATGTAAAGAGAAATGCAACCTATGTTTTAATGCACACTTTCGCACATTTGTTAATTAAGCAAATGGCGATGACATCTGGATATTCATCTTCGGCAATACGAGAAAGAATTTACTTTAGTGAAAAAATGACCGGCATTCTCCTGTATACAGGTAGTGCAGACAAGGAAGGGTCATTGGGAGGTTTGGTGGAACTTGGTAACATTGGTAAATTGGTTCCTTTGATGAAAGATGCATTCCAAGAGGCGCTTCTCTGTACCAATGATCCGGAATGTATGAGCAACGCTCCGGCTGGAAATAACCTTAACGGAGCAGCCTGCCATTCCTGTTGTATGATATCCGAAACAGCTTGTGAAAATGGAAACCGTATGCTTGATCGTGGCTTGGTAGTCCCTATTGCATGTCGCGAACGAGAGTCGTATTTCAGGGAGTTGGTGTGCGAATTATGTCAACTGGAAATGTGAATTTAGATATTTTACTTGGACAAATTGAAGCGGATAGAATCGGGAATACAAAACAATCCATCGCACAAATAATGAACCGATACCCTTCGTTGTCACAGGAACAGGCAGAAGAGATCTATCAATTAGTTACGGCGGCTTCTGCCGAAGAAAAAGCTATAACCGCTACATTAGTAGCTACAGTACCTCCGTCTTTTTCTGTTAGAGCAAAATCCACTAAGAATACCGTTGAAGGGATGATCCGAGGGGCAAAACGATATGTTTTGATTACAGGATATTCATTGTCTGGATACTTTGCGGATCTTGTTGATGTTCTTATTGAGAAAAGCCAAAAGGGTATTTATGTAAAATTTTTTGTGAATAATATTGAGAACCAAAAAGGATTTGACAAACTTTGTCGGTATAAAGGAAGATTTTTACATATATACAATTTTGCAGGAAGTAAGGATTCTATGGCTGCTTTACACGCAAAGGTAATTTCAGTTGATGAGCAACAAACACTGATTACATCTGCAAATTTATCCTATCACGGACAAGAAGGAAATATTGAGCTTGGTACACTGGTAGATTCAAAGAAAATTGCTAGACAAGTTGACGATGTTTTCACACATCTTATTTTCAATAAAATAGTGCAGGAAATCTAATGCGATAATGCAGATATATCGGAATAACATAAAAACAGCATTTGATGAATCCACTGTTTAATATCTGTAGTGAATTTTTAATAGATAGGATTATTATGGCTGATACTCGAAAGAAAGCCTCGATGTCACAGGTACTCGCAGATATAAAGCCTTACATAACGAAAAAATTCATGCGGCACCGTGTATTAAGGAGCAAGACATTCAGGCTATCTGTCAAATCCTCCTGCCCAGATACAAGAATGTGCAGCTCATGCAGGGACTGGCCAACAACAAGCCGGATTTCAGAATTCAGGTTAAAAGTTTGTTCGGGACAGAAGAGAAACGGTTTGAAGTGGTTGGTGGTGATAAAAAAAGACCAGCAACCAAGAAGAAATCTGACCTGGGCTGGATTGATCGGCTGGAAGAGATTGATGCTGCGCTGGATGATTTCTGATATCAATGCAGCGTGGAGAGTTATCTGAGGCAAGAATTTGTGCAACAGGTTGTTGCACAAAACCACACATAAAACAGCGGGGAAGCGATGGAGTGACACGACAAGAATTATTTACATGGATACGTCAGCAGTACGGCACAGAACCGGAATACCCCTGGCATGACTGGAATGCTGTGCTGCGGCATAACGACAATAATAAATGGTATGGTGTGGTTCTGGAAGTATCTGCTGATAAGTTGGGATTGCCGGAGGTAGGCATCATTGATGTACTTAATGTGAAAAGCGATCCGCTGCTGATCGGCTCTCTTTGCGGGCAGGACGGCTATTTTCCGGCCTATCATATGAACAAAGAAAAATGGCTCAGTATTCAGCTCGGCAAACCAGAACTGGATGATGCCATCAAAGACCTGCTTTCTTTGAGCCATGAGCTGACAGCACCGAAAAAGCGAAACAGAAAGTTACCAGCAAATAATCCGGGAGATTCCGCAAATGGCAAAGAAAAAGAAACTGACAAAGGCTGAGCGAAAGGAAGCACGCCTCCGAAAAGGCAAGCAGTGGCTGCTCACCTATACCGGCTCACCGAAAAAGATGAACAAGCATTATCGGGAACGCTTTCATGTGGATGCTGTGACTGCCGCTAAAGATTTGCAGGAGCTGGGGGTCAACTATACACAGGAGCAGCTCGACCAGATTAAACAGGCTGAAGAACAGCGGCTCCGGCAGCGGAAAATGGAGCGGGAAGCGAAAGAACGGGAACAGCTGGCAGAACGGTATGAGGACTGCGATGGTCGTTTTGCTTTTATCGCCGGATATACAGATGGCGGTGCACCGTATGGTGTGATGTGGGAAGAAGTAGGCATTGATCCGGGACTGCCTTTCGAGGAAAAAGTGAAGCTCTATCACATGCAGATGTTACCCTAGCTTGGCAGGCCGCAAAAGTCATGCCTGTGACATTGTACTTTTCCTGCATATTGAAACCTTCTTCTCTGGAAAGTAGTATACAAATACGGGGTATAGGTCTCTCCGGTTTTCGGTATAGTCCCGCAAAGAGGTTTTGTATTTCCCGTTCAGAAGAATTTTTGTCCCAAATGGAAGAGTTTCTGAAAATCAATCTGTCATAAACGCTGCAAGAGCATCCCATCTAACTTCATGTGATATTGTTCCAGCACATCTTTCAGCGTGATTTCCTGCATTCTTTGTTCCGCTGTTTTTTGAACGTCCAAGTAAAAATCCCGCAGCACCAATTGGATATTTACACCCACGCCACAGGCAGGATTGGTGTGGATGTCCTGATGGAGCAGGGGCTTGTTGCCCTCTACTGCCCGATAGGCATCCAGCAGAGTGATTTTCTCCGGCTCACGAGCCAGAGCAGGTCGGGGATGTCCCTTCACGCTGACCAGTAGTCCACCCTTCCGCAGGGCGGACATGAGCTGGCGCACATAGGCAGGATTCGTCTGAATGCTCTCTGCCAGCTTGTTACTGGTCAGGTCGCAGTCTGGGTACAGAGCGATAAAAGCCAGAATATGAACAGCATCGCTAAGGCGGGTGGGATATTTCATGGCCTGATCTCCTTTTTGCTTTGATGTTATTTTTATTATAACAGCATATTGACAGTGGCGCAAGAGGATGCTAAAATGATTTGAAGTAAGAATAAAAATAACACCCGCTTAAAAGGAATGGTGACAATGAACTTCTATGATGATTTGGTCATGCAGACCCAGATGAATTATTCCAGGCACTATCCTATCTATGCTTCCGGCAGTACGCCTTATCAGCTGACTGACAAAAAGCCGCTGCCGTATAGTGAACAGATTCATCGTTTGGTACAGGAGGTAAAGGAAGCTGACTGTGTGGTAGTGGGCGGGGCCTCCGGCCTGTCCGCTGCCGGTGGTGGAGATTTTTACTACGAGGACAACGACTCCTACCGCAAATACTTCCGCCCTTTTGCCGAGAAGTACCACTTCAAAGGTGCTTTTGCAGGGATGATGCACCCCTGGAAGACAAGGGAAGAGTATTGGGGGTATCTCGCAACTTTCCTTCACACCACCCAGACCGCACCTGTGCGTCATTCCTATTTGGATTTAGACGCTTTGCTGAAAGGCAAGGACTTCTTCATCCTCACCACGAACCAGGATACCCAGTTTGTCAAACTCTACCCGGAGGAGAAGGTGGCAGAGATCCAGGGGGATCACCGCTTCTTCCAGTGTGCCGCCTGTTGTACCGATGACACTTGGGATGCGGTAAAGCCGGTGGCTGATATGGTAGCCGCTATGGGGGATGGCACGAAGATTCCCACGGATCTTATTCCCCGGTGCCCTCACTGCGGCGGCGAGGCATTCCCCTGGGTGCGAGGATATGGGAATTTCCTGCAAGGAAAGAAATACGAAGAACAGTACGAAAAAATTTCTCGCTATGTGCTGGGACACAAAGACAGCAAAATTCTGTTCCTAGAGCTGGGCGTTGGCCGAATGACTCCCATGTTTATCCAAGAACCTTTCTGGAACCTGACCCTCAGCTTTCCCCATGCTCGATATATTGCTGTCAACAACAAGTATGACTTCCTGCCCAAGCAGTTGGAGGACAAGGGCATGACCATTGTGGCCGACATTGCTCAAGTGCTACGGGATGCACGGGATACCATGGACAGCGGAGATAACGATCGATGAGGGTTGCAAACCAAGCGACGCTTCAGGAACTTGCCGAGCGTATTGATCAAGCAGATGCTGTTGTGATCGGAGGCGGCTCCGGCCTGTCAAGCGCGGCTGGATACGACCACTACCATTGGTCCCCGGCACTTTCGGAGGCATTGGCTCCATTTCGGGAACAGTATGGATTTACCTCCCCACTGGCAGGGTTCTACTACTGCTTTTCCAGTTACGGAGAGCAGTGGGGATATTACAGCCAATATATCCGCTTCATGTGGGAGGCCCCCACGGGGCAGCCATATCTGGATCTACAGGCGCTTGTTGCGGACAAACCTGCCTTTGTTCTGACTACCAATGTGGACCGGCAGTTTTTCCGAGTGTTTCCCAAGGAACAGATCTGCGCCTTTCAGGGGGATTTTGGCTATTGTCAATGCAGTCAACCTTGCCGGGATGAAATTTGGGAGAATCGTGAACTGGTGAAGGAGTTGACCAGCCGCCTGAACGGTGCGCACCTGCCGGAGGAGGATGTGCCCCGTTGCCGGGACTGTGGCCGGGTGCTGGTGCCCTGGGTGCGGGACGACACCTTTCTGGAGGGACGTGCCTGGAAGGCGCAGCTGGACCGCTACCATGCTTTTCTTTGGCACTGGTTGCTGGAGCAGACCGGAAAAAATATCCTGCTGTTGGAGTTAGGCGTAGGGGAGATGACGCCCAGCATCATCAAATTGCCCTTCTGGGAATTGACAGCTAGAAATCAAAATGTTTTTTACGCCTGTCTCAACAAAGAGGCCTCCCACACGCCGGAGCATCTGCGGGGACGCAGCCTGTACCTGCAAGGAGATTTGGCGGAAATTCTGTCTGCCATCCGGCAGAAGCGACCGAATGCAAACGCAAAATCGGAAGGAGTGAACAATCATGGCTGATTGGAACCTTATTGCCCAAAAAATTAAAGAGGCAGATGCCATCCTGATTGGGGCCAGCAACGGCCTGTCCATTACGGAGGGCCTGCACCTGTTTGCAGATAATGAAGCCTTTGAGAAATTATTCGGAGATTTCAAACGGAAGTACGGCCTACGCTGTATTTTGCAGGGCATGATGGCCCAGTGGCCCTCTGAGGAGGAAAAGTGGGCCTTTTGGGCGCGTCTTATCCACCACTACTGTGGACAGTACCGTCCTACGCCGGTGATGGAAGATCTGAAAGCCATTGTAGGAGAAAAAGATTACTTTGTCGTCACATCAAACGGAGAAGGTCACTTTGAACTGTGTGGCTTCGATCCGACGAAAATCTATGAGATCGAGGGCAACTGGTTTACGATGCAATGTGCCCGTCCCTGCCACGACACGCACTATCCCAGTTTGAAACTGGCGGAAAAATTGGCGGTGGCCGAGCAAGACGGCCGCATCCCCACAGAGTTGGTGCCGCGTTGTCCCAAGTGCGGAGGTCCCATGGACATCCACATGGGCGCGGGTCAGAGAATGATTCCGGATACCGCCGCTCAGGCACGGTTCCAAAACTTTCTGAAAACCTACCACGGAAAGAAACTGGTGGTGCTGGAGCTGGGCATTGGCTGGCGCAATCAGCTGATCAAGGCTCCATTGATGAGGCTGGTGGCAAACGAACCCAATGCCACCTATGTGACCATCAATCTGGGTGAGGTCTACATTGCGGACAATATTAAAGAAAAGTCCTTCGGTCTGGACGGCCGCTTGGACGAATTGCTCCCTGCTCTGCGGAAAGCGTGCGGTATACGGTAGGGGTGTTTGCCTGTCCGGATGGTATCCGGCCCGTTATTTTTCTCATGGAAGCGGAATAAGGAGAGCAGTGCAGGTAGAAAAATACCGTGCCGTTGGGCAACCTTGGCAAATAGAGAAGTTTGAGAATGAAAAGCCGGGAAGTTTGGCTCAGGGCCAATACTTCCCGGCTTTCTATCGAATAAGATCAGGGTCAGGGTATATATTTCATTCCCCATTGGGAAATGGCGTAAAAGACCGGCAGCAGGTCCCGCCCTTTCTCGGTGAGGGAGTACTCCACTCGCAGAGGCATTTCATTATATTGGATGCGCTGCACCAACTCGTCCGCTTCTAATTCTTTCAGCGCGTTGGTCAATGCGGTGTTGGTGATGGGTTTAAGCATTTTTTTTAGCTCACCAAACCGCATGGGGCACTTGATGCACAGTTCATAAAGAATTTGGAGTTTCCATTTGCCCTGCAGCATTTGAACCACCGGCGTGACCGGGCAGTTTCCCTCGCCAGTTAGAATGACACTGCCAACCTTTTCTTTGAATTCTTCATAAGTCATAATTGGATTTTTCCTCGTCGTTTGCAGTATATTTTTTGATACCAGGTATAAATAATTTGCGTACTTGAACAAAAATTGCTATCAGATATAATAAATATATCACTGGTTGACCATGCAGTCAACGACTGAAATTTCTTAGAAAGGTCTGAATTTTATGAAAGAACTGAACATTATGGAGGCTACTGTTCTGACCTCCCCCAATCCGCTGACACTGATCTGCTCTAAAAAGGAGGACGGTTCTACGAACCTGGCTCCCATTTGCTTTGTGTCTTACCTCTCCTTCAATCCGCCTATGGTGGGCTTCGCCACTGGCAAACAGTCTCACACCGGTAAGCAGGTACGGGAGACCGGCAAAGTCATCGTCACTGTTCCAGGTGAGAGTCTGGCTGGCGCAGTAATGGCCTGCGGAGCGTCTACCGGCGCCAAGACCGACAAGGTGGCCGACAACAACATCGAGATGATGGCTGTGGAGGGCAGTGACATCCAGATTCCGGTGGATACCCGTCTGGCGATGGTGGCCACCCTGCAGCAGTCGGTGGAAGTTGGCGACCATATCCTGCACATCTGTCAGGTGGACAAGTTCCTGGGCGATGAGGACAAGAAGGGGCTGTATGCCTGGAACGGCTTCGGGAAAGTTGCGCCTGCGGTAGAAGGCTAAATCTTAAAACGGAAAGGAGGCGTTAGCGGTGGCTGTTTGTATTAAAGACTGTATTCAGAACATGAATCTGGTGATCGGCTGTACTATTGGTTGCAGCTACTGCTACGCCAGAAACAATGTCCGCCGGTTTCACATGATCGACGACTTTGAAAAGCCGGAGTTTTTTCCCAATAAGCTGCGGCTGATGGAGAAAAAGCGCCCACAGAATTTTCTGCTCACCGGCATGAGCGATTTCTCCCACTGGAAGCCAGAGTGGCGGGAACAGATATTTGCCAAGATGACTGAAAATCCGCAGCACCAATATCTGTTTTTGACCAAGCGACCGGAGAATATCGTGTTTTCCACTACTCTAGAGAATGCTTGGTTTGGTGTAACTGTTACCTCCAGTAAAGAGAAAAACCGTATCCGGACTTTGCGGGAGCATATCCATGGCGGACACTATCATGTGACCTTTGAACCTATGTTTGATGATGTTGGCATGGTGGACCTTACCGGAATTGAGTGGATCGTCATTGGGACTGAGACCGGACATAGGAAGGGCAAAGCCGTATCGAAACCGGAATGGGTGTGGAACCTGACACATCAGGCCCATGCGCTTGGCATCCCTGTATTTATGAAGGAAGATCTGCTTCCTATCATGGGAGAGACACAAATGGTACAAGAATTTCCCCCGGCCTTTTACCGGGTATTGAAGGAACAGAAGACATGGCGGAAGTGAAAGAGAGCAGCATTCTGATTCAGGATGTAGAAACCAAAAATATTATGACAAAATCCACCCTGCCGGTGGGCGGCTATTCCGTCAATCCTTATGTGGGCTGTACCCATGGCTGCAAATACTGCTACGCCTCGTTCATGAAGCGATTTACCGGGCACACCGAACCGTGGGGTACATTTCTGGATGTGAAACATTGGCCAGCAATCAAAAATCCGCAAAAATACAAAGGGCAGCGCGTAGTCATCGGTTCAGTGACCGATGGATATCTGCCCCAGGAGGCTCAGTTTCAGAACACCCGAAAGCTTCTTGAACAGCTCCGGGGCAGTGAGGCAGAAATTCTCATCTGTACCAAGTCGGATTTGGTAATCCGTGACATCGACCTCCTGAAAGAACTGGGAAAGGTCACGGTTTCCTGGTCAATCAATACGCTGGACGAGGATTTCAAAAACGATATGGACAATGCCGTCAGCATCCAGCGGCGGCTGGATGCCATGAAGCAGGTTTATGACGCAGGTATCCGCACCGTATGCTTTATCGCTCCGGTTTTTCCCGGTATCACGGATTTTGAGGCTATCTTCCATCAGGTCAGAAATCAGTGCGACCTGGTGTGGCTGGAAAATCTAAACCTGCGAGGCGGATTCAAAAAAGACATCCTTGACTATATACGTAAAAAACATCCTGACTTGGTTTCGCTGTACGACGCTATCTACAACAAGAGAGACAGAAGCTACTTCCGTGGTCTGGAAGAGCAAGCGGAACGGCTGGCACAAGAAAACAGCTGTCCCTTCGTGGACAACGAGCTGCCCTACGGACGAGCAGAGCCTGGGCACCCGGTCATTGTGGATTATTTTTACCATGAGGAAGTGCGTGGCTCGGAAAACACCGGGCGACGCAACCCCAAAAAATAATTTGTGAAATAAATGGGTTCTGACATGGAGCTGTGCTTCAATGTCAGAACCTTTTTTTATGGGATTTATCCTGTTGAGGATATTCTAAAAGATGATCATGTTAGATGCATTATTGGGGTCATCAAACTTTTTGAGGGTTTGTCGATCTTGTTGAGGGGCGGACTTGAGGGTCTGCCCCTTATTTTAATGGAGTTTTTGAGGGTCTAGTTTGAGGGTTTGGTTTGAGGGGCTGGTTTGAGGGGCCAGTTTGAGGGGCTGTTATAAAGTCCAGATTGGAAACGGCATCTCTTCGCCATCAATCATGTTTGTTTGATGAGCGTTCTCTCTGAAATGATTGAATTCAGCATTTAACTTCTTATAAGTTACAAAGCCATGCAAGTAGTCATTTTCAGAACTCAGCTCCATGGAAAGTTGCTCCAGTTCTCTTAATTCATCAAGTAGCGAACGCAAATCATCTATCGAAATGTCAATGGTTTTCATCAGTCAAAATCCTCCTCATCAAAATACTGCACCTGACGTGAATCAGATATGCCGTTAAGTACCGGTCGGTTTCTTGTAGAAAATAAAAAACGGTTACGGAAATGCTCGAAGTTCCGATAACCGCGGCCGGCCCGTTTTAAATCTTTTACTTTTCTGTTTAGCGATTCGATTGGGCCATTGGATAAACGTGCATCGTAAATACCACCAGGACCGCATTTTTCTACCATCACAAACGATGTGATGATCGGATTCCGGTATTGATATAAAGTTCCAGCGAAATCACAAAAGATGGAATCACCACAGTTACGGTAATGCACGATAAGTTCGTCGAGCTCTTTGGCTGCATTTACTGGATCACCTGCATTCCTGGTATTAAATGATATGTACATCTCCTTTAAATCGCGTAGTGTGCGTAACCGTGGAACGTACCGAAATAAGTAGTCTTCATACGAATAAGTATTCATCATGCGACCGAAATGTGTGTCCCGGCGAAGATCAACATGATAGGTTATGTTGTTCTGATTCGAAAGAATGAGCCAGCGATACTTTTGCAGGATATAGACCTCATCAGATAAAGGAATTCTGGGACGGTCAAGCGTATAGTTGATTTCTGGATGCTTTTGCAGGAATTCGTTTTTATCCCTTTCTTTAAACTGCTTGATTTGCTTTCTGATAAACTGATCGATGAGATGGATTATCCACTGCACTACATGAAACGAATCGACTACAGGCGTTGCATTCGGAAAGTATTTATCCACGTACTGAATGTAAGGATTGTACATGTCCGAGATGAGATATCTCACTTTGCGCCGTTCCTCGATAGGGATGGCAGCAAAGTAAGGCTCAGTGTCCTTTTGCTTGCGACTCATCAAAACATCGATCGGATTTCCTGTATAAAAATCCTGAATGATCAAGGAGTAATCAGAGGAATCAAGGATTTCCGTATGAACTTCATCAACGGAGATGATATCAGTCAGAGGCAAACGATCTAGTTTGATGTATCGATCGAAGACTTCGTTGACGTAGGTGTCCGTCGTGTGAAAGCGCTTGGCGATATCGACAGATGTCTGATTCAGATCACGAAAAGCTTCGATGATAAGCAGGTCAGAAGCATTCGTGCGTCGTCGATTTTTATCAACGAATTTGAAGGTTTCCTGAATGTCGTATTTACAGTCAGGATTCGTGCATTTCCAGCGGCGCTGTTTTAACTTGATCTTGAGCGCGTAGCCATCCTGGAAAATGGGATGAGAAATAGATCTGACTTTTACGCCACGTGAATGCATACGATACCCGCACTCAGGGCAGAAAGTGCACGATGGTCTCGTCTCTACCGTGAGCGTTTTCGTTTGCCCTTCGATTTGGACGTCAGAAATGGAAATGTTTGGATCTTCGAGATCCAGTAAGTCTGCTATACTGTTCATAGTACCTCCTTCAGTATAATATTTGGCAGACTTATCGTAATGGAAGAGAGGTGCTGAGGACAATCCTCGAAAAAAAGCCGTCTTACGACTGGATCAAACCGGAAGTAGGACGGCTTTGTGCATGAAATAGAAAAAGCCCGACTGGTGCCGAGCTTTATCGAAAAGATACTTTTTATATATTTGTTATGAGGGACTCAAATCTACCATGTCAACTTTTATGGGTACAGCCCCTCAAACCAAACCCTCAAACCAGCCCCTCAAGTTAGCCCCTCAAACCAAACCCTCAAAAACGCAGACCCTCAACAAGTTTGGAGACCCCATTATTGCACAGGGATGTGAACATATTAAAGAATTTGTTAGTTAGTAGGAAGAAAAACAAATAATTTCAATCACCTGCCGGACGACGGCAAAAGAAAAAAGCCGTCGTCCAGTAGGCTGATAATTGTGCAAGCACCGCCTGCACAATTTGCAACAAAAAAGAGGAGCCGGTCAAGGCTCCTCGAAGATACGTTATTTCAAAAAGTTGCTCTTATGTTCCAGTGCGTGCAGATTATATCCAAGTGTGGCCAGGTGTGCTACCTTCAGCGCAACCAGATTGATGTCAGTGGACATCGCACTGGCGATCTGCTCGGCTGTGTAACCATACTCATAGATGTAACGAAGGACTTCGTTGCTGTCCATCAGGATCTCCGCTGCTACGATGTTCGCTTCATATTCCGGTTTGGATTTCATGTCATAGAGCATGAACTCATGAATCGGGGTGGTTTTCGCCATATTCCGGTGAAGCTGGTCATGCCCTAATTCATGTGCGCACACGATGCGCAGCATATTTTCATCCAGACTGTTATTCAGGAAAATAAAGCGATTTCGCTTAATCACCCGGTACATTCCTTTCAGGGAACCAAAATTTTCGCAAAGCATGACATTGATACCAAGCTGCCTTGCAATTTCAAAAGGGTCTCTGGAACCGCAGCGTTTTACCAGTTTCTCACCGACCCGTGAAAGCTGTTCCGCATTCATCATACCACCTCCAGTTTACAGTATAGCGAAAAGTGTGTACGATAAATATCACTGATCGGATTTTTTACGCCTCGTTTTCGGGGCGTATTTTTTATTGTTCTCTTTGGCAATCCAGTAGGCATCAGTCAGAGCTTTATAAGCTCCCTCGATGGCATCTTCACTTAATTCGCCGCCAGCAAACATACCGGTCACTTCGCTGACCAGTTCTTCAATATCTTTCGCTGCTTTTGCGCCGCCTTTTTCATGGGCTTCTACAACATAGGTGCCGCTGCTTCCCAGCAGGTACTCAGTAGTAGTATTCAGCGCATCCGCGATCTTCTGGATCGTAACCATATTGGATGGTTTACGGCTGCCAAGCTCATAATTCTGAATTGTGCGGGCGGTTACACCGGCCTTCTCTGCAAGTTCTACCTGAGTTAAATTGGCTTCTGTTCTTTTTTCTTTCAACCTTTCTTTGAAGACCATAGGAATACCTCTTTCTTTTTTGATTACGGACACGAACACTTTTTCATAAAAATCTATTGACACGAAAAACTGTGCTTGCTATAATGACGATGAAAACACGAAATACAATTCGTGTAATTATAGTATCACAAGAAATGCTGTGTGTCAATGCGTTCGTGAAAAGTTGTTCGTGCTTTCACGAACGGAGAGGAGGAATACGAGATGCAAAGAGTGATTCTTCACTGTGATATGAATAATTTCTATGCCTCTGTCGAGTGTATGCTGAATCCGGAACTGAAGAACAAGCCGGTGGCAGTGTGTGGTTCTGTGGAGGAACGGCATGGTATTGTACTTGCGAAGAACTATGCAGCAAAGGCGTTTGGCGTTTCCACGGGAGAGGCAATCTGGCAAGCAAAGCAGAAGTGCCAGGATCTTGTGATCGTGGAGCCGCACTATGAGCAATATATGAAGTTTTCAAAGCTGGCTCGTGAAATATACGGTCGCTATACCGATCAGATCGAGCCGTATGGGATGGACGAATGCTGGCTGGATGTGACCGGAAGCGGCTGCATGGGAACCGGATTTGAAATCGCAGATGAGATTCGCAGAACTGTTAAGTTTGAATTGGGACTTACGATTTCCGCAGGAGTGAGCTTCAACAAGATTTTTGCCAAGCTTGGGTCGGATATGAAAAAGCCGGATGCGATTACCTGCATCGAAGCAGATTCATTCCGTGAGAAGATTTGGTGTCTTCCTGCCTCTGACTTGCTTGGAGTCGGCAGAGCGACCGAGAAGGTTCTATCCGGTTATGGGATTCATACGATTGGAGAGCTTGCTACAACATCGGATGATTTCTTGAAGTGCCGCCTTGGAAAGAATGGACTGGCGATTAAGAAATATGCCAATGGGCTGGATGATTCGCCGGTTATGCGTTCCGATTATGTCTCCCCAGTAAAGAGCATTGGGCACGGGATAACGACCATGCAGGATTTGGAGAATAACGCCGAAGTCTGGTGTGTCATGCTGGAGCTGGTGCAGGAGATCGGAACCAAGCTGCGAACGCATAAAAAGAAAGCAGGCGGAATTGCAATTTCCATCCGCAACAATGAGCTTTTCACGAAGGAGTGGCAGTGCCGGATTAGCATTCCGACACAAAGCCCTACCTATCTGGCGAAAACCGCATTTTCTTTGTTTGCAAAGAATTATCAGTGGGAACACCCGATTCGTTCGGTGACGGTTCGGGCAATCAACCTGTTTGAAGAGGATTGTCCGATACAATACGACCTATTCACAGATGTGAAATCACTGGATCGCCAGGAACGGCTGGACGCAGCGATTGAGCAGATTCGATTCCGATTCGGGAAAGATGCGATTAAAAATGGGGTACTTTTTCAGAAAAGCAAGATGCCGACAGAGCGAAAAGTGGATTTGGTCATGCCGACAGGAATGATTGGTTAATACAGCACCGGTAGAATCTGGTGAGTTCTTTGCTAAAAGAAGTCAACACATTCGCCGGTTTACAGAGGAGGAGCGTAGAATATGTCGGAACAGAAATGTAGAAAAGTATATGTACCTGTGAATTTGGATGTGGATGCGGAGGGAAATATCCGTCCGCGTCTGATTCGGTGGATTGACGGACGGGTGTATGAGATCGACCGATTGAAACATAAGTGCCGGGCTGCTTCCACGAAGGTAGGTGGCTGCGGAATCCGCTATACGGTCATGATCGGTGGGCATGAGAGTTTCCTGTACAACGAAGATGAAAAATGGTTCGTTGAAGCAAAGGAGCAGTGCCTATGATCCTTTCGCAGAAAAACATAGAAGAAATCGCTGTTACAGTGATAAGAGATTTTCAAAAGTCCTTTTTCGGCAGCGAAGCAGATGATCCGGCAAGATTCGCGCTTCCGACACCCATTGACCAGTTTGCATCCGATTATCTGAACCTGAAAGTGTCATTTCAAAGGCTGTCCTCGGACGGAAGCATCTATGGTCTGACCGCGTATGTGGATACAGAATATCAGATAGAGGTTGATGGAAGTCAGAGGAGCATCTTCCTGAAAACCAATGATGTGGTTCTGGACAAGAGCTTCATTGAACCGGAGAATATTCGGAAACTCTGCGGAAAACGCAGATTTACGCTGGCGCATGAGTGCGCTCACCAGATACTGTTTCAGCTGGATTCCGATGACCGAAAGATAGCCTGTCATAAGAGACCGGAAGTGCGAGGAAATGGTTCTCGCGTTCTGAGAACGCAGGAGGACTGGAACGAGTGGCAGGCCAATTCGCTGGGAGCCGCCATTCTGATGCCCCAGTCAGAAGTAGATCGAGCGATGTGGTTCA
>OIGD01001074.1_pt1 | contig 27580 bp, 16 predicted proteins | sample 1582211 | NCBI WGS metagenome assembly OIGD01 (sample SAMN04414078, study PRJEB24778) | human gut metagenome | material: faecal | host: Homo sapiens
AAAATTATAAAATTTTTTTATTAAGAATTTATTTAAAATTGTAAAAATTGATTAGTAAGAAAATCTTGTAGTTAAAAAGTAATAAAATTTGAAAATATTAGTTAAGTAGAAGGTTAATTTGCAGATGGAATAGAAAAATTAAAATGCATTAGAAAGTTTTGGATGGATAAATTATGTTGTAATGATAATAATAATAGTATTCTGGTAGAATAATTTGTTTACCGGATGTTAGTTTAAAACTTAAAAAGGTATATAATTAGAAAATTAATAATTTAAAAAAAGAAAGTATTAAGGCAACATCACATAAATGACATTGCCTGTTAATTAGAAAATTATATTTTTTAAAATAAATGTATGCCTTTGGAAAGGAATTTGTTATGTCTAGAAGAAATAATAATTTAATGTCTGAAGAATTAAAAGTAGAGATAGCAAAAGAACTTGGAGTATATGAACAGGTTAAACAAGACGGCGGATGGCAAAATGTGTCATCACAAAATTGTGGTAATATTGTAAAAAAAGCCATTGAAATTGCTAACAGAAAAGTATAGTGTACAATTTGGGACACATATCACTCTTCTGCAAAATACAAAATAAAAACACATAAAAAAATATCTTATTCTCCCACTTCAATCGGAGAAAGAAATTTTTACTTTTGAAAAAGCAAAGCTCCGACCTGAGCCCCAAAACATTTAACCCCAGTTATTATCGTAACAAGTCCAATCAACCAAGTACGCACCTCATCGCGTTTGAAGGAGTTTGCTTTTTCAAAAGTAACAAATTTTTTCTCTCGGTGCTAACCTAAAAAAAGATATTTTTCCCCCACACAAACATGTATTTTACAGCCCAGTGATACATGTCCCAAATTCTACATATTTATACATAGGGATTGATTTATTAAAATAAGTGATATAGAATAGCAATTGTGAATATTAATCAATAGGAGGATTAAATTTTAATGAGTGATAAAATTATTAGAGTTAAAGATATAGTAAAAATTTGCGATGGTTTTTTAGCCTTTGGTGATGATGAAATTGCTTGCCAAAATTTTTCTAAAGATACAAGAACAATTAATGAAAATGATGTGTATGTAGGAATAAAAGGTGAAAATTTTGATGGTAATAGTTTATATGTGCAAGCTTTTGAAAATGGTGCTAAGGTCTGCCTTGTTCAAGGGATTGAAGTTGATGAAAGTGTTAAACAAAAATATAATGATAGATGTGTAATTATTGTTGAAAATACAATTGTTGCTCTTCAAAAAATAGCAAGTTATAAAAGAGACTTATATGACATACCTGTAATTGCAGTAACTGGTAGTGTTGGAAAAACTAGTACTAAAGATATTATTTCAAGTGTTGTTTCAACTTCTTACAATGTTCTAAAAACACAAGGAAACTTAAATAATCATATAGGTGTTCCAATGACAATTTTGGGGTTAAAAGATCATAATGCTCTAGTTGTTGAAATGGGTATGAATAATCTAGGAGAGATAAGCGTTCTTTCTAAAATTGCTAAGCCTGATATTGCAGTAATTACAAATGTTGGAACTTCACATATTGGGAATTTAGGGTCTAGAGAAAATATTTTAAAAGCAAAACTAGAAATTTTAGATGGATTAAAAGATGATGGGGTTTTAATTATTAATAATGATAATGATTTATTACATAACTGGTCAAGTGAACTGAAAGATAGAAAAAGTTTAAAAATATGTACATATGGTATAGAAAATAATAGTGATGTGGTGGCTAGAGATATTGTTCTAAACGAAAATTCTAGCAATTTTAATGCAATATTAAAGGAAAGCAATGTAGTAAAAGATATTAATGTTCCAGTTGGTGGTCTTCATTTTGTGTATAATGCGTTATGTGCAATTATGGTGGGAAAAGTGTTAAATATTCCAATGGAAAAAATTAGTAAAGGTATTCAAAAATTTGAATTAAGCAAAAATAGAATGGAACTTATTAATTTACCCAATAATATTGTTGTAATAAATGACTGTTATAACGCAAACTATGATTCTATGAAAGCTGGAATTGAATATTTAGCTAAAACTAAGGCACAAAGGAAAATTGCTGTTTTAGGTGATATGCTTGAATTAGGTGAATTTTCAGAAAAATTACATATTGAAGTTGGAAAAGAAATATTGAAAAATAAAATAGATATTTTAATTACTGTTGGTAAAATGGCAGAAAATATTGCTAACACTGTTAAAACAGTAAATTCAAATGTATACGTGTGCCAAAATAATAATGAGGCTGTTAAAAAAATTAAAAGTATAATGCGTGAAAATGATATTATTTTAATAAAAGCATCTAATGGAATGAAATTTAAGGATATTGTTGACGGATTAAAAAAATAATCATCTTACTAAAAGCAAGAAAGGAATGTGGTTAAATATTATGGATAAAATTAAATTAGGCGTAATTTTTGGAGGTATGTCTACTGAACATGACGTTTCAGTTGTTTCAGGTAGTTCTGTATTAAAAAATTTGGATAAAAATAAATATGAAATTATACCAATGTACATAAATGAAAATGGTGATTGGTTTTTATATACCAAAAATCTAAGTGAAATAGAAATATTGAAAATAGGAGAACAACCCAAAGAGTTAGAAAAAATAGAAAATCCTATAAAAATATTAAAAGGTTTGGAAGTTATTTTCCCTGTATTACACGGTTTATATGGTGAAGATGGGACAATACAAGGATTGTTCGAATTACTAAAGATTCCGTATGTTGGTTGCAAAGTGCTTGGTTCTAGTATTTGTATGGATAAGGTATATACTAAAATAGTTTTAGAAAAGGCTAAAATTAATCAAGCTAATTATTGTTATGTTAAGAAAAATAAAACAGGATATGTGTATGTATCTGAAGATTTTGATGAAAGTGTTTTAGAATTAGGTGAAATATGTAAAAAAGTTATAAGTAAATTGGGTTTACCAGTATTTGTCAAACCATCAAATTCAGGCTCATCAGTAGGAATAACAAAAGCTAAAAGTGCAAGTGAATTAAAAAAGGCTATTGAATTTGCAAGTCAATTTGATAAAAAGATTTTAATAGAAGAAAATATTAATGCACGAGAAATTGAGTGCGCAGTTATTGGAAATGATGAAATTGATGCATCATGTGTTGGTGAAATTTTACCAGCAGAAAATTTTTATAGCTTTGATGCTAAATATAATAATTCAGAGTCAAAGGTTCAAATTCCAGCTAAAGTCGATGAAAAATGTGCAGAAGAAATAAGAAATATGGCTAAAAAAGCGTATAAAGCAGTTGATGCTAAGGGATTATCTAGAGTAGATTTTTTTATTGACAAAGATACAAATAAAATATATTTAAATGAAATAAATACAATGCCAGGTTTCACTACAATTAGTATGTATCCACAACTTTGGGAAAAATGTGGAAAACCTTATGCAAAATTATTAGATGAGTTAATAGAAAATGCTATAAATGGTTAAAAAAATATATTAAAAATGGTTAAAAATATGCCAAAAAGTAATTACAAATTAAAATTTATATGTTATAATACTTCAAAATGAAACAGGCATAGGGGGATGTTAAATGATTTTTAAAGATTACTATAAAATATTAGGTTTAGAAACAAATAAAGTAACTACTGAACAAATAAGAGTTGCATATAGAGAGCAAGCCAAAAAGTTCCACCCTGATGTGAATGTAGGAAATAAAAATGCAGAAGAAAGATTTAAAGATATAAATGAAGCATATAGAGTTTTATCTGAAAACAATTCTAAAAGAAAATATGATAGAATGTGGAATAATTATGTAGGAAAGAAAAAAGTTAAATACGAAGAAAGTACACGCTCAAAAGCCTCAATATTTAGCGATTTCTTTAATATTTTTTTTGGACCATTAGAAAATAAAAAAATGGAGGCAAAATCTTCTAGTGTAAAAAAAGACAAGACTCCTAAAAAAGGAGAAAATATAGACACAGAAATAAACATATCAATAGATGAGGCTTTTTACGGATTAGATAAAAAAATTTCCCTAAGAACTGTGAACGGCAATATGAAAAATTTCAATGTAAAAATACCAGCAGGAATTCAAGAACATGAAAAAATTCGCTTAATTGGACAAGGAAAAACAGGCGAAAACGGTGGTAGAAATGGTGATTTGTTTATAAAAATAAATATACAAGATGATAATAAATTTAAATTAATTGGATATGATTTATATTCAAATTTGTTAATTACCCCTTGGGAGGCAGCGTTAGGTACTAAAGCTAATATATCCTCTATTGATGAGGAAGTTACGGTTATTGTTCCTAAGGGAACACAAAGTGGGGAATTAATTAGAATTCCACAAAAAGGATATAAAGATGGTAAAGGCGGAAGAGGTGATTTGGTAGCAGAGGTTAAAATTATGGTGCCAAAGAATATGAATGAAAAGGAAACTAAGTTATTTAGGGATTTAAGCAAGGTTTCACACTTTGAGCCTAGGAAAGTATAATGCACAATATAAGACATGCCTTTATTGTGCAGTTTAATATATTTTAGTTTGATTACTTTATTGTTTTAAGAATATAGCAATGAAAGTTTACGTAAAAGCATTGACAAAATATAATAGGGATAGTATAATAATTGTGTAGTATAATATACAAAAGATTAACTATGATTAGGGCTCATAGGAGAGGGGTGTATGGTATATGGAAAGCTTACAAGGTAAGCATTTTAGTATTACAGATCCAAAAAATGTTAATACAGTAATATATCAAGTGAATAAAACAAATAAAAAAGAAGTTTTAAAGGGTGCACCAAAATTTACAATCGAAAGATTAGATTTTGCAGAAGAATTAAGAGAAAATGCATCTAGAAAAACTTTCTTTGTTGATAATCCAAAAGAGGAAGGAAATCAATTAGTTATTTTATCATTTGCAAACAATAAAGTTGTTGTTAATATGGGAATATTACAAGACGATAAAGTAAAAATTTCCAAGAAACCTATGCCTGTTAAATTTGATACACTATATTCTGAAAATGAAACAGTGTTTAAAGAATTTAAATATACACCAAATTTACAAAGACCAATATCTATTATTGACCCAGTAACAACTGAAGAAGTAAAACCAACATTATTTTTTGATAAAGAAACAAATGAAGTCAAAGGTAAAATAATGCTAGAACCACAGAAATCTTATTTTGCTTTTGAAATAAGGGAAGATAAAAAATCTAAAGGAATTTAGAAATTTAAGTATGAGAGAGGAGAATTGCGATGAGTAGTGCAAGTGCAAATTCATCAAAAAAATTAGCTTCATTTGAAAAGGAAGTTGAAAAAATTAAAGAAGTTGAAAAAATCAAATTAGTAATGGGACCATTTAGAGCAGTTTTAAAGGATAAGGAATATACATTAAAAATGGATCCAGAATATGCAAAAATATATACTAAACAAATGGATGAACTAGCTATATCAGTAGGTACATATACTAAAGTACTTGATAAAAATGGACAAATAACAAAAAGAATTGATGATAAAACAGGTAAAGTGTTAGATTCAGATAAAAATATAGAAGAAAGATAATAGAAAAACACATAAAAGTATAAAATTAACATCATAGCATGTATAAAATATAATAGAGCAGTGCGTAAAAACATTAAAATTCCAAACATAATTTTGTTAAAAAATAAATATTAAATTTAGGAAAATTTAATACTAAACACATGAGAAAAGAGGGAACTTTATGAATAAATTTAAAAGTTTCATGGAGAAGTTTAAAAAGAATATTTTAGTATATATAGTAGTATGGATTATAATAGCCATACTACTTGTTGCACCTATAACATATACTATTACTCAAGCTAGAATGGAAGGAATTACTTGGCTTCAAGGAATAACTTTACATATAGTTGATAATATTTTAAAATTCCCCATAACAGTAATTTTTGAAAATGCATATATAAATGATTTTATGGAAGGAATTAAATATTATTCATTAGCATACTTTATTTTGGTAATAGTTGCAATATATAAAACTTTGCCAAAGAGTGCATATGATAAAATCGAACATGGTTCAAGTGATTGGTGTCAACCTGGAGAACAATATAGAATACTTAGTAAAAAAAGTGGATTAATACTTGCAAAAGATAATTATTTACCAATTGATAAAACAGGAAATGTTAATGTTCTTATAGTTGGACGGTTCTGGTGCTGGTAAATCAGCAACATATTCAAAACCAAATGCATATCAAATGCTTGGTTCATATGTATTTACAGACCCGAAAGGTGAATTATATGATGATACAGCAGGATATTTAAAATCACATGGATATGATATAAAAGTTTTAAATTTAGTAAATCCAGCTAATAGTGATGGATACAATCCGCTAGCACATATAAATAGTGAACTTGATGTTGATGTTATAGCAAACACAGTAGTAAAAGGTCAAAAATCAGAAGGAGGTTCATCAGACCCTTATTGGGACGATATGGCTGAAATGTTATTAAAAGCATTAATATATTATTTAATAGCAGCAAGACCACCAGAAGAGCAAAATTTAGCAAGTTGTGCAGAAATGGTAAGAGCAGCAAGCAATAATGGTGGAAGTAACTTATTATCAGATATGATAAATGTGTTACCATATGATCATCCAGCAAGGATGTATTATAAATCTGTTGAACTTGCATCAGAAAAAACATATAGTTCTATACTAAGTTCATTACAGTCTAAACTTGGTAAATTTGATTCAAAAGAAATTGCAGAAGTTACATCAACAGATACAATTAATTTTGAAGATATAGCAAATAAGAAAACTGCATTATATGTTATTTCATCAGACACACATACAGCATATGATTTCTTATTAACAATATTTTTCTCTCAAATGATACAACAATTATATGATTTTGCAGATAAAAATGGAGGAAAATTAAAAATACCATGTTTCTTTATATTAGACGAGTTTGCTAATATAGGAAAAATACCAGATTTTGATAAAAAAATATCTACATCAAGAAGTAGAAAAATTTCATTTAGTGTTATTTTACAAAACTTGGATCAATTAGAAGCAATATATGAAAAATCACATGAAACTATAGTAGGTAACTGTGATACACATGTATTTTTAGGAAGTAACTCATTTAAAACAGTTGAATATTTCTCAAAAGAATTAGGAGAAAAAACAATAAGTAGAAAAAGTGATTCAATAAATAGAGATAGCCATGGAAAGAAAACAGGTAAAAGTGAGTCAGACCAAATCATGGCAAGAGCTTTAATGACACCAGATGAATTAAGAAGAATGGATAATGACTTATGTATAATTTTCGAAAAAGGTTTAAAACCAATTAAAGCACATAAATTTTGGTATTTTAAAACAAATATGATTAAAGAAATGAATAAAATCAAGTTAGACCATAATGATTTTGATGTTGGTGATAGAGGAGTTTGGAGAAAATTTAATCCGAATAATCCGTATCAGCCAGGAACTCAATCAGGTGGAAATGATTTGAAAGTTGAATCTTTGGATGATTTATTTGATGAGGAAATCGAGAATGATAATGAAGATTTTCAAATGCCAATTGTTGAGGAAAGTGGACCTTCTGATTTAGATGTACAGAAAGAATTAGAGGCAAAATTTGATGAGTTGTTTGGACCTTTGGTTGATGAGTAGGGGAATCCATAAATTTGAATTTTTCAAAATTCAAATTTATGGATTTTTGTTATATTTTTTGGGTTAGGCTTTTGAAATTGTCCGGTCAAATAAAATATATTAAAAATCCGTTTCTTTGCTGGTCGTTTGGGTGTGTTAAAATGTGTAGGTTCTCACGCTCCAAAACTGCGCATCCACTGCATTTTAATATATTTTATTTGACCTACCTCTACTGGGGTGTGGATGATGATTTTGGTGTGGTAATAGATGATAAAAATGAAACATGAGTTCGTAAAATACTATTGACTTAAGCTACCAATTTGTGATATAAAATATAGAGAATTAAAACTAAGGAGAAGTAAAATATGAAATTTGTACATATAGCAGATATGCATTTTGATACATCATTTACATCATTAACAAATAAGGCTGGTTTAGGCGATGTTCGTAGATTGGACCAAAGACAGGCTTTTAATAAAATAATAAATTATATAAAAGAAAATAATATCCCATATTTATTTATATCAGGAGATTTTTATGAGCATGAATATATAAGATTAAGCACTATAGAATATATTAATAATTTGTTTGCACAAATACCAAATACCCAGGTTTTCATTTCACCAGGAAATCATGACCCATATTTAAAAAATTCATTTTATAATAAATATTATTGGAATGAAAATGTGCATATATTTGTTTCTAAATTATCAGTTTTTCAAACAGAAGATGCTGATATTTATGGATATGGTTTTGATGATTTTTATTATACAAATAATGATTTAGAAAATACGCAAATAAAAAATAAAGAAAAAATAAATGTATTAGTTGCACATGGAAGTTTAAATGCATCAAATACATTAGAAAAAGAATATAACCCTATTTCAGAAAAATTACTTATTGAAAAAGGGTTTGATTATGTCGCATTAGGTCATATTCATAAATTAGATTATAATACAAAACCTAACCAAAATATTGTGTATCCGGGTTCTACAGTTTCTTTAGGGTTTGATGAATTGGGTAAACATGGAATGATAGTTGGAAATATAGAAAAAGGAAAATTAGAATTGGAATTTGTTCCAGTTGATAATAAAGAATTTGTAATTAGAGAAATTGATGTGACTAATATGTTAGATTTAGATGAATTAGCAACTGAGATAAATAACATAGATTTTAATCAAAATATATATTATAAAATTTCTTTGATTGGAAAAAGAAATTTTGAAATTGACTTATACAAATTAAATAAATTAATTGTGAATTCAAATATTATTAAAATTAAAGATTATACTAAAATGAATTACGATTTAGAAAAATTGTCAAATGAAAATACATTAAAAGGATTGTTTGTTAAAGAAATATTAGAGAAAATGAATGAAAATCCAGATGATGAGGAAATACTAGAAAATGCTCTAGAGATAGGTTTTGAGATTTTAGATAAATAAAATGTTTTATATACCTGTATACAATTAAAGTTCACAATGTTAATATTGAAGTTGTTTTGCCAAACAAAAATGTTTGGTCCAATAAAGAAAGCTTAACTAAATTAAATATCATATTGTGAATTATAACAAAAAATAAATTAAAGATTAATACAAAATAATGGAGTGATAATACTTGAAGATAAAAAATATAAAGATAAATTCGTATGGTAATTTAGAAAATAAAGATATAGAATTATCAGATAATATAAATTTAATATATGGAAGAAATGAAGCTGGAAAATCTACACTTCTTAAGTTTATTATAAATATTTTTTATGGTACTTCTAAAAATAAAAAGGGTAGAGAATATTCTGATTATGATAGATATAAACCATGGGGAAAAGAGGAGTTTTCTGGTAAAATAAAGTACCAATTAGATAATGCAGAACAATATGAAGTTTATAGGGAATTTGGTAAAAAAAATCCTAAAATATATAATAGTAATTTAGAAGATATCTCTAAAAAATTTACTATAGATAAAAATTTAGGAAATCAATTTTTTTATGAACAAACAAAAGTTGATGAACAAACATTTTTATCAACAATTGCTTCAATGCAACAAGAGGTAAAGCTCGAAAAAAATTCGCAAAATGTATTAATACAAAAAATAGCTAATATTGCTGGTACTGGTGAAGATAATGTTTCATATAAAAAGGCATTGGAAAAACTTTATAAAAAACAATTAGATGAAGTTGGAACATATAGAAGTCAAGGAAAACCTATAAATATTGCCCAAAATAAATTAAATGATTTAAAAAATAAAAAGCATGAGTTGAAGAATTATAAATATATAAAATATGATTTGGAAGAAAGAAAAACAGATATTGAAGAACAAATAAAACAAGATGAAATCAAAATTGAAATATTAAAAAATGTAAAAAAAATAAACGAAAATGAGGTTTTTGAAACTGAGAAATTACAGTACAATGTGAGCTTAATAAAAAAGGATGAAAGAGAAATTCTTGAGCTAATAAACGAGAAAAATCATATTTTGGATGATAATGATATAGAAAGTGAAGAAACTTTAATAAAAGATTATAATGAGAAAATCCAAGCGTTAGAACCGATTGAGGAAGAACAAAAAACTAAAATAAAAATTAAAACTGGAAAATACATAATAATGACATTAGTAATCATCTTAATAAATGCTTTATTGTTTATTTTCTTAAAAGATAATATACTAAAATATTTAGGGATTTTAGCATTTATACTAATACCAGTTTTTTATGTAACAGAAAAAAACAAAGCAAAACAAGAGGAATTTATTAAGCAAAATAAGAAAGTTCTTAACAAAAAAATAGAGGAAAATAAAAAGCTTGTAATTTTCGAAAAAAATAAAAAAGTATTAGAAGAAATTAATATTGTTAATGCAAAGATTGAAGTGTTTGAAAAAGATAAAAGAGAACAATTAAAAATAATGGAAGAAACTAGAGAGAGAATTAAGAACTTAAAAAATATAGAAAAGGAAAAGTTAAAAAATACATATAGAAATAAAATTGATGTTTATGAAATTAATAAATTATTAAATTTTGAAGATATTAATTATCAAATAGAAAGTATTTCAAATAAAATAAATGAAGGAAAATTAGAACTACATAGAATAGAATTAAGTAAAGATAATATTATGCCTCAATTAGAGGATTTAGCCAATATAGAAGAAGAGTTAATTACTACAGAGGAAGATTACGAAGAGCTAATGAAAAAAAATAATGCTATGATTGTTGTAAAACAGGTATTAGAGAGTGCTTATGAAAAGATGAAAAATATTGTAACACCTAAATTCACAAGTGATTTATCAAAAAATATAGCCGAAATTTCAAATGGAAAGTATGATAAAGTTTCGATAAGTGATGAAAGTGGTTTAATGGTTGAGTTAAATTCAGGAGAATATGTTTCAGCAGAAAAATTAAGCTTGGGTACTATAGATCAATTATACTTATCTTTAAGATTATCTATGAATACAGAAGTTTCAAGTGAAAATATGCCTGTAATCTTAGATGAAGCTTTTGCTTATTATGATGATTATAGATTAGAAAACATTTTAAAGTATCTGGCAGAAAATTATGGTGATAAACAAGTAATAATTTTAACTTGCACAAATAGGGAAGAAGAAATATTTAAAAAGTTGGGATATGTGTATAATAAGGTAGTTTTATAGAGTTAAAAATTAGTTATTATTGAGTATTGGCAGTTATTGAATTTTATTGCATATAATAAATATTGAATGTTAATAGTTAAAAAAGTACAAAAGAGATATGAGTAAATATAAAGCAATAGAACATTGTTGAAAAGAATTGTTCTATTGCTTTTTGAAATTAGTTTGAAAATTATGTTAAAGAATTATATTTTTAAGAGTAGTTTTAATTTTAAATTAATAAAAATAATTTGAATTAATCATAATTAGTCGGAATCAATTATAATTAGTTAGAATTAATCATAATTGGTTAAAATTGATTATAATTAGGCAAGGTGATTTTACTATCTTTTTTTCTTTGCTTAAATAAAGTTATTTTATTTCCAATAGTTTGAACTAAAGTCGAATTTGTTAAATTTGCAATTTCTTCCCCTAATTCTCTTGCGTTTAAAGGTGCAGTTTCCAAAACAGATATTTTAATTAATTCACGTGCTCCCAAAGCATCTTTTAATTGTTGTATTTGATTTTCTGTAATACCTGACTTCCCAACTTGAAATATTGCATCAATACTATTTGCTAATCCTCTTAAATAAGCTCTTTGTTTACTTGTCATTTTTAGTACCATTATATATTAGTTTTATACTAGTATATTCCTTTCATTTTTTATTTTTGCTAATATATATAATACAATATTTTAACATAAAAATCAACTGAAAAAGCCTAAAATTCCAAAGATTATGAACAAAATTCCAGATAATACTTGTATCCCTTTATCTGATATTTTGCTTAAAAAAATCTTACCAAATGATATTGCTAGTAAATCACTTATAACCATGCCAAGAATAGCGCCTAGTATTAAAGAAATTTTGTATGTAGGGTATTGTATACCTAAACCAATTGATGCTAGAAATGTTTTATCACCAAGTTCTCCTATTATTATAGAAAACGCAATTATAAGTGTATAATTTAATTTTAAATTTGTTATCTTGTCAATAAATTTATTTGAATCATCATTTTCTGTTTTACTAATAGACAAAAAAGAGAATATACCAAAAATTATGAATGTAATGTATGTAATGAATTTAACTATTTGTTGAAGACTTTGATTATTCAATATACCAAGAGTACTACCAAAAGCAATTGCAATACCATGACTAAAAAGTGAGCCTATAGCAACACCCAATAAAATGTTTTGGGTTTTAGTTTTGGATGAAAAAGATAGGACTAGTAGTTGAGTTTTGTCTCCTAGTTCGGAAATGAAGACTAGTATAAATGAGATAAAAATAGGATATATGTATGACATATGTTTCACCTCTTTGTAAAGTTTATGTCCTATTTTGGATGTTTATTACTGAACATTTTTGTTCTGAGTAGAACAAAAATGTTTGTTAATTAACTTCTTAATATTGTCATAGAATGTTGAGACGGATAATGTAAAAATTTTTGATTTGATTTGTGTATTTTGATATTATAGAATAATAAGTGATACTTAAAATTGTACAAATATTTCATACAAAATGAACATACGAAAGGAGTATTATAAAAATGTAATTCTTACGGAACAAAGGAAAAGCACTAAAAAGTTAGTTTGAAAATTTAATCTTAAGCCATTTCTTTTTTATAATATGTAGAAAAAGACATAAAAATGTAAAAAAAACTGTAAATATTATTTCCGTAAACACATAGAAAAATTACCGAAAATAGCACATTGACATTATATATTATATTGTTAAAATAAAAGTATAAATAAAAATATATAGTTAAGAAAAAACACAAGAAAAATACAAACAAAAACTTAAATACAAACACAAATAAAAAAACAAAATAAATAGATTCAAAAGAAATGGGAGGTATACATATGAAAAAGCAAAAGGCTAAAATAATAGTAATGTTAATTGCAATAATAACAGTTTTAGCAATAACAGTACTTGCATGGGCAAAATACACAAATGTATTTGAAGAAAATGTTCAATCAGAGATAGCCAAATGGAGCTTTAGAGTAAATGATTCTGAACAAGGTGCAGAAACTTTTAATTTAGTAAATACAATTGATGCAAATGTTACTGTAAAAGAAGACAAAGTGGCACCTGGAACTAGCGGACATTTTGATATAAAGTTAAATGGTGCAGGAAGCGAAGTTGCTATTAATTATATAATAAATGCAAATTTTGAAAACAACCCAGTAAATATGCATTTTTATCTAGATGAAAATCATACTGTAGAACTTCCAATAGAAGACGGAAAACTTGTAATAAACGGTTTTATTCCATTGGCGGAAATAGACAATGAAAAAATCATAAGAATTTACTGGAATTGGCCTTCAGAAACAGGAAACACAGAAAAAGAAATTTACGAAAATGACTTGCTAGATAGTGAATCAATGGGAAAAACAATAACAGCAAATGTAACAGTAACAGGAATTCAAACAAAGCCGGAAGCAAGCAAATCAAATTATACAGCATATTATTATCTAGAAAATGCAAATGATAATAATTTCACATTATATTCAAGTAACATATACCAAAAGAATACGGATTCAGAGTTAACATTAAGCAATATAGCAATAGACATACCAAATGCAAATTACATATATGGAACAACAACACCCAATGGAGAACATGTGTCAAATGTAACAATAGAAGAAGACGGAACAACCAAAGTATATTTATATTATGCAAGAGAAAGATATACACTAACAACATTAGCAGGGGAAAACATAGGAGAAGTAAAATCAACAGGACTTTCAACAGGAACAAGTAGTAATATAACATCAGAAAATGGAGAAAATGTATTTGAACAATCAAAAACAAAAATGAAAACAAAATATAAATGGGGAGAGACAGTAACAATTGAGGCAGTTGAAGAAAGTGTTGACGGATATACAAATAAGTTTAAAAAATGGAATATAACTTCAACAGAAACATCAGGAATAGCAGGAACAACAGGTACATCAACAACACTAACACCATCAGACTTAGGAGCACCATACAATCCAGAAAAACCACAAACAACAGTAATAATGCCAAAACAAAATGTAGAATTAACCGCAATAGCAGAAAAAACAGTAAATACATACACAGTAATATTCAAAGAAAACACAGGAACAGGAACAATGGAAGACCAAAATTTCGTGTATGATGTAGAACAAAAACTAACATCAAATAAATTCACAAAAACAGGATATACATTTGAAAGTTGGAATACAAATGAAGATGGAACAGGAACAAAATACACAAATGAGCAATTAGTTAAAAATCTAGTACCAACACCAAATGGAACATTAATGCTATATGCACAATGGTTACCAAATGAGTATACAATAATTATCAATGCCAATGGCGGACACGGGGCAATGCCAGTGCAAAAATTGAAATACGATGAAACACAAGCAATTCAAGAAAATACACTAACAAGAGAAGGATATATATTTGCAGGATGGAATTTATCAGAAGATGGAACAGACACAAGTTATGCAAATAAAGAACAAGTATTAAACTTAACATCAGAAAATGGAGGAAGAATTGAATTATATGCACAATGGAGTGCAAATAGTTATACAGTAGAGTTTAATGCTAATGGCGGAAAAGGAACAATGACAAATCAAGTATTCACATATGATGTTGCAAAAGCATTAAGAGCAAATGTATATACTAGAACAGGGTATACATTTGTGGGATGGAGTACAGATGCAAATTATGTTGTGAAATCAGAAGATGCCACAAGTTCTGCAAGTACGACAGGTTCTACAAGTTCTTCAGGTACAACAAGCTCAACAGGAACAACAGAAGAAAATTCACAAAATACAACAGGTGCAAAACTATATAAAGACAAAGAAGAAGTATCAAATTTAGCAACAACACCAAATGGAACAATAACACTATATGCCATCTGGACAAAAAACAAATACACAGTAATATACAACCAAAATGCACCAACAGAAACAACAACAGGATCAATGGAAAACTCAAAATATGAATATAATACAAAAGCAAGACTATCAGAAAACGAATACCAAAGAATAGGGTACACATTTAAAAACTGGAACACAAAACCAGATGGAACAGGAACAACATATAACAATGGTCAAGAAATAGAAAACTTAACGCAAACAGTAAATGGAATAGTAAACTTATATGCACAATGGACAGCAAATATATACAGAATAAACTTTAATTCAAACACAGGAATAGGTACAATGGATACACAAGTATGTACATATGATGTATCAACAAATATAAGTGCAAATAAATTCAAAAAAACAGGATACACATTCGCAGGATGGTGCACAGTAGCTAATCCAACAAATAGTGGCAATAGTGCAAATAATATGGAAGAAGGCAGTGAAACAGGTAACTCAAATGATACTGGTAATACAGAAAATCAAAATTCAATAATAGAATATTATAATAACAGTCAAGAAGTAATAAATTTAGTATCAGAAAACAACGGACAAATAACATTATATGCACAATGGACAGCAAACACAAATACACCATACGAAGTAGCACATTTTGTAATGAACACAAAAGGAATATATACATTAGCACAAACAGAAAATCTAACAGGAACAACAGATTCAAACATAGATATAAACAAATTAATAAAAACATCAACAGCATATAACATACCAAACGGAATATATTACAAAGAAACAAAAGTAGATGGAAAAATAGTAACAAATGCAACTATAAAACCAGATGGAACACTACAAATAGCAATATATTATGCAAGAACATATGGATATTTAACAACAGCAAAAGGTTCATATATATCAACCATTACACAAATAAACAACAAAAAATACTACTATGGAGAAACAATTCCAGACATAACAGCAACAGTAGAATATGCACAAGGATATTTAACAAACTTTGATAAATGGGAAAGTAATAATGTGGTAGTAATAGAAAATGTAACAGAAAACCCAATTCAAAACAAAACATGGCCAGCAATGAAAGAAGGAACACAAATAACATTAACAGCAAAAGCAACAAGAGAAGAAAGCAATCAAACACCATATACAGTAAATTACTACTTAGAAAATGCAAATAACAGTGAATACACACTATATAGCACAAAAACATTAGCAGGAACAACAAATTCACAAATAACAGTATCAAATGTAGATATAGAATTAGCAAACTGTACAATATCCAAAACAGATATAACAACATCAACAGTAATAAAAGCAGATGGAACAACAAAAGTAAATGTATACTACAACAGAAATAAATTTGCATTAACAATATCAGGCGGAAACAACATTATAGAAACTGAGTTATCCACAGAAAATGAACAAAATGTGGATAACACAGCTCCAATAACAATAACAAAAAACATAAAATGGGGAGCAACAGTAGAAATAAATGCAACAATAGAATCATTACCAGGATACACATATAAATATACAGGATGGGAAACAGCATCAACTTCAGAATTAGGAACAGAATATGACTATACAAAAAAACATACACAAATAATAATGCCAGCAGAAAACTTAACATTAACAGCAACAGCAAGCAAAACAGCTAATAAATACACAATAATATTTGATGCAAACAGTGGAAATGGAACAATGGCAAATCAAACATTCATATATGATGTAGCACAAAAATTAAGTAAAAATACATTTACAAAAACAGGTTATACATTTAAAGGCTGGGCAACAGAAGAAAGTTTGAATGCAGGTAGTGATAATCAAGATGAAAACAAAGGAAATACAAGTGAAACAGGAAATGATTTAAATGACAATAGAATAGTATACGTAGATGAAGCACAAATAAAAAATTTAACAACAACAAACAACCAAACAATAACTTTATATGCAATATGGGCAGATGAAACAGCCCCACAATTAACACTAACAACATCATCAACAACAAAAAATATAACAGTAAATGTAACAGCCATAGAGCAAGGCTCAGGATTAACAGAAAATTACAAATATTACATAGGAACAAAAAATTTGGCAACAAACAAAATAGAATATCAACCAGCAATAGAAAAAACAGCTACAACACATACATTTGAAAATTTAAAAGATAACACAACATATTATATAAAAGTAGAAATAGCAGATAAAAGTGGAAATATAGGAAAAATAGAAGATCAAGAAGCACAAACATTAGAACTACAAGGAGAAATAACATTTACAGATGGTTACTGGAGTAATGGAAAATATGTTGTAACAGTAAATACAGAAGCAACAGATGAAACAGGAGCTTTGTATAATATGCAATATCAGGTATTAACAGCAGAAGAAATAGAAGATGGAAAAACATTTAATGCACAAGAAAACTGGGAAGGTGAAACAATAACATCAGGAACAGTTATGGGGCTTGGAACAGTTGATGATATTGACGAAACAAGTGCTAATGGAACAAGCAATACAGAAAATGGTGAAAATTCAAATAATGAAAATGGTACAACAAATAGTAAAACAGCAAAATTAATTTTGAAAGATGGAGATATTCTATATGCAAGAGTAACAGATGGAAGTAATGGAGCAAAAACTTATTATAATTACGAAGTAAAAAATCCAGCAAAGAAAACATATACAGAAACAGAACTATCACAATTAGGATATGGAACATCAACATTTGATATATTAGCATATGAAATTGGAACAGATAAAATAAAAGTTGATATACAAAAAGAAATTTCAGGAACAGAAACATATAACTATTATGCAAAAGCAAATGAAGATTCTGAATACAAATTAATAAGTACAAGCACAAACTGGAATGATATGGCAGATGTTTCAAATAAGTGGTTAAAAGCGTTAAATAAAGATGAGTTAAAATTAAATACAACCTACAAAGTTAAAGTTCTAGTAAGAGATAGCAGTGGAAATGTTACACAATGTTTAAACACAGCAACAATGATTACACAAGATAAAGCAGAGGTGAACACAAGCTATGCACAAAATAGAACTTATATTGATGGTGAAAATTATACAGCAGTAATACCAGCAGGGTTTATGGTTTCAGGTAAATCAGGTTCAGGAACATCAGGTGCTTCAGGTACAAGTTCATCTGGCTCAAGTACTTCGGGTTCAGGTGATGAAACAACAATATCAAAAGGTATGGTTTTAAAAGACTTAGATGGAAATGAATTTGTATGGGTACCAGTAAATCAGGCTATATATATACATGGTAAAACGGCAATACCAACAAGTACAAGTAGTGCAACTACATATTATAAACCAATGTCGGTAGCTCAAAGTGGTAGTGCAAGTAATTATGAGAGCATAGTTTATAGTTATAACGGTGTAAAATCATATAGAAATACAAGTAATACTTGTATTGGAAAATCAAGCTTTAGAGAACCAAGTTTAATAACAGGTTCAGCAGATGGATATACATGGAATGTAAATAAACCAACAGGAACAAATTATGATGCAAGTACAGAATATTATTCAGATGTACTAGGATTTTCAGATATACAAGAATACGGAAATTATATAAATAAAGAATACACAAATATGGTAAATAGTACAAACAATTTTGGTGGATTCTACATAGGAAGATATGAAACATCTATAAATGGAAATGCAGTACAATCAAAATCAGGCAAAACACCAATGTCAAATTTAAACTGGTATAATTTATACTTAAATCAAGACAGTAACAGAAATTCAAATAATACATATTATGAAACTCAAAGTGTAGTAAGTAATATGATATGGGGTTCACAATATGACAGTATGTTAAACTGGGTATTAACAGGTTTAGACAAATCTAAATTACAGGCAACAACATATGGAAATAGAACAAATAGCCAAACACTAACAGGAAGTTATAGTAATGATGTTATAAATAATATTTATGATTTAATGGCAAATGATTATGAATGGACACAAGAAGTATATAGTACAAATATTAGAGTAAGTAGAGGAAGTTCATTTGATAAAAGTAAATCTGCAAATGCAACAACAAGAGGATATGTGGCAACTCCCAATATTGCAGGATTAGCATATAGTTCAAGAATGGCACTATATATAAATGATTCAGAAGACACAACATCACCAGAAATTAAAATAAGTTCAGTAGAACCAGGAAATAACAATATAACTGTAAAAGTATCTGCAAAAGACATAGGCTCTGGTATTGCAAAATATCATTATTCAATAAGTACAGATAACAAAACATGGAAAACAGAAACAAGTTACAGCCCAGAACACATATACACAGGATTAGCACAAAACTCAACATATTACATAAAAGTTCAAGCAGAAGATAATAAGGGTAATATGAGTGTTGCATTAACACAAGAAGTAGTAACAGAAGGTGTTTCATTAGAAGAAGGAGCAATTTATGTAATAAGTGTAACAGGTTCCGCTGATGGTAATGGTATAGTTAATTTAGGTGTAAGGGAAGATTACGCAGATAATAACTATAAAATACAATATCAAATAGTATTAGGACAAAATGCAATAGATGCAGGAAAAACAGCAGATGAGGCAAATGGAATATATACACAAATAACAGAAGATGGAACATGGGTAACAGGAGATATTGTAGAAGGATTATATGAAAATGATATAATTTATGCACGTTTAAGTGATGGAACAAATATAACACCATATATGGCTGTAAATGTAATTGGTTTGGAAACATTTTCAAATATATATTCAGAAACACAAAAATACACAGATGTAAATGGTGATATAGCTTATATTCCAGCAGGATTTAGTGTTGGTACTTCAAAATATATTAATACAGTTGAAAATGGTTTGGTAATTCAGGATGAATTAGGAAATCAATTTGTATGGGTGCCTGTTGAGAATGCATTGGCAAATGGAACAACATATCCAACAAGTACATCTAGTACATCAACATATAAACCAATGGCAATATATCAGGATAATAGTACAGAGTATTATCAAAGTTTGATTTATTTATTCAACACATCAGCCAAATCTTTATCATATGTAAGTAGTTCTTACAAATTAGGAAATGCAAATTATAGAGAACCAAGTATATTAACGGGTAGTGCAGATGATGGATATACATGGGATTTAGAGAGTTTAGCAGAAATAACAGGAAGTTCATATGATGCATATCTAGGATATTATAAAAATTATTTAAAATTTTCTAGTGCAATAGAATTCGGAAAATATAAAAATGAAGAATATAAAAATATGATAGATAGTATTGAGTATTATAAAGGGTTTTATGTAGGAAGATACGAAACATCAGTAGATTCTACTGCTTCGGCAAATACAGCAGTAGCACAGTCACAAGCGAATAAAAAAGTATTAGATAATTCAGATGAAAAACAAAGAGAATATAGAATGATTTATTATCAAGATAGTAATAGAAATGAGAAAAATCCATATTATAATAATTCATCAGTAACAAGTAGTATGATATGGAATGCACAGTATGATGCTATGTTAAATTGGATATTGAACAAAACAGATAACAAAGAAAAACTATTTTCAACAACACTTGGAAATCATAAAACAGCAACAACAGCAGATTTATCTGGAACCAATATAGATGATCTAACAAATAATATATATGATTTAGGTGGAAATGTTATGGAATTAACACAAGGGTCATATAGTACAACACAGAATATGGTAAGAGGTGGATATTTTTATAAAAGCAGTTCATATCCTGGAACAAATAAAATGACTAGTATAAGTGGCTGGTCAATAACTAATTATGGTACATCATATAATTTTATAGGTACACGAATGACACTATATTTAAATAAACAAAATGATACAATACCACCAACAATAGAAAAATATGGTGAACCAATACCTGCAACAAATAGTATTACTTTAAAAACAAAAGCAAAAGATGAAAATTCAGGAATAGGAAAATATCATTATTACATAAGTACAGATGGAACAAACTTTACAGAATATACTGGTTGGGGAAATTCATATACATTTGAAAAATTAACACAAAACACAACATATTATGTAAAAGCGACAGTAGAAGATAAAGCAGGAAATATAAGCTCAGAATTACCAGTACAAACAGTAACAACAAATATAATGGATGGAATAGAAGAAATCTTAACAACAAGAGTATATGGTTCAAATGGAGATGGTAGACTATATTTAGGAATATCATCAACATATGAAAAACAAGGATATTATGTACAATATCAAATAGTAAAAACAGGTGGAACATTTAATGTAAATGGAACATGGACAAAAGACGCAACAAGTACTGTAAAAGGCTTATCAGTAGGTGATACAGTATATGCTAGAATAAATGACGGAAATGGAAATATTTCATATTATAAAGTTGTTACAATAACAGAATTAGAAACATTTGAAACATATGAACAATATTCTGCAAAAAACAGTACAACTGCAACAGATATATATTATTTATATACTGATGAAAACGGTGATACAGCATATATCCCTAAGGATTTTAGTGTTGGAGTATCAAATTCAATAAATAAAATATCAACAGGTTTGGTTGTTCAAGATTCAAATGGTAACCAATTTGTATGGGTTCCAGTTGATAAAGATAGTGTTGTATATAATGGAACAACAGTAAAAACAGATGGAACAGATACATATAAACCAATGGTACAATATCAAAATGGATATAGTGAATCAACAGATGAGCAATATTTTGAAAGTATAAGGTATAATTATAGTAGTAGTTATTCAACTGGTTCAAAAATGTCAAGTGTAAGTAGTGGAAAACCTGCACATCAATTAGGAAATTCATCATATAGAGAACCAAGCTTAGTAACTGGTGCAGCAAATTATTCGTGGGTGTTCCAGGCAAGTAATAATCAATATGATTCAGTAAGTGCATATTATAAAGATATTTGCGGATTTTCAAGCCCAACAGAAATGGGACAATATATGAATGAACAATATACAAATATGGTAAAAAGTGTAAAAGAATATGGCGGATTTTATATTGGAAGGTTTGAAACAAGTTTAACATCAGGAGTTATTGGAAGTAAGATAAATACAACTGCAATGGATTCAAGAGCTGGAACAGAAACAGGTTCAAATTATGGAAATAGGTGGTATGGAATGTATAATAAGCAAGATAGTAATAGAAATACAAGAAATCCATATTATAGGTCAACAACAGTTGTAAGTAGTATGATTTGGGGTTCTCAATATGATGCAATGTTAAATTGGGCAGCAAAAGGAAATGAAGCAAATATGATATATAAAAGAACAGGAAATCATAGTGGTAGTCCGGCGAAAACAGGAGCTTATGGAGTTGATGTGATGAATAATATCTTTGACTTGAGTGCTAACTTGGTAGAGTGGACACAAGAGGCGTACACTACCTACTTTCGTGCTTTTCGTGGCGGTTACTTCAGTACTACTAACACCTATGTTGCTAGTACGCGCAGTAGCTATTATTCGACCAATACCGGCTACAATTATGGTTCGCGTGCCACACTTTGTCTTCGTAGCTCTGAGCCCTAATTTGGGGACGTTTATTATTGGACAAAAATGTCTGATTGGGACAGATGTTTGAGTGATTTTGTGTAAATGTCAATAGAAAAATGTATTAAAAAATAAAACAAGAATCCTACTTCATATGCCATAAAATAGGATTCTTGTTTTATTATAAAAATTTGATTTCATATTACATTGTTATACTATCAGTTTTGTAATGATTAATTATTTACAGGTTTTCAATTTTTTCTTTTGTTAAGCCTGTTAATTTAATTATAGTTTCAATTTCAATATTTTCTTCTAACATTTTTTTCGCAATTTCGGCTTTCTCTTCTGCTCTACCCTCTTCTAGTCCTTCTGCTTTTCCTTCTGCCAATCCCTCTGCTTTTCCTTCTTCTCTACCTCTTCTTATAGCACCAGCCATAGCAGCTGCTTCATCGCGAATTGCTTTTTCTCTTAATCTGGCAAGCTCTTTTTCTTCTTCATCACTATTTAAATATTCCAATTCTTCTTCAGCTTTTTTTACATATTCATTATTAATCATACTGATTTCCTCCAAACTATCATTTACAATAAATGTTAGCCATTCTTCTAGCTTGCTTGATATTCCTTTACATTTTTCTTTGAATTTTGGTAATTGAATATAGTGAAGTTCTACTTTATTTGTTAGAAGAATATCTTCGTAATCTCTTTTTAATCTTGCTCTTTCATGAAAAGGTCCTACATCAAAAATATTATAGTTTAATATCCAAATTCCAATTATTCTTGGTATCTCTGAATAATCCTCCTTTTCTTTTAAACTTTCGTGAAATAGCCCTGCATCATAAAATAAAGATCTATCAACTGTATTATTATAATCTTTAACTTGCATTTCAATATTGACTATAGTTTTATCATTTAATGTAGCTACTATATCAAGTATTCCAAGTTTATCAGACATAATTTGTTTTTCAAGTGATACCTGTTGTTTGACTTCTAAGCTTTCTATTTTTATATCAGGCAATATTCCTTCTAATAAATCTTTTAGTAAATCACTATTTTTTCTATGACCAAAAATACGCTTAAACATGTAGTCATTTGTTGGCTTATATATTGTATTCATTTATCACCTCTATTCTAGCATATTTGTTGTTTTGTTTCAATTATTTTGAAAATTTTGTGTATAGAATTTTTACACTTTGATTTTAGATTTTTTGAATTTAAAATTTTTATTGAATTCATTAAAATAAAAATATTTAATAGATTATTGAAATCAAATTTTTATAATCAATATTAAATCATGGTGTTGTATAAAAGTCAATATTTTTTTGCTTTTTGTTATTGGGGGATGTTTATTATTGGACAAAAATGTCCAATTGGGACAGATATTTGTGTAACTTTTGTCGGATTTTGCAATAATTTGATGTACGATTTTTGTTGTAGTTTAAGTGGTTGTATGATTTAATATTAACTGTAAAAATTTGATTTCTGCAATTATATAAACATATTATTTAAATTTAATGCTTAAAAAAGTCTGAAAAATTTATAATCAAAAAAATTAAATTCAAAGTGTGAAATTCATTACACAAAAAATCAAAAATCATTACAAAATAAAATAAAAATATTATTCTTAGCATATTGGATAGTTTTTTGTTTTAAGCTATAAAACACTGTAGATTGTACAACCTCTACTTTAAAATGTGTTTTCATGTATGAAATTTCTAAATGTTTCATAAACTCTACAAGGAGGAAATGAAATTTATGAAAGATATAAAAAACACAATAAAAATAGTATTTGTAATAATTGCAACACTAGTAGGTGCAGGCTTTGCTTCAGGCAAGGAAATATATTCATTTTTCTTTATTTATCAAAAGTTTGGAATATTAGGAATATGCATTTCTAGTACAGTAATCAGTTTGGTTATACACAAAGTTTTTAAAATATGTTTAAATTCAAATGTAAATACATACAAAGAATTTTGTGAATATATTGGAAATAGTTTAAAAAATAAATTACTCAACAAACATACAAAAAAAACTAATATTCCTGAAGTGCTTAATTATATAGTAAATATATTTTTAATTATTACATTTTATATAATGATATCAGGATTTTCAAGCTTTTTGCAACAAGAATTTTGTATAAATAAAATTGTAGGGAGTTTAATAATTATATGTCTATGCTATTTTGTTTTTTTGAAAAACATAAATGGTTTGATAAAAATAAGCAATTTTCTTATTCCAATTTTAATAGTGTTTTTTATATATATTTCAATGAAAAATAATATTTTGTTAAACACATCAAAATTATCAAATACACTATTTTTACTAAGTACAGCAGATATATTTGCCACACAAATAAATTCGATTTCAACAGCATATTCCACAAATATAACTCCATATATTGCAATATTTAAAAGCATACTATATTCGTGTTACAACTGCATAATATTAATTCCTGTATTAATACCTTTAAAAAATTTTATTGGAAATAGAAAAAATAGTTTTGTTTGTTCAATAGTTACATGCATATTACTTATAATTTTAAGTTTTGCAATTTATAATTTATTATTACAAGGTAATAGTCAAATATTTGGTTTGGAAATGCCTATAATTGAAATAGTAAAAAAATATGGAAGCTTGTACCAATATTCATACATAATAATGATTGGTATATCAATATTTACAACAGCAATATCAGCAGGTTGCGGTTTCTTAAATAATTGTAGCAAAAACAAAAAATCATTTAATAAAAATTTAAGTATAATGTGTTTTTTAGGTATATTTTTATCTCAAATTAGTTTCTCTTTACTAGTTAACTTATTATACCCTATACTAGGAATAATAGGCTTATTTGAAATTATACTATTAATTATTACAACCTAACAGTTTATATTGTATAGTGGGTGCAAAGTTAGAAAAGTCTTTTTACATAATTCTAGTTTTTGACTGGCTAATTGCAATAGCAGAAAATATCAATTCTTATTTTACCTTTTTTTCAAATAACATCTTGCAAAAAATAGCAAAAACTGGTATAAATGTGGTATAAAGAATAAATCAAAAGAGGAATGTATATGAAATTATTAGAATATAGGCAATATAATAATTTAGACGAAAAAAAATCCTTAAATAAAAAGAAAGTAACTATAGCAATTGTAGTAGTTTTACTAGTAATAATTATAAGTACAGTAAGTGTAATTTATATATCAAATGCAAATTTTAGGAATTTCATGGATAAATATGTATTATTAAAAAGTGTAACATCAGACAATTTGCCTTATATAAGTATAAGTACGGAAAAAAACATACATACATATGCATATTACAATTATGTAGCAGTTTTGGAAAATAGTAGTCTTAAATTATATAATTCATCTGGCAAAGAGGTTGAAAATCTAAAAATTGATATAAGTTCACCAATTTTTTCATCTGAAGCCAACTACGTAGTAATTGCAGAAAAAGGTGAAAATAGAGTATATTTAATAAAAGATAAAAAAATAATATGGGATAAAACTGTAGAAGGAAAAATTTCTAGAGTAAATATTAATGAAAATGGTTTTGTTTCAGTAATTATAGCTGGTACTAGTTACAAGTCTGTAATAACAACATATTCACCAGATGGTTCAGAAGTGTTTAAAACATTTTTATCAAATACAGTAGCAATAGATTCTGATATTTCCAAAGATAATAAATATTTAAGTTTTTGTGAGGTAGATTTATCAGGTACTGTAATAGAATCAAAAGTAAAAACTATTTCAATAGAAAAGGCTAAACAAGATCCATCAAATGCAATTATGCACACTTATGAAATTCCATCAAATGTACTAGTTACTAATTTGGAGTATCATAATAAAGATGAATTATTATGTGCATGTGATAATCAAATATATCTTTTAAAAAATGGTAATATGGAAACCATTACTAATTTAGAAGAATCAAATATAACATTTTCAGGAATTAAATTATCAAAAAGTTATTTTAGAATATTAGAAAATAACCAAGGAATAAATAATCAGAACACAAATTTAGAAATTTATAATATAACAAATCACAATTCATATGTATATACAATAAATGGAATTGCAAAAGAGGTATATGCAAATGGTGGGGTTATTGCTATAAATATGGGGTCTGAGGCATATTTTGTAAATGAAACAGGATGGCTTATAAAAAAATATACATCAGCACAGGAAATTAGAAAGATAGTAATTTCAGACAATATAGCAGGTATAATTTACAGAAATAGAATTGAATTTATAAATTTATAAAAAAGTTTATAGGTATCTTAAAAACCTAAAATTTAAATAAAGGAGAGTATGATATCAATATCATACAAAAATTAAAAATGACTATAATAGTAGATTTAGTAATTGTTGGAATCCTAATAGCATGTATTTCTATAGGTTATAAAAGAGGATTAACAGGATGTTTAATTAAAATACTATCTTTTTTCATAGCTATAGTAATTGCACTAATACTATTTAAACCTGTATCATCAATGGTAATAAATAATACGCAAATAGATGAAAATATTCAATCTTCAATTGTTCAGGTTTTTGAGAAAGAAGAAAGTAAAAGTACAGAGGAAAATAAAAATGAAAAAACTACACCAATTGTAACATATATATATGAAGAAGTTGAAAAAACAACTCAAGAGAAGAAAAATGAAGTTGTAAATGATGTGACAAAAGAACTTTCAATAAATATAATTAAAATACTTACATTTATTTTATTATTTGTTGCATCACGAATTGCTCTAATTTTTATAAAAGCTATAACAAATTTAATAACAAAGTTGCCTTTAATAAAGCAGTGTGATAAAATAGGAGGCATATTATATGGTGTATTACAAGGATTTGTTATAATATTTATAGGATGTGCATTAATTACAGTTATTTCACCAATTGTAAATCAATATGCTTTATTAGAAATAATTAATCAGTCTTATATTGGAAATATAATATGTAATAATAATATT
>OIGD01001081.1_pt1 | contig 27482 bp, 23 predicted proteins | sample 1582211 | NCBI WGS metagenome assembly OIGD01 (sample SAMN04414078, study PRJEB24778) | human gut metagenome | material: faecal | host: Homo sapiens
CAAACAAAACCTGAAACTGGGTCGTTTCAGCTTTTGTTTTTCACACAGCTTACGCTTGCAGCCTGAAACGGAATGCGAGGATTATGCCAAGCCAAATAATTTAGTTCGATTGATTGACGATTATAATAACTATTGTATTTTAAGCGATGATACTGGGCTTTTTGTTGAAACACTAAACGGCGCTCCAGGCATTTATTCTGCAAGATACGACACAACACCTGAGAAACGAATTCAAAAGCTGCTTAATGCACTTGAGGAGAAAAACAATAGAAATGCTAAATTTTTATGCACAATGGTCCTTTTATCATCGAATGGTAATATTTTATATACAAGCACTGGTGAAATAAAAGGATCTATAACAAATTCAATACAAGGTATAAATGGATTTGGCTATGACCCTGTATTTTTTATTGATTCTTTAAACAAAACCATGGCACAATTAACAAAAGAAGAAAAAAATACAATATCACATCGCGCAAAAGCGTTAATTCCAATCCTTGAATTTATAAAAACAAATATTTTATAAACGTTTTATGCTAAAATATTAAGAAATGTAACGGTTTTTTATAAAAACTGAAATTTTGTTTTCGTTATATACTTTATATATATGTAAGACATACACAAGAGAGCTTAAACAAAAATCAAAACCTACACATTTTTTACTGACTTCCTAATCCTTCCTAATTATTACAAAATTTTGCCTCTAAAATAATAGAGGTTTTTTTTTATTTAATACTAATATTATTAATTATCTGTTTATAATTCCAAATTATTAATATCTACTTCAAAATCTGTTTCAAAAGGTGGTGGAGGTTGAAGCATATTTATATGATTATTTGGATTTTGAGATGAGGAATAAGATAATTGAGGTAAGCTTTTTTCCTCACCTGAATTTAATACAATAGCCTCAGCAATTATGTCTAAATATTTTTTTCGATATTCAATATCAACATCAAACATTTCATTCATATATAAAAATATATCATTTAAAACATTAAATACGTTTTGAATATCTTTATTTAGATCCAAGCTAAAAATGTGTTCCATAACCTTTAAATTTTTTTTAAATTCAGTACTATTAATTTTTTCAATAATAGAATTACTGACTAATTTTCCATATTGTGTCTTATTTAATAATACTTTGTTGTCATCAAATGATTCAATTGAAAGTTCATAATTAGGATTTTGTTTTCTTTTTTGGTATATATATTGATGGTATAATTGTATGGAAGTTTGCATTATATCCTCAAAAAGAACTTTATGAATGTCCAAAATTTCAGCTATTTGTTTTCTTATTAGTTTTATTTGCGTAGAATTTAATTTTTTTAAAATTTGCAAAAATTTCGAAAGAAATATTGCAATATTTATTCTTTTTTTGTCAATTTCATTTCTTTTATCAGCTTCAAGATTATATTTTTGTATATGCTTTATCCTATTTTCTAATATTTTATTTTGTAAAATTTCTTTTTGAGTTTGAACTTTTTCTTCATTATATATGCCTGGATTAAAAGTAGGTGATGAAACAATAGGATCCTTATTATATCTTACATATTCTTCATTATATGGCATATAATATATCGTATCGCGATTGTCATCTTTATTAATAAAATTTTCAGTGGAAAGTTTTTTGTTTATATAATCAATCTCATTTTGAAATGATAGTTCAAGCTGTTTTAATGATTCTAAAATGTTGCAAGGTTGTTCATTTTCTATCGATTTCAATAATGAAAGTTCTTCATTGTCTTTTGATGTTTCGGATATTTCTAAATTAACATCAATTTGATTTTTATACTCATCCATTGTTCTATGCATTTGAGATGTTTTAGGGGTATTTAGAACTATTGAACTAACCTCAGGTTTTATTTTTTTAGCTGATTTTTTTATATTTCCCAACCTATGGCTGCCAAATTTTTGCATAGCAAAACTAGTGTTAATGTTTATTATTTTCATAATATCCCTTTCACATGTTTCTATGAAAATAGTAAGCTAAACATATTATACTTACAATACTATGATAATAAAAATTAACAAAATGCAAGATATCAATTTTATCCTTTCACAGCACCTTCGTTTTCGCCTGAAATAAAGAATTTTTGAGTAAAAATAAAGAAAATTAATATAGGTATTACTGATATTATAGCACCTGATGCAATAAGTCGCCAGTTTGAAGAAAACATTCCTGTTAAATCATTTAAACCAACGGGTAGTGTATATAATTGTTTATTATTTAAAACGATACTTGGCCATAAAAACTCTCCCCAACAACCAATAAATGTAAAAATGGCAAGAACTGATAGTGTTGGTTTTGTCATTGGTAGAATAACTTTTAACCATATTTGAAACATATTTGCTCCATCAATTAATGCAGCTTCTTCAATTTCTTTGGGTAAATTTAAAAATGCACTTCGCATTAAAAATATACCAAAAGCATTAACTGCAAATGGCAAAATTAATCCCAAATAACCTTGCACAATTCCATAATAGTCGATTAAATGAAGTTTTATCACAATTAGATACACACTTAACATTATTGTTTGAAATGGAATCATTATAGTTGAAAGTATTAAATAAAATATTGTTTTTTTTCCAAAAAATTCCATTCTTGCCAAAGGATAAGCAGCAAGTGAGGAAAATAAAAGATTTAATATGACAGTAAAAGATGCGACTATAAAACTATTTATAAAGTAAGTTATAAAAGGTATTTGGTTCCATACATCAATAAAGTTTTTAAACGTAAAAGATTTGGGGATTAAATTTGGAGGGTAGGCAAATATATTCTCGGCATTTCCTTTTAAAGCTGTCGATAAAAGCCATAAAAACGGAAAAATGGATATTATTGAAACTATAACTAAAATAATATGCGTTAAAATTCTATTTAAACGGTTCATATTTTGTACCTCTTGGATTCAAAAACAAAAATATTTATAATCGAAAATACTAAAACAATAATTAGAAGTACAAAAGAAGCAGCCGAGGCAAGCCCCATATCAAGATTTTCAAAAGCCCTTTCATAAATATAATAGACAATAGTTTTTGTTGAATTTAAAGGACCGCCCTTTGTCAACATATATATTTCTACAAACACTTTTAAAGCGCTTATTGAACTTATTGTACTTACAAGCGCTATTGTTGGCATTAAATGAGGAATAGTTACATTTTTATGAACTTCAAACCAATTTGCACCATCAATCTGACAAGCTTCAATAAGCTCTCGATTTACTGACATAAGGCTTGAAAGGTATATCATCATATAATATCCGACACCTTTAAATATTGTCAAAGCACATACTGAATATATTGCAACATTCGGGTCTGTTAAAAAGCTTACAGGGGGTATATTTATATAACTTAATACATAATTTATTATTCCGTTTTGAGCGTATAGCCATTTAAACGCTATTGCAACCACAACTATTGATATTATTACAGGTAAATATATTATTAATTTATATAATTGCAAAAACATTATTTTTTGATTTATTAATATTGCTAAAAACATTGGAAATAGTGTTAAAATAGGCACACAAACCAAAAGATATATAAATGTATTTATTATGACTTTATGAAATTGTGAGTCAAAAATTAAATATTTATAATTTTCAAACCCAATAAATATAGGGTCATATATATTTTTTGAAAAATCAAAAAAACTTAGTTTTAATGTATATAAAAAAGGAATATAGAAAAATATACCAAGCAAAATAATTGCGCCAAGCAAAAAAAGGTATGGTGTATATTTTTTTATATGACTATACATCTTCTCATTATAATTTAATCACTATTGTCTTGCAATAACTTTAAGTATTTTAACTTAAAGATTTTTACGAATTTAAAAAGCATTTCAAATAGTTTATACTGAAAATGTAAAATTTTTAAGGAGAAATTAAAATGTAAAAATAGAATCAATAGTTTTATCAGAACAAGCTGATTCATCATGATTAAAATCATTATAAAGGCAATATAATTTTATTGAGCGTTTGTATTGTTCTATTTTATTTAAAATTAGTTCATTTAAATAACTATCAGATGAAATAGAATAATTGGAACCATAATATGTAGAATCTTCTATGTTGTGTGGCAATATAACATCTCTTTGAATAAATTTATATTTATTAAATTCTTCTTTATCTTTTTTAAAAGCTTTAATAAATGATTTATCATTGGAGTAAATTTTAATTATTTTATCACAAATTTGGTTAAATATAGTTTCAATTTCTATTGTAGATTTATTGGAAAAATTAAGCATATCAGCTTGAGTTGGATAAAAATTATTTTCTTGATTTAATTTTATATAATTATTTTTTGCAAAAACAAATGTTGTAAATGAAGATATAAAAATAATTAAGATAATAAAGATTAAGTTGGATAATTTTTTCATAAATAAATAATAACATAAGAAAGGAGAAAATAAAAATGTCTTATGAAAATTTTCAAAAAGCTTTAGAGTTTTTATTTCCATCTGAGGGTGGATATTCAAATCACAAGAATGACAAAGGCGGAGCAACAAATATGGGGATAACACAAAATACATACAATGCTTACCGTAAAAGTAAAAATTTACCAATTAAAGATGTAAAAAATATCACAAAAAATGAAGCTATAAAAATCTATTATGAAAATTATTGGCTCCCATCGGGAGCTAATAAAATTAATGATAGCTCAATGAGCATAGCTTTATTTGATACAGCAGTATTACATGGTCCCAGCACTGCAAAAAAATATTATAATCAAAGTAATGGTAATATAGATAAATTTTTAAATATAAGAAAACAAAGTTATAATAGAATCATTGAAGAAGACCCATCGCAAAAAGTTTTTTATGAAGGTTGGAATAATCGCGTTGAAAATTTAAGAAAATATACCTCAAATTCAAATAAAAATATAAAAAACGATGATGAAAATATTGCTAAACATGAAAATAAAGTGCTGTATGGCGGTATAACTTATGAGCAGCCAAGTGAACAAGCTGATTATGTAAATCAAATTAACAATATGTATCAAGAATTAATGAATGAACAATCTAGTGAAAATATGCTTTACACCCGCGAACAAATTGGCAATATGTCAGCTGACGAGTATTTGCAAAACGAGCCGATGATAATGGGGCAGCTTAGAGTCCAAGGTATTCCAAGCGAAAAACAAATAAATCAACAAAATGATCTTTCAGGTTTTGTAAACCAAATAAGCGGCAATTCAAACATATTTACCCGTGAAGAAATAAAAAATATGACGACTGATGAATATTTAAAAAATGAGAAGGCTATAGATTTTCAGCGGATTTTCGGTAGGACGGAGTCGAGCGAATGCGAGCGAGCCCGTAACATAAAGCAATCCGCTGGAGTGGAAGGCGAAGCCTGTAACGAAATGCAAGGATTGCGTTAAGCCGAATAATCCAAGACAACTAAAAACCATAGGCATTCCAAGCCAAGCTCAAGCAAACGAAGCAGTCCAAAGCGGCGGTATGGTTTATGTCCAACCTTATACAAGATCTGACGGCACCGAAGTAAAAGGGTATTATAGGAGTGTGAGGTGATAATCATCACCTTTTTGCTATAACTTCATCGAACACTTTATCATCAACTTCAAGAAGATGGTTTATAGTATTTTGACTTGCTGTAATAGCTGTTATTGGCTTATTTGAAAACACTTCATTTGCTGCCTTTTTTATATCTTCAGCCGTTATTTTATCAATACATTTTAATATTTTATTTGTCTTAAAAATTCCCTCCAAAGAATTTTTACTCTCAAGTAAATCAATGGTCTGAACTATGGTAGCTTCATTTTGGTTAAGAATTTTTGTCTTTAATATTTTTTTTGCTTCTTCAAGTTCTTTTTCACAGACGTATTCTGTTTTTATTTTATTAATATGCTTTTCAAACCCGCTTAATGATTTCAAAACATTATTATAATCGTTTGTTTTGTCATTTTCATCATCTGTTGTTGTGCCGATTCTAAGCGTCATAACACCAGTGTCACCAGTATAATCAATTGAAGAATTAACACGGTATGCAAGTTTTTCTTTTTCCCTCAAATCCATGAATAATCTTGATGTTGTTGAACCGCCCAATATCATATTCATTAAAACATATGCTGTTTTACTTTCAATATCTGTTGGCGCCTTAAATTTATAGGCACGTTCAACTTTTGCCTGTTTATTTTCCACATGGTTAAAAATAAGCTCACTTTTGTTATTGGCTTGATATGTTTTTATTTTATGAGGAGCAAATTCATTTATTTTTCCATAATCATCTGAGCTGAATTTTTGTTCTATAAGACTTAAGTTTGATTCATAGTCTTTATTTTGGGGAATACTTACTGATAAAACAGCCGATTTTTCTGTCATAAGCTGATTGTATGCTTCTTTTACATCATTTAAAGTTAATTTGTCTAAATCCTGCAAAAGTTTTGTTTTTGACTCCATAAACGGCAAATTTGGGAAAAGTTTTTCTTCAAGTAATAGTGATTGGTTGCTTGATTTTAAACTTTCAGTAAGCTGTTTTTTTACGATTTCAAAATCCTTTTCATCAAATCTTGGATGGAGTAAAACTTCATTTATTAAATCAATTGATTTTTCAAGGTTGCTGACTTCACCATATGCTATTGCACCAATATTGTTATTGTCGGAAAATAATTCAAGATGGATATTATTTTTTTCCTCGTATTCCTTTATCATATGATTATTTTTAAATTCGCTTCCCCGGTTTAAAATTTCATATAATACAATTGCTGCTGTTGGGTTACCTTTTATATAATCATTGTTTGTAAACTTTAATTTTAAGCTAAAATTATTAACTTCAATCGGATTAACAATAAGTTCCATATTGTTATTTAAAGTTTTTTCTTGCACTAATGACTCATCATATACTTTTTTGTCAATAAAATTATTTCCAAATGTTATATTCTTGTTTTTATTTGAAAATTGTGTCTTATTTTCAATAGGATGCATTACATTTAATGATGATTTTTCAAGATTTAAATATTCATTAGCAGCTTTTTTAATATCTTCAACAGTTAAATCATTTATTATTGATTTATAATTTGTGATGTAATTTAAGTCTTCATCAAGAACACAACAGCCAATACTATTGTTTAATTCATATGAACTTTCGGATATTTGCACATTTGAATAAATTAATTTTTCTTTTATAGCCTTCAATTTTTCTTCATCTATCCCATTTTGCTGAATATTTTTAATTTCACGATTAATAATTTCAAGCACAGTATCAACATCTTTATCATCACATTTAAAACTTGCAAGCACAGCTTTTTTATCATCAGATTTATTTCCTATTTTTTCACTTGAAAAATAAAGATAATTGGTATTAATTTGCTTTTCATCTAAAATTTCATTCATTTGTGAACCTGGTGAATTTAATAAAGACAATATAATCTCAAGTGCTATTTTTCCTTTGGTATCGTTATTCTTTGGTCCAACAAATCCCAAACTCACAACCGCCTGTTTTGAATTTTTAGTATACAAATCAGTTCTTACGGGTTTATTTACAGGGTTAAGATTTTCATAATTTCTAGGTTTTTGGTTTGTTGGATTTTTTTTATTAAACCTTGAAGCCACAAGTTTTATTGTTTCATCAGGGTTAACATCGCCTGTGATAACAGTTACCATATTGTTTGGTGAATAATTATTTTCAAAATATGATACCAAATCATCTTTTGTTATGCTATTTATATTATCAATAGTGCCTGCAACCAAATCTTTTGAATTTGTTTTTATCTGATATAAATTTTTTATACACTCATTAACTGAAATATTCATAGGATCATCTTCAACCATGGCAATTTCAGATGTGACAGGTCCGCGTTCTTTGACTATTTGCTCATAATCAAACAAAGGATTTTGAAGCATGTCGCTATGAAGCTCAATAGTTTTGGTTAAGTCGTCATCTTTTAATAACTGTGATTCAATATAATAATCTGTTTGCGCAAAATTTGTTGAAGCGTTTGTATTTCCGCCCATTTCTGACACTTTGTTAAAAAACACACCAGGTTTTATATCTTTACTTCCATTAAATAAATTATGTTCAACAAAATGAGAAATTCCACGTTTGCTATCAACTTCGTTCATTGAACCTGTTTTTATATATGTTTTAACAATTGTAGGACCCTTTTTGGGCATAATAAAAACTTTTTGACCATTAGTTAATTTATAACAGTATAAATCTCTATCAAAAGTTGTTTTTATTTTGCCTAAATCAATAAAACCTTTTTCAAATGTTTGATGGATTGGAATTTGTGCTTTCAAGGCTTGTGTTTCTTTTAAGCCAATAGGATTTGTTTGAAATAATGTTTCATTTTGTTTTTCATTAATTTCAACTTGTTTTTTATCATTATTACCGAATTTAATCGGAACTATTTTATTATAACCCACACTTGAGAATATTTTCACAATTTTACCTTTTTAAGAACAAAAATTTCTATTCGTTATATATAAAATATGAACAAAAAATAAATTGCTAATTTTTTTTGAATAATTTACAAAAATTTACCATTTATCAGCACCATATTTTTTGTATGAATCAATAATCAGTTCATATTCACAAATAAGTTCTTGAGCTGTTTTCCCTTTGGCTTTAACAAAATAATCAAGAGGATAAGTCTTTAAAAGTGTTATCATTTCCTTTAAATCAATAACATACTTCATATGTTTGGCTCTTTGTTCTTTTAACCAATCATTATATCCGCATTCAGGCGCCATAAGCATCCAAGGGCTGGCTGGAGCACGTTTACATACTTCATAACGATTTTGATATATTTGACAGCTATTATCTTTATTTAAATAAATACAATAATAAAATTCAGGCAAATAATTTTCACCATATACGTCTTGCATAGCCTTTGTAACATTTTCTACATGTATTGGGTTAATTTTATATGCTTCATCATAACTTTTATATTTACGAAATAAAGTCAAAAAATCAATTGAGCTTTGGAATCCATCTTTTGCTTCAAGCTGCATTTGAGCATAACTTACAGCAGATGTTGCAAGTTTACAGCACATTCCACACATTTTACACAAATTTTCAGGTCGTTTATCAAAAAAATTATTATTCATATTATTGCATTATACTTTCATTTTTTAAAGTTTTAAAAAGTTCTAAAAACGTTGGAAAAGAAATATTTACCCATTCAAATTCTTTTATTGTTATCTCATTTTGACACATTAAACCGCAAACATAAGAACTCATGGCAATCCTATGGTCATGATAACAATCAAGACTAACATCTTTTTCACATAATTCTGTTTGTGAACCTTCAATTACAAATCCGTCATCTAATGGTGTAATTTTTCCACCCATCTGACTTAAATTTTTATAAGTTGCCATGATTCTATCTGTTTCTTTATTTTTTAAATCGGCTGCATCTTTTATAACTGTTTTGCCATTTGCAAATAAAGCAACAACACACAATATTGGTATTTCATCAATAAGTTTAGGTATTTCATACCCACAAACTTTTGTGCCATTTAAATTTGAAGTTCTAACAATAATATCACCAACTTCTTCATTTGCAATAACACGTTCGTTAACAATTTCAATATTAGCCCCCATGCGCAAAAGCACATCAACAAAACCTTTTCGTGTGGGGTTTAAATTTACATTTGTTATTTTTATATTGGAATTTGGAACAATCAAAGCACTAGCTATAAAAAATGAAGCTGATGATATGTCACCTGGAATAATAATATCTTTTGGTGTCAACTTCTGAGAACCTTTTATTGTTACTTTATTCCCATCAATATTTATTTCACCATCTAAATATCGTATAAGTCTTTCACTATGGTCACGTGATAAACTTGGTTCATTAAAACTTGTGAGTTCATTTTCATCATTAATTTGCATTCCGCAAAGCAATATACACGATTTTACCTGGGCTGATGCAAGTTTTGAATCATATACAATCCCTTTTATACTTTTTGAAGGTTTTATAACAATAGGTGCTTTATTATCATTATTTAATGATGAAATATTAGCCCCCATTGCATTTAAAGGTTCAATAATCCGTTTCATAGGACGTTTACTTAGACTTTCATCACCCTTAAGCATAACTTCAATCCCTTTTGAAGCAAGTATACCGGTTAAAAGTCGCATTGTCGTCCCTGAATTTCCGCAATCAATCGGCTCTTCTGGTATTTTAAGCTCTTTAGGTACAACAACTTTTATATCATTTCTTCCAACAAATTCAACATTTACGCCGAAAGCTTGCGCTGCTTTCATTGATGATAGACAATCTTCTCCTAATGAAAAATTTCGGATAAGATAAGTACCTTCTTTCATTAATAAACTAAATAATATTGCACGATGCGATATTGATTTATCCGAAGGTATCTCAATTTCTCCAATTAATCCGTTTTGTTTAACTACTTTTACATCCATTATTTAATTTTACCCTATTAAAACTTTACTTATATCACTTACATCGTTAGCAACAAAAATATTTTTATGTTTATCTATTTCATCTTGACTTTTAAAACCAAATCCATATGTACAGCATATAAAATCCATTTTAAGTTCATTTGCAGCAAACCCGTCAAAACATGTATCCCCAACCATTATGGCATCAGATGGGTTATTAATATTTAAACTTTTCATGCAATTTTTTATAATATCCAATTTTGTTAGCTTATTTTCAAAATCAGCACCACATATTTTATCACAATACTGAGCAATATCAAAATGTTTTAAAAGCTTTACAGCATAATCTTCGCGTTTATATGTTGCAATACCTATTTGTATATTTCTTTCTTTCAAAAGTTTTAGCAAATCCATAATCCCGTTATAGACATATGCTTTAAAAAGGAATTCGTCCTTTTCATAAAAACTTCGGAAGACGTCACGAGCACGTTTTGCTTCAATTTCGCTTAAGTTATAATATTTTTGAAACGAATTTTGTATTGGCGGTCCGATAAAAGTATTTAAAACATCATCGCTTAACATTTCAAAATTTAATTTTTTAATAGCAGCTTTAACACACTCAATCAAACCTTCATGTGGATTAATTATTGTTCCATCAACATCAAATATAAAGGCTTTTATTTTATTATTTTGAATATTTAAACCCATAATATTTTATACTCCTTTAAAAGTTGAATGATGGTCTGAAAACCATTTTAACTAATTATATCATATCAATTAAATTATTGGTTTATTTCTTTGTTAAAAATTAATTTCAAGATATTATACAAAAGTGAATTATTAACAACAAAAGGAAAATTGTAAGCCTCTTTTTGTATTTTCAATATTTACTTTGGATTATTCTGATTGTCTCTTTTATATTTTAATTAACTAACAATGACACTTTTAATATAAAATATTCACTATTTACTTCACATATTGCCCAACGTATGGGGTCAATATTATGTTTATTAAAATAATCGTTTATATATTTTAAAGTCAATTTTTCTATTTTAGGTATATAAAATGTTTTTGTTTTTAGCATTAGTTTCTCCTTTGGCTCACGCGTTTTTCACGCATTCCCCAGATTGTTGCGTTGAAGTTCAATTGATGACTTAGGCTTCTTTCGCTTTTGTAAAGTTTTCTTCGAAAACTCTTACGTCACTTATTCATAGGCTTCGCACTTTTGCGCCTGCTGAGCCGCAGCCGCTCAAGTGCTGCCTTTGGCTTACGCGTTTTACTCAACTGTCACAGATTTTGCAAGGTTGCGCGGTTGGTCAACATCTTTGCCTAAAAACTCTGCTATATAATATGCAAAAAGTTGAAGCGGTACACAAGTTAAAGCCGGTGACAATGTTTCACATATTGAAGGTACCTTTATTATATCATCAAATGTATCATATAATTTTGGGTCGTTTGATGATGTCAATGCAATAAGTTTTGCATGACGTGCTTTTGCCTCCTGTGCGTTTGACAATGTTTTTTCATAAACAACACCGGGCATCATTATCACCATAACAGGCATTGTTTCATCAAGCATTGCGATTGGTCCATGTTTTAATTCGCCGGCTGGATAACCTGTTGCATTTATATAACTTATTTCCTTAAGTTTTAAAGCACCTTCATAAGCGCTTGCAAGGTTTATACCGCGTGAAATATAGATAAAATCTTTTGTCGAAGCATATTTTGATGCACATTTTTTTATTTCGTCTTCATTTTGTAAAATTGTTTCAACAAGACTCGGCAGTTTTGAAAGTTCAAATTTTAAATTAACTAACTCATCATTACTTACACTATTTTTAATTTCACTTAAATAAATAGCAAAAAGATAGAAAGATAAAACTTGTGCCATATATGATTTTGTTGCAGCAACAGATACTTCAATTCCAGCATTAACAGGCACAAGGCTATGAGCTTCACGTGCCATTGTTGAATCAGGTCGATTTGTAATAATTAAAATATGAGCGCCCGTTTGTTTGGCTTGACGTATAGCCGTAATTGTATCAGCAGTTTCCCCGCTTTGAGAAACACCAATAACCAAAGTATTTTCGTTAGTTGTCTTTTCCCGATAGATGTATTCACTTGAAGCCTCAACATCAACAGCAATTTTTGTCATACTTTCAATAATATGTTTGCCGACCATAGCAGCATGAAGCGATGTGCCGCAAGCTATTATCTCAATACGGTTAAGTTTTTTTATTGTGTCGCTGTTTAGTTTTACTTCATCAAGTTTAATTTTTGTATTTTTATCAATTAGTTTATTTGATAAAACATTGCGTATTACATCAGGCTGTTCATGTATTTCTTTTAGCATAAAATGTTTATAGCCCATTTTATTGATTGTCTGCGATTCCCAAGGCAATATTTCAACACGTTTATTTATCATTTTGCCATCTAAATCACAAACTTCAAATTTGTTTGCCCAAATTGAGGCTATTTCATCATCGTTTAAATAGCAAGCGTGTTTTGTGTACGAGATAATAGCAGGAACATCGGATGCTATAAAGTTTTCATTGTCACCAACACCAATAAGCAAAGGTGCATTTTTTCTAGCTGCAACAATTAAGTCTGGCTCATTTTTATGCATTACACATATTGCATAAGCGCCTTTGAGTTCTTTAACCGCTTGTCTTACAGCATTTGTTAAATTCTTTTCTTTTTGATATTTTTGAGCAATAATATGAGCTATTGTTTCTGTGTCTGTTTGAGATTTAAACTTGCAGCCTAAATCTTCAAGTTTGTTTTTTAATTCCAAATAATTTTCAATAATGCCATTATGCACAATAACAAGATTACCGCAGTTGCAAGTGTGCGGATGCGCATTGACTATTGAAGGAACACCATGTGTAGCCCAACGAATGTGACCAATACCAATGCCGGGTGTTTTTAAAGTAGTATCGTTTTTTAATATTTCTTTTAAATTGTTTAATTTTCCTTGAGCTTTAAATATTTTAATCTCATTATCCGCTTTATCGTAAATCGAAACACCGCTTGAATCATAACCTCTATATTCAAGACTTGTTAAACCATTTAAAAGAACTTCAATTGTATTTCGACATCCTATATAACCTACTATTCCACACATAAATTCTTACCTAAAAATTAATACTTTCAATTACATAATAATTTTACATTATAAAAAAAATTATGGCAATAAATGTATAATCAAAAAAATATTGGAAAAAATCAAATGTTTATGCTACACTTTTTATGAGAATGTTTATTGAAAAAGTTAACAGGAAGGAGAATTGCTGCATGGGTCTTCAAACTCAAAGTGCTATTGATTTTAACCATATTGATAGCATATTACGCGATTATGAGTACAAAAAATCAAATTTAATCGCAATATTACAAAAAGTTCAGGAAAAATATCGTTATTTGCCCGAAGATGCATTAACATATATTGGTACAAAAATAGAAGGGGTATCGCCTTCAACTGTTTATGGTGTTGCAACATTTTACGCACAATTTTCATTGGAACCAAAGGGTAAATATGAAGTTAAAGTATGTGATGGAACAGCTTGTCACGTTCGCGGTTCAATGCCTGTGCTAAACGCATTGCGTTCAATATTGGATTTAAAAGAAGGTAAATACACATCACAAGATGGCTTGTTTACTGTTGAAACAGTAAGCTGTCTTGGTGCTTGCGGATTGGCTCCTGTTATGGTTATAAACGAAAAAGTTTATCCTCAAATGACAGAGGATGCTGTAAAAATAATCATAAATACCATTATTAAAGAAGAAAAAGAGGGTTAGTTAATATGGCGATTATTGATATAAATAAAGAAAAGGAAAATATAAAAGCAGCAATTAAAGCACAAGGTTTGCGGGTTTTGGTATGCTCAGGAACAGGATGTATAGCAAATGGTGCTGCTAATGTTATAAAAAAGTTTGAAGAGTTAGGCGCAAATGTTGGCAATTTGACAAATCACGATAAAATGACAGTTATCCCAACAGGCTGCCACGGGTTTTGCGAAAAGGGCGTGCTTGTCGTTATTCCGGATTTGGATGTTACTTATACAAACGTTAAAGAATCTGATGTTGAAGAGATTATTGAAAGCCATATTAAATCTGGAAAACCGGTTGAAAGATTGTTATACGTTGACCCGAAAACAAAAAAACACGTATTTAAAAATGAAGAAATAGATTTTTATGCAAAACAAACAAGAACATCTTTGGAGCATTGCGGACGTATTAATGCCGAATCATTGGAGGATGCTTTAAACGTTGGTGCTTATGAAGGTTTGCATAAAGTTTTAATGAAGAACGACCCTGATTGGGTAATAAACGAAATTGAAGCATCAGGCTTGCGTGGCCGTGGCGGTGGTGGGTTCCCAACAGGTAGAAAATGGAAGTTTGCAGCAGCCAATAAAGGCGGAAAAAGTTATGTAATTTGCAATGGTGATGAAGGAGATCCAGGTGCTTTTATGGATAGAAGCCTTATGGAAGGAGATCCACATCGTTTGCTTGAAGGTATGGCAATAGCAGGGTTTGCAATTGGCTCAGATGAGGCATATATATATATACGGGCTGAGTATCCGCTTGCTATAAAAAGACTTCGTCGTGCAATTGCTGATGCTGAAGCAGCCGGGTTTTTAGGAAAAAATATTATGAATAGTGATTTCAACTTCACAATTCATATTAAAGAAGGTGCAGGCGCTTTTGTTTGTGGTGAAGAAACAGCATTGATTGCGTCAATTGAAGGTGAACGCGGTATGCCAAGACCAAAACCGCCATTCCCTGCAAATCAAGGGCTTTTTGGACGTCCTACTATCATAAATAACGTTGAAACACTTGCTAATGTTCCATCTATAATTATTAAAGGTGCAAGCTGGTTTAGTTCTTTTGGAACGGAAACATCAAAAGGAACAAAGACTTTTGCACTAACAGGCGAAGTTAATAACACAGGTCTTATTGAAGTGCCAATGGGTACAACTTTACGTGAAATAGTTTTTGATATTGGTGGCGGTATCCGAAATGGCAAAAAATTTAAAGCCGTTCAAATTGGTGGTCCATCAGGCGGGTGTTTAACTGAAGAACATCTTGATTTACCAATGGATTATGATAACCTTATTAAAGCCGGGGCAATGGTAGGTTCAGGCGGTCTTGTTGTTATGAATGAAGACACTTGTATTGTTGAAGTTGCACGTTTCTTTATGAACTTCACCCAGCATGAATCCTGCGGCAAATGCGTACCTTGTCGTGAAGGTACTAAAAATATGTTAAAAATCCTTGAAAAAATTGTTAAAGGACAAGGTGAAATGTCGGATTTAGACAAGTTAGAAGAGCTTGCTTTGGCTGTTAAGGACGGTTCATTGTGCGGGTTAGGCAAAACAGCTCCAAATCCTGTATTATCTACATTAAAATACTTTCGTGATGAATATATTGCTCATATTCGCGATAAAAAATGTCCGGCCGGCGTTTGTAAGGCTATGAAGACAATAGTTATTAATGAAGAAAAATGCAAAGGTTGTACAAAATGTGCTCGCAATTGCCCTGTGGGAGCTATTGTTGGTGAAGTTAAACAAGCTCATCATATTGACCAAAATAAATGTATTAAATGCGGAAATTGTGTTAACGCTTGTCCATTTAAAGCTATTGAACAAAAGTAATTAAGAAGGATTAAAAATATGAGTGATAAAAAAACATTATTTATAAACGGTAAGGAAGTTGAGTTTACAAACGAGCCAAATTTGCTTGAAGTCATTAAAAAAGCAGGCTTTTCTGTGCCAACATTATGCTATCGACCTGATTTGACACAGTTTGGTGCTTGCCGCTTGTGCGTTGTTGAAATAGATGGTCGTGGTATACAATCATCCTGCACAATGCCACCTGAAGCTGGCTTAAGAGTTAAAACAAATACAATGCGTGTAAGAAGAATTCGTAAAACTGTTTTAGAGTTGCTTCTTGCAAATCACAATCGTGAGTGTACAACTTGTGAAAAATCAGGAAATTGTGACTTGCAAAAATATGCACACGAATACGGCATAACAGATTTAAAATACGTTCAACGTAAAGAAATGTTACCAATTGATGAAAGCAATCCATCAATAATTCGTGACCCTAATAAATGTATTCTCTGTGGTGCTTGTGTCAGAGCTTGTTCAGAGTTTCAAGGGCATTCTGTTTTAGGTTTTGCAAACCGTGGGTCTAAAACGCAGGTTCAGCCTTTTGCGGGTCGTGAACTTGCATCTGTTGATTGCGTTTATTGCGGTCAGTGTCAAGCTGTTTGCCCGACAGGTGCCTTAATTATTAAATCAGAAGTAGATAAGGTCTGGGATATGGTTAATGATGAAAAGGTAAAAACTCTTGTTCAAATTGCACCATCCGTTAGGGTTGCTTTGGGTGAAGCTTTTGGATTAAAACCAGGTGATAACGTTATCGGGCTTTTAAATACTGCTTTAAAACAGATTGGTTTTGACCTTGTTTTTGACACCAATTTTTCTGCTGATTTAACTATTATGGAAGAAGCGACAGAGTTTTTAGGTCGTTTAAAAGAGGGTAAAAATCTTCCACTATTTACATCTTGTTGTCCTGCCTGGATACGTTATATGGAAACACAGCATCCTGATATGCTTAATCATTTGTCAACTTGCAAATCACCTCAAGGAATGTTGTCACCTGTTTTAAAAGAATTGGTGCCACAATATTTCGAAGGGTTTACAAAAGAAAACATAAAAGTTATTTCAATAATGCCATGTACTGCTAAAAAAGCTGAAGCTGCACGTGATGAGTTAAAAGACGAAACAGATGTTGTTTTAACTACTTATGAAATAGCTAAAATGATTAAATCAGCCGGTATTAACCTATCTGAACTTGAACCAACAAATGGTGACTCACCATTTGAACAATATTCGGGTGCTGCAACAATATTTGGAGCATCAGGCGGTGTTGCAGAAGCAGCAGTCAGAACTGCTTATTATATGGTGACAAACGAACATTTAAAAGATGTAGATATCATCCAAATGCGCGGTGTTGACAAAAATTCACGCCAAAAAGATGTTGAGATTGATGTAAAAGGAACGAAAGTTAAAGTTAGAGTTGTTTCAACATTAAAAGAAGCTGAAAAAACCATACAACAACTTAAAAATGGTGAAATAGATTTTCATATACTTGAAGTTATGGCGTGTCCTGGCGGTTGTGTAAATGGCGGCGGCCAGCTAAGAAGCTGTGATGATATAAAAATTAAAGAGTATCGAGCAGATGGACTTTATAAAGAGGATAAAGAATTGCCACAACGTATGTCATATGAAAATCCTGAAATTAAAAAACTATATGATGAATATTTAAAAGAACCTAATTCGCATAAAGCCCATGAGCTTCTTCATACTCATTATAGTGATAAATTTAAAAATTCATACAAGGATTTGGTTTAAGTCTAAATAAATACTAAAAAGCCTTATGTTTTAAAACATAAGGCTTTTTTTATAAATATAAATTTTTATTTAACAGCTTGTTGAATAACAGAAGTTAAATCGTCACCGCCAAATAATACAGCATCTTTTTTGAACACAAAGTCATATTTACCTGCTTTTGCTTTAGCTGTAATAGTTGTCGCCATTGCTTTGTCAATAGCAGCCAATTTTGTTGAATAGTCTTTATTAATTTTATCACGACGTGCATTTAATTCAGCATTGTATTTATTTTCCAATGCTTTTTTCTTTGCAGCATCTTTTTCAGCAGCAACTTCAGTACGTGCTTTATTTACAAATTGTGTTAAAGCATTCACATCTTTTTCTCTTTGTGCATTTAAAGTTTTTAACTGGCTTGAGCTTTGTATAATTTTTTGAACATCAACAACACCAACTTTTAAATTTGCCGGCAGTGATTGAACTTGATTATTAAAAGTCATACCAAGTAAAAATGCGCATACACATAGGGCTGTAATTTTTAAACTTTTTTTCATAATTAACTACCTCTTTTACAATACTCAGGCTTAGTTTATCATATTTTAATGTCCTTTTCAAGTTTTTTTTATTTCATAAACAATATAAGGTGTTAAATACTTTGCTTTTATCTTGCTTTAAAATTTTTCTTTATAATGTATAAAATTTTAGAGCTATAAAATAAATATACATCTATCTCATATAAATGTATGATTTTTTATTAAATTGAAAAATTTAATAATATGGGAATTTTATTATAAAAATTGACTTTTCTAAGAAAAAAATTAAAAATAAAGCAAAATAATAAATTCAAGCAATAAAATATATTGCCGTCAAATAAAATAATATAAAAGAGTAAAAAGCGAGGTAAATATATATGGGCATGGCAGCATCACAAGCAAGATATTTAGGTTTAACAGCAAGAAAGACAAACGTTGAATATGAAGGTCAACAAATAAACCAAGCACGTGTAGCGCTTGCAAATCAAAGTGCAGATGCATTTAACCAATATCTTTCACTTCAGGCACCGGTACCGCCATCAACCGAGGATTATAAATCTACGTCATATGTTTATACAGATGGAAACAAAGAATATACACTTGAAGACTATACAAGAAATGGTACAAATAATGAGTATCCTTATGTTGCTACGGTTTCTTATAAAGATTATCGTTATGAAGCAGCTAAAAATACGAAAAGCGGTGTACAGATTAAAACAAACGAAGACAATACATCACGTTATGATGACGTTGGTAATTATTATCCATATGTGATAATGACATCAAGCGGATTAAAAACTTTACGCGAAGTTGACTTGCAGGCTAAAAGTGTTGACCTTAATAATACTTTAAACCAAACAATAGAGGATGATTTAAATAATCAAACAGCCATTACCTATAATGCTGAAAAAGGAGTTTGGGAAGGCGTAACAGCTGATAATAATCCAAAAATTGATGCTTATGGAACAGGTGAGGCAAATAAATATCTATTTACATACAACAGCACCTTAGACGGATATGTATCAGCAACAGTAACAGATATTAATGGAAATGAAAGAGCTCTTGTTTCGTATGATTCCACAAATAATAAAATTAATATTCTTGACGGATATGAAGCAAGTGCGCGGGCTACTGATGTTGATAAACTTGCCATACAAACAATCCGTGATAAATATGGTATGGCTGATTCTGTGTTCTATGCTTTTGAAGAAGGTGATAACACTATGTATATATCAGCAACTGATTTGCAAGCTTATATGAATCAAGATTATAGTGCAATAAATAAATTGAACACATATTTTGCATCAAATGTAGAGTATACAAGAAAAGAAAATGTAAATGCCCAAATTACATTTGATGAATCAGGTTCATATCCTGCACAAATACTTATTGATGACGATTCATTAAACGGTTCAGCTTATGAGTTAAATGCTGTTACGGAAAAAGATGACACAGCCTACAACGAAGCTATGAAACAATATGAATATCAATGCATGGTATATCAGCAGACAATTGAAGAAATAAACGCAAAAACTGAAATGATACAACAACAGGATAAAACACTTGAATTAAAACTTCGCCAGCTTGATACAGAACAGGAAGCTTTACAAACAGAAATGGAATCAGTCAAAAAAGTTATTGACAAAAATATTGAATCAACATTCAAAACATTTCAATAAACTAATTAAAATAGCAATAAGAATATTTAACAAATGGAGATTAAAAAATAAATGTCGTATAAAAACGATTCATTTTTAGTGATAGCAAGTAAATTTGGCGGAGCAAGTGCATCCGCAAAAGCCCAATTATGGGAAACATATGACCAGTTGCGTGATTTAACAGTATCAGGTCCATCAATTGGCGGGTCTGGTTTTGGTACGGCAGGAAGTTTCTTATGGAACCTTGCAAGCTTAATTTCACCAAGCGCATTTATGACAACAATGGGCGGTACCCAATCAATGAATATCCCCGGTACTTCATACTGGTCACCTATATCAGGAGGCAATGCGACATTTGACGGCAGCGGTGCTTCATTTGGTATAAGTGGACTTGGCAATTATCCAGGATTCCCATCAGGAAGTGCAGCACCAATCCAGTGGGGATTTGGCTCTTCATATTCAGATGGATATATTACCGGCGGTGCTTCTTCTTTAACTGCAGCAAGCGATGTTGCAAGTATGGCAAGTTTAGGAGCATATGGATTAGGAACTGCAACCGGTTATGGGTTTGGTAATAATTTTGTATTACCAGTAGCTGGTATTGCATCAGGTATTGGCGGTATTATGTCAGCAGCGGCACCATACCTTGATATGTTTGGACTTCCTGCTGTTGTTGCAGGCAATTTACTTCAAGGAACGTCTTCAGCTGCTCTGGCTGCTTATCAGAACGTAACTGGACGTATACAGGCAAATGCTGACACTATTTTAAGCAACAAAGTCCGTAATATTGAAACAGTTTGTAAAATGCTTGATGTGCAAGGAGATGTCGTTAAAAAAATGCTTAAAGAATCACTTGATGGTGATAGCAAGTCAATACAGAATATTTAAAAGTCAAGTCCTAGATCAAGTGTCTTGGCTTTATTTATTAATGAAGAAGTTGATATAATGTCAACATTTGTTTTTGCTATTTCGACAATATTACTTAAGGTTACTTTTCCGCTCACTTCAATAATAGCATTGTCATTTATAAGTTTGACGGATTTTTCTATATCGGTTATTTCCATATTATCAAGCATAATAATATCAACTTTTGCTTTCAAAGCTTCAATAACCTGTTTTATATCATCACATTCAACTTCAATTTTATGTGCGTGGGATATTTGGGATTTAACAAGTTCAACAGCTTTTGTTATTGAACCGGCGTATTTAATGTGATTATCTTTAAGCATCACACAATCGGATAAATTGAATCTATGGAGACTACCGCCACCTTTTAAAACAGCATATTTTTCAAAAATACGGAACCCTGGTGTGTTTTTTCGTGTATCCACTACCTTTGCCTTGTAATTTTTTACAGCTTCTACATACTGGTATGTGTTTGTTGAAATACCTGATAATTTTTGCAAATAATTTAATGCCGTACGTTCACCCATTAATATTGCTTTTGCACTGCCTTTTATTTGTGCAATTTTTTCGCCTTTTTTTATTAAATCTCCATCATTAAAATAAAATTCAGTATTAACATGTTTGTTAAGAATTTCAAAAACTTTTTTAAAGACTTCGACACCACATAATACCCCATCTTCGCGTGTATTTAAAAAAGCAATGCATGTTTTATCTTTTGAAATAATACTGTCTGTTGTAATATCACCAAATCCAATATCTTCGTACAGTGCATTTTTAACATGTTTTTCAATAATAAAATCATTTAACATTAATGTATGTTTGTTCATAACTTAAAGTCTCTTTCTTATTTATTGTATTATGTTTAGCTATATTTAAAGGTGTTGGGTAATCAATACGAAAATGTGCACCCCGGGATTCTTTCCGTTTTATTGAACTTATAATAATCATTTTTGCAACAAGAATTAAATTTCTTAGTTCATAATGGTTTATTGTTGGGCATTTATATTTATTATTAAAAATACTTTCAATTTCTTTGACTTTATTCAAAGCAATGTGAAGATTATTTTCGTCGCGTAAAATTCCGACATATTCCCACATTATATTTTTTAAGCTATGTTTTAAAGATATAGGATCTAAGTCGTAATCTGCATCTAATGAATCACTGTCAAAATCGTATTTTTTTATAGTATCAATAATTGTTTCATCGATTATATTTGAAGTCTGATGATTAGCAAAACTTAAATAATTTGCAAGCTCACTTGCACATATGGCGCACTCTAAAAGCGAGTTGCTTGCAAGTCTGTTTGCACCATGAAGTCCTGTTGAAGATGTTTCGCCAATTGCATAGAGATTTTTTATTGATGTCTGTCCTTCTATTGTCGTTTTTATCCCGCCCATTGTATAATGCGCTGCAGGTGCAATAGGAATAAAATCTTTTGATATATCTATATTATTGTTGCTGCACATTTTATAAATATTAGGGAATCTTTGACAAAAAATATTTTTATCAATCATAGTTGCATTTAAATACATGCAGTTATACTTTAGTTTATTCATTTCGTTAAAAATAGCACGTGTAACAATATCGCGTGGAGCCAGTTCAAGACGGTCATCATACTTTTCCATAAAAGTATTGCCATCAAGGTCAACAAGTTTTGCGCCTTCCCCACGTACAGCTTCTGATATAAGAAACATGTTTTCGCAGTTTGGAAGTTTTAAAGCAGTGGGATGGAACTGCATAAACTCCATATCCTGCATTATTGCATTTGCTTTATAAGCTAATGCAAATCCATCGCCTGTAGCTACCTCTGGATTTGTTGTATATTTATATACCTGACCTGCTCCGCCTGTTGCAAGGACAGTTGAAGCAGCATAAATTGTTTCATATTCATTAAGTTCTTCGTTATAAGTAATAACACCGCGGCAAATGTTATCTTTATTTAAAAGTAACTCACATGCGAATGTTTTTTCGTAAACCTGAATGTTTGGATTTTCTTTTACTTTTTTAACTAAAACTTTTTCAATATTATATCCTGTTGCATCTCCGCCTGCATGAAGAATACGATTTATACTGTGAGCACCTTCCATTGTAAGTTTAAGCTCATTATTTTCATTTCTGTCAAAGTCAACACCATAGTTTATTAAATCATCGATAATACTTTGGGAGTTTTCCGAAATAAATTTAACTGTGTCAAATTCGCACAACCCTGCGCCTGCTTTGAGCGTATCTTTAACATGAAGTTCAATGCTGTCTTCTTTATTATCTTTTAATACGCCCACAATACCACCTTGTGCATATCTTGAATTTGATTCGCTAAGTTCGGATTTTGTAATAATTAAAATTCCGTCAATCAAGTTAATTATTTCAGATAGTTTTAAAGCTGCATATAATCCTGCTATACCGCTTCCTATAATAATAACTGAATATTTTGAATATTTCATAACTGATATTCCTGACTTTTATTTAATGTATATTTTACAATAAATATTTTTTATTTTCTACAACTTTTTTATATTGTAAAAGCATTTTTATTTAATTTAATTAATAAATCTTGCAATTTTTTATTTTTAAGTTTTAATTTTATTCGGTCTTTATTATATTTTTTAAATAGGAGGAAAGTTAGTAATGAGAATTACATTTAATTTGCAATCTTTTAATGGTATAAAAATTAACGAGGTAAAACGTTTAAACAAAACAAAAAATTTAAACGTGTCAATACCTTTAAAAGCAATAAATAAAGACGTGGTAAGTTTTGGCGGTATTAAAAAGATCCAGATTGAGTAGATAAAGATGTTGCAAAAAAAGCAGCATTAAGTCTTGTTTCTACGACATCGGGTCACAGGGCAATATACCCAAGCAATATGTTTAATCGTGATTTAATGAAATTATTTGCTGCAGGTGTAGGTCAGTGGGTAAAAAATCATCCGCTTGAAGATAAAAATAAAAGGCCAACGGTTATGATAGGCGGAGATACAAGAAGAGCTACCGAAGAATGTATTAAAGACATGAAAAATGTTTTATTATCTCAAGGTATAAATGTAAGAATAAATAAAAAACCTATTCCAACACCCTTGCACGCTTTATATGCTAAAGAAAACAAAGACGATATAAACTTATCAATACTTTTAACAGCCAGCCACAACCCCTGGGAATATGGTGGTGTAAACCTTGTCACTAAAGATGGTGCTATTGCAGGAAGTAATGTTACACAGGATGTTGCTAATGAAATAATTGATATAAGTGAAAAAGGTGCCTATTTTATTGATACAAAAAATAGAGGAAAAGAATCCACAATTGATGAAGAAGCTTATCAATTATACAAAACAAAGATTGAAGAATCGGGATTAATTGATTTTGAAAAAATAAAAAAATCGGGAATAGAAATAAATTATGATAGTTTAGGTGGAACCGGGGGATTTGTTTTACCAAGACTTTTTGAAGAAAAAGATGTTCCGCTTTCAAGATTTTCTCAAACAAATCGAAAACTTGAAGTACCAAATCCTGAAGCTAAAAACCTAATTCCCTTAATGAAAAAAGTGCAAACAAGCAAAGCAAAACTTGCAATAGGACTTGCCAATGATGGTGATGCCGACCGTTTTGGAGTTATTGATAACGACGGTTCATTTATTACTCCAAACGATGTAATATTGCTTGCAGCTTATCACTTAAATAAAAATAAAGGAAAGCAAGGTGCAATTGTTAAAAGCAAAATTTAAGCAATATTAGTTTATATGAAATTATCAAGTAAAATATACTAAACGTTATTTTTTATAAAACACCTAATAATTTTTAGGTGTTTTATATTTTTAAATTCAATAACTAAAGAATATTTTTTATAGCTAAATAATACCCGTCATTATTTATATGTTCGGTTTTAAACTCGGCTTCATCAAACACACAATCCTGGGCATTTCCCATAGCAATTGAAACACCATTGCCTTTGTTAACGGTTCTCATCATATCCAAATCATTTTCAGCATCACCAATAGCAGCACATTCATCAAGATTTAGTCCGATATAATCTGTTAAAAATTTTATAGCTTGACCTTTTGAGGTGGTTTTATTGCTTACTTCACAATACCAAGTGCCTGAATTAAAAACAGTTAATTCATTTTCTACATCAAGTCCTTTACGAAGATCATCTCGAGTAGAGTTCATTTCATCCATAGATTTTGAGTCTTTTTTCAGAAACAAAATTTTAGTCACACTTTTTTCAATCATTTCATCAAGCGGCATATAAGCCGTGTCAAGAGACTGATTTGTTGGCAATTTGGCATCTTTGCTATTTGAAGTTGGCATACCTTTAATATAGAAAACCATTTTAAGCTGCGGGTCTTTTTGTGTCAACTCAAGGCCAATTTGAGCTATTTTTTTTACGGTTTCAGGTTTTATTTTGTCTTCAAAAAGAATATTGCCATTCTTATCTAAGATAGCTCCGCCCTGCTGGGTTATTAAATAATCAGATTTAACTCCAATATCCTCCATAACTGGTTTTAACTCTATAGAACTTCTTCCTGTAGCATAAATGACGGAAACACCTGATTTTTGCAGCATATGAATACCTTTTCGGGCAGTCTCAGGTATTTTCCCGTCATATTTACGTATTGTTCCGTCAATATCCGTAAAAAACATCTTTATTGGTTTTTTATTCGAACTTTTTAAACTTGTAATAGGCTTTATTAAACCTTTTCCTTTAAAACATATTGTATCAGTCATAGGCGATGTTTGGATCCTTATATTGTAACCATTTGATAAATTGGTATTTTTTTTAATTTTATTATTAATGTTATTACTTGTAAAGCCACTATTATTGATGCCAAAAATTTTCATATAGTTTCCCTCATGCACATTTAAAGACATTATTATAATACTTCAAATATAGCAACTTTACAAGTTTTTTGTTTATTTTAGATTGATTTGTTTTTTTTAATTAAAAGAAATTTTCCATTTTGTGAGGATTTTCTTGTCTTATATTTCATGTTTCATTTACAACATCATGATATAATAAATAAAAAGGCGGCAAAACTAACTTAATTTAAATACAAGTTATAAAACAGTTTATATGAGGGGGTAAAATCCAATGATTCAACATTCTCGGGTGATAAAAGCTAATAAAAAACAAGAAGAATGTATAAATGAAATTAACGGGAAAATAATGGTTCTTGCAGGTCCGGGAACCGGTAAAACATATACCCTTATAAATCGCATTAAAAATATGCTTACCTCAAATATTAAACCTGATACCATTCTTTGTTTGACATTTTCAGACGCAGCAGCAAACGAAATGCGACAAAGACTAATAAAAGAGCTTGGTATTTTAGCAACAAAAGTTGATATATACACTTATCATTCCTTTTGTAATGCGATTATTAAAGCATATCCAAACCAGTTTGAATTGAATGAAAATGTAAAACTCATAAACAAAACTGTTGAACTGGAGCTTATGAAAAAAACTATTGATGAAGTTAAGCCTAAAGATTTTGTTTCTCAAAGAAGTGATAAGTATTATTATGCAAAAGACTTTATTTCGCATGTTGCAAAATTAAAATCACTACGTATCTTAAAAGATGAATATTTAAAATATATCGATATTAACCCAAATTTGAAACCAAAATTAAACGAACTCAAGTTTGAAATACAGGAAAGGGAAAAGTCAGGAAATTTAAAGAACAAAACACGTTATCAACAAGTTGAAAAAATAGAAAAAGATATAGCCAAAGCTGTTGAGTTATGGGATATTTATGAAATATACTCAAAAAAAATGTTTGAAAATAATTATATTGACTTTCAGGACATGATAAACTTTGTGATTGACCAATTTGAATCGGATAATCTATTTTTAAAGGAAATCGCTAATAAATATAGTTATTTAATGGTGGATGAATATCAAGATACGAATCAGCTTCAAAACAATATTATATTTAAACTGCTTGATGAAATGGAAAATAAAAATATAATGGTTGTAGGGGATGATGACCAAATAATATACGGATTTCAAGGTGCAAAATCTGATAACGTTGAAAATTTTTTATCCAGGTATCCGGATACAAAAGTAATATGCCTAAACGAAAATAATCGTTCCACACAGAATATTTTAGACTTAAGTTACTTAATTATAAATCAGGACCATAACAGGCTTGAAAATAACAAAAGTTTTAATAATTACAATATTTCCAAAAAATTAACAGCAAAGAATAATAAAGTTATTGAAAAAGAACAAAAAATAAAACTTTTTCAATTTGGTGAAACAATGCAAGAATATAACTTTATTGTTGAAGATATTGAAAAACTTGTAAATGCAAACAAATTATCCCTTGATGAAAGTAAAGAAAATGATTTATCGCAAATTGCCATTATTTCAAAAAAAAGAGCAGATTTATCTATTTTTGCAGAACTTTTAAAAAATAAAAATATCCCGTACCTGTTCCAATCGCTTTGAAGCAAATTCTTTGTTGCATAACCTGCTTATTTCGTCCTTGTCAAGATACCCTCTTTCGATATACTCGAATTTAAGTTTGTAATGAGCGAACGGGTCAGCAGTAATTAATCCGGTAGCCTGTGCAAAGTTTACCACTGTGCGGAAACGCTGGATAAACTTCATCGCCGTATTGGGTGAACAATCG
>OIGD01001095.1_pt1 | contig 27240 bp, 24 predicted proteins | sample 1582211 | NCBI WGS metagenome assembly OIGD01 (sample SAMN04414078, study PRJEB24778) | human gut metagenome | material: faecal | host: Homo sapiens
TACCTTCAAGTATATGTTTATGTCACATTATGCCACGGAAGTTTGCAAGTGTCCCCTTTTTTCATATTGTACAAAAAATTCTTCGTTGCTTTGTGCCTCTTCGCTCAGAAATTTTCCATTGAGAAGGAGGCAGCAGAAGATATTGTACAAGAAATATTCTATAAACTGTACGAAGAACGAAGCCAGATATTCCATAATATTCTTACACTACAATCATACTTATACTCTTCTGTTAAAAATAGTTGTCTGAATTACATTCGTGATGAAAAAAGACGAAAACTCCGTGAAAGTTATTACTGTGACGAAATTTATAATAATGACACTACATTTATTAACGACATTATCGAAAACGAAGTGTACCGAGAATTATATCAACTTCTAGATGAACTACCACCACAATGCAGAGTAATCTTTGAGAGAGTCCTGCAAGGAGAAACTTCAGAAACAATAGCCAAATCCATGCACCTGTCCATTGAGACTGTTAAGACTCAACGGAAAAAAGCCAAACATATACTAAGAGAACGTTACAAATTATTATTCAATATTATCGGAATCTTTCTATAATTTTTTTCATATATAGGATACCCACTTTTTTGTTTGGTAGTGTCTTTATAAAAAAATAAGAAAGTGGAAATATACCTAAAAATCTCAAAATTGCTTCTTGCACACAAAACTCAAAACATCAGTGCGCAAGAAACAGAGGAATTGTTAGCTTGGCGACAAGAGAAAACTGAAAACGAAGAACTTTTTCAAAAAATCAGCCAGGCAGATGGCTTTGAACAATTCCGCCAGCAATACGAAGAGTACGATTTTACTCCAAAATTCCTTTTGTTAGAGCAAAAAATCAAACAAGAAAAACGTAAAAGAATTATCAAACGTTTATCCTATGCTGCTATCCTGCTTCCCTTCATATTTGCAATATGGGAAATTATCCAATTTCAGAATCAAGGAACTACCCCAACAGAATACTCATCGATTGCTCCAGGTAGTTCCAAAGCTATTTTAACCATTGGTAAAGACAAAACCATTTACATTGAAAGAGATTCCAATATAAATATACATAAAATTGACTCTAACGTTTTTATTCAACACAACACATTACAATATAAAAAAACAGCACAAGCAACCGACAACGAGATACATAAATTAAACATTCCCAGAGGAGGAGAATTCTTTGTCTGCCTATCAGATGGAACAAAAGTATGGCTAAATTCCGAGAGTGAATTAAAATATGCCTCCGAATTTGTAGGGGAAGAACGGCGCGTATATTTAACCGGAGAAGCCTATTTTGAAGTTGCTCATAATCCTAACAAACCTTTTTTTGTAGAGGCAAAAAATTTACAGATTCAAGTATTAGGAACCTCTTTTGGAGTCAGAGTATACAAAGACGAGGATTATGCCCTCACAACTCTGGAAGAAGGGCAGGTCAATATCCATACAGCAACTTCATCTGTAACCTTAAAGCCTGGAGAACAGGCAAAACTTCATGATAATGAAATTACGGTCAATAAAGTTAATACCTGTTCATACACCGCATGGAGAAATGGGAAATATATTTTCATCAACGAATCATTAGGGAATATCATGAAAACCTTAGCACGCTGGTATGATATAAATATATTTTACACATCATCAAAATTAGAACAAATCCAATTTACAGGAGAATTAATCAGATATAAAAATATAGAAGAATTACTGAGTAAATTTGAAATATTAGAAAAAGTGAAATTTGAAATCAGAAATAATACTATAACCATCAAAGAATATTAAAAAGGCAGAGATTGCTGGTAACAATCTCTGCACCAATAACTAACAAAAGTAGATATTGTTTAATTAAAACTGTTTTACAAAGCTATGAAAGAAAATGATTTTTTCCTACCTCCTAAAAAGAAAAATGGAGATGTAGTTTTATTTATGTTTTTATTTTTCTTGCTTTTACCTGGCTTCTCAATAGCCCAATACAAAGCACAATTAAATATTGACATAAAAAATGGGACTCTCGTAAATGTTTTTGAGAACATTCAAAAACAAAGTGCATACAGATTCATGTATTCCAATCAAGATGTTGCAGCCATAAAAAACATCTCCGTGCAGAGAGAAGGCGTATCCGTACAAGAAATTTTGGATATTGTTTTAAAAGGACATAATCTAACTTATTTAATAGAGGATAAAATAATATTCATTAAAAAACAGTCTCAAACCACTGTCACCAAAATCAGAGGACGGGTAACTGACACTAAAAGTGAACCTCTTGCAGGAGTAACGATTCTTATCGAAGGAACATGTATCGGCACCACAACAGACAGCAACGGAAACTATAGCTTTACTATCCCCGATGTAGACAAGATAAACATTATATATTCCTTCATCGGCATGGCTCCTTACAAAGTTACCTATACAGGCCAAGAAAACATCAATGTCATTTTGAAAGAATCAGCAGAGACCATGGATGAAGTAGTCGTAACAGGTTACCAAACACTCAGAAAAAGTGATGTTGTCGGTTCTGTAAGCACCGTTAAAGCCTCTGACATCATGATGCCGGTTTATACATCGGTAGACCAAATGTTACAAGGTCGGGTTGCCGGAATGATGGTAATGAACACAAGCTCACGCGTCGGCACTTCCCCAAAAATTCGAATCCGAGGGACATCTACCATTCTAGGCAACCAAGACCCTTTATGGGTAGTAGATGGAGTGATCCAACCAGACCCCATTCCATTAAACCAAAACGATTTAATGGTTGATGATTTAAAAAATATCCTGGGGAATCAAATATCTTGGCTAAATCCGGCAGACATAGAAACAGTGACAGTTTTAAAAGACGCATCAGCAACAGCCATTTACGGTTCAAAAGCTGCCAATGGTGTCATTGTTATTACTACCAAACGTGGTAAACAAGAAGGAATGACAGTAAACTATAATGGAACATTTTCTTTCCGTTCTCGTCCCCACTATGGATTGTTTAACCTTATGAATTCACAAGAGCGTATTCAATTCAGCCGTGAAGCCTTTGCCGCAGGAGCCATCTATAATGAAGCCCCTATTGCCTCATTAAACACCTACGAAGGTATCATGAGCATGTTCTATAACAAACAAATTACCCCACAAGAAGCAGAGAATGCAATACACAGATTGGAGCGCACCAATACTGATTGGTTTGACATCCTAACACGCAATTCATTTAGCCATAACCATAATCTAAGTGTTTCAGGAGGCAGTGAAAAAGTCATTTATAACGTATCTTTGGGTTATAGCGATCAATCTGGAATAGAAATAAATAATGATGCTCAAAACCTAAGCGGACGAGTAAATTTAGGAATCCGACTACATCCCAAGGTGCATGTAGACTTAAGCTTAGTAGGAAGCATTAATAAAACCTGGGGATATGCTGCAAACGTAAGTCCGTTGGAATACGCAACAGAAACAAGCCGATCTGTATTGGCTTATAATGAAGATGGAAGCAGACATTTTCAGGGAATCAGAACCAATTATGCTTATAATGAAAATCCTGTAATTTTAGGATACAACATTTTGAATGAGATAGACCATAGTTACTCTCTAAACAAATCATCTCAAATAAATGGAAATATAAATTTTTCATGGGATATTCTTCCATGGTTAAAATATGAATTTGTAGGAGGGATCAATAATAACATCGGAACATCAGAAGCCTATGCTGGAGAACAAACTTACTATATAGCTTCGACCTTCCGAGGTTATGATTTCGGATCTGAAGCCTATGGTTCCGAGAAATACAAGGCTGCGATACTCCCATCCGGAGGCGAATTATATAATGGAAGTTCAGATGTACAGGGATGGAATATTCAAAATAAAATCACATTCTCCAAAACATTCCAAGAAGACCATCGTCTAAATGTTTTAATCGGTACCGAAGTCACCTCAACCAAAACAGCAAACAAATCACAGAAAATGTTTGGTTATGTAAAAGAAAGAGGGGAAAGCGTTGTAAAACCGACACCCTTAAATGAACTAGTCCCTATCGGTAACAGACCAGCACCAGGCTTAGGATTATTTGAAGAATTATATAATGGGAACGGGTGGTTGCGTAATACATTAACAGCAAATCAATTCTCAATATTTGCCACCTTAGCTTATTCATTCAAAAATCGTTATGTAATAAACGCAAGTATGCGTAATGACGCTTCAAACCGCTTCGGTCAAGACCAAAATAAACGCTTTGACCCGACCTATTCTTTCGGAGCATCATGGAATGTAGCACAGGAACCATGGTTACAAAACATTTCAAACATCATAAATCAGTTCAATTTACGAGCATCATATGGAATTCAAGGGAATGCTGTAAACTCTATCAGTCCGGAATTGATACTGAGAATGGATGAAATCAAACCATATTATGGTGACTATATGTCTAAAATTTCACGTATACCTAATCCCCACCTAAGTTGGGAACGTACTAAAACCTGGAACTTTGGTTTGGACATTCAGGTAATTCGATGGATTTCCATGAATATTGAATACTATACAAAGAAATCGAACAATATTGTAAACCAATCTATTGCACTCGAATATGGGCGTGTAGGAACTGAAGTTAACGGAGGACGCGTTGTCAATTCCGGTGTCGAATACACTTTAAATATCACACCTATCCGTACCAAAGACTGGGCCTGGACAATTGGATTTAACTCATCGAAGAACTGGAATAAAGCTAAGACTCAATCCATCAGCGAAATCAGTCTACAAGACTACATTTCCGGTTCCTCAGACAAGGTACTGAAAGAAGGGTTTGCTCTCTCTAGCTTTTGGTCATACGATTTCAAGAGACTAAGCTCTGTAGATGGTAGCCCCGAATTTAATCGTCTATTCCAAGAAGATGCCCAAGGCAACATTTTAAAAGGCGAAGACGGAGCCCCCTTGTTGAAAGGAGTAAATGAATACACGGACATGCTTGTGTATTCAGGAAAAATGGAACCGGATTTCACAGGAGGACTCACAACCCGTCTCAGGTGGAAAGGTTTAACCTTCGGAGCTAATTTTTCTTTATTATTGGGAGCCAAAAAAAGGCTACCTAATCCTTATCCCAATTTAGGAAACATTCCATTGTCCAATGTGAACCTAAGTAAAGACTTGATTAATCGGTGGAAAAAACCGGGAGATGAAGCATACACTTACATTCCGGGAGTGTACACCGGTCGGATTGCCAATTATTGGAGATTACAAGACGATAGGACATACAACATGTACCAGATGTGGGGAGAATCAGATATCATGGTAGCCAAAGCTGATTTCTTACGCTGCCAACAAATATCTTTAACTTGGACTGCAAATGACAAAATTTGTACAAAGATGAGAGTGAAAAGTTTCTCAATCAATGCTATCATGAATAACGTTTTTGTTGTAGCTGATAAAAAATTCCACGGTTTCGATCCAGAATTAGGAGATAGCGTACAGCCTAAAACATATTCTTTCGGTATAACTGTCGGATTTTAAAATAAAGAACTATGAATAAAATAATCAAATATACATTCTTGCTTTTAGTGGTATTCATCACTTCGTGCAATAGTTTTTTGGAACCAAAGTCACAAAGCGAGTTCGTACCTCAGCTGATTCAATCATTGGATGAATTATTATTAGGAGAAGCCTATATGGGGCCAGGCCTAAATGACGGAAGATTTTTCAGTGTTTTAGGTGTTTTTGACGATGATGTAAGCATACGTCCTAACTGGAAGGCAGAAAGCTCAGAAGAAGGGAAAGTAAAACAAATCCGTTTGGCTTACTCATGGTCAAAAGACATGAAAGACCAATTTAGCAACTATAATACCTACGCTGAAGTATACAAAAAAATCTTAGGCTGCAATTCTGTACTTGACTACATGGACGATGTACAAGGCAGTGAACAGGCCAAGAATAAAGTAATGGCTCAAGCACTTGCACTACGAGGATATTTTTATTTGCATTTGGTGAATCTATATGGAAAGCCCTACTCTGCAGACAAAAATGCTTTAGGTGTACCTCTAAAACTAACTTCCGGGATGGGAACCAGCGGTATGCCTCGTAATACAGTAAAAGAAGTCTATGAACAAATCATCAAAGATTTGCTTGAAGCAGAATCTCTCTTCAAATCTTTACCGGCTTCAGAACAAAATTTACGGAACAACCGAATAAATTTACCCTGCACCCAACTACTACTTTCCCGTACTTACCTATATATGGAAGAATGGGAAAAGTCAGTAACTTATGCAGAAGAAGTCATCAACCAATATGATTATGATATCTTAGATTTAAATACAATTGCAGAACCCAACCCATACAATTCTCCTGCTTATATGAATTATTATACATGGAGCAATCCGGAGGTAATATTCTTATTTGGCAATCAGGCAGATGTTTGCGAACTTCCGCTTACAAGAATCACATGCGTAGAAGAATCGAAGCCTGGTCAAATAAATTACAAGAGTTATGTACCTGTCATTGCATCGGAAAGTCTCATCAATACATTTGATAAAAACGATTTGCGGAAAACTCATTATTTAATTTGGGAAGAAATCGATTACAACGGCACTCCTGTATATCGTCAACCGACAAGTAAATACGACGTTCAACGTCGATACAAAATAGAATACAGATATGAACGGGGAGTGTGGGGTACTGCATTTAAAGTAACAGAGGCTTATCTGAATGCTGCTGAAGCTGCAGCCATGCTTTACAAAGAAAATAATCAAAGTGAATATCGAACCAAAGCACAGACATTAATTGATGCGTTACGCATTAAACGTTTTTCACAGACAACCTACAAACCAACCACGATTAGCGAGGGAGAACAACTGGTATCATTCATTCGTGACGAACGACGCAGAGAGTTATGCTTTGAAAACCACCGGTGGTTTGACTTACGCCGTTATGGAATGGAAGAAATAAAACATACATGGTATGATACATCAGGCGAACCCATTGAATATATCCTAGAAAAAAATGACCCGGGATTTACACTTCAATTACCGAATGAGGCTTTTGAACATAATTCAAGTTTGGTACAAAATGAACCTAGAAAATAATGTTTAATATTCAAATAAAAAGATATGCTGAAAAAATTCAAAATATTCATATGGACGCTTATCCTGTTTGGGTCTGTTTCTTGCGTCGACAATGATAACATCGGTCCTATTGAAAAAGTTAACTTCCTCCAATTTGATTTTCCTCAGGGAAATGCTCTTTGGGACAAAGAAATTGAGCAAATTGCAAAAGATTGGGGTATGTATATCATCTATAAAAATGTCGACAGCACACACCTGAACAGAATGTGGACGATACCCTATTACACAGATCCGATTTATGTATGTTCCGAACCAAGTTCTGAAGATATTCAAATATATTTGGATTTGGTACAAGAATGGCTATTGGGCAGTTTGGACAAAACCAAAGAGGAAGATAAAAAACAATTGCCATATTATCTCTATTTGGTAAATGACTTAAATGACGGAAATCCTCAATCACAGACCTATCAAAAACGGCATATTCAGTTTAAAAAAGACGGTTTGGACTATTGGAGTCTAAGCTTTACCAGTGAAGAATTGGCTGCCGGTCTGACACCAGAAATTATTCATAGTGTTGCTTGTGCATTCAGCTATCCCAGTTTAAAAGTACGTTTTGAAACAAAAGAATACAAAATAGCTCCCGGATTCGCTGAAATGAGCGATTATGAAACAGAAATTGGGAGACGTTATCTCAGCTATGAACAGTGGAAAGAAGAAAATCCCTATATGCCGGATAAAGGATATTACGACAACTGGAATATTGACGAATGCGACAAAGACGAGTATAATGCCTATCAAAGTAGAGGATTTGCCGTACAATTAGGAGAAGACTTCAAGCCTATCACAAACAAAAACGGAGAACCTACATACGGTGCCCCTACTTGGATGCCATGGATTGTTACAATCAGTTATGGTGTAGAGTTAGATCGTAATCCTGGTCCGGTAGCTGCCAGCATTGAAGAACGTGTAATGGAAGATTTTATGAATATGATCAGAACAGCTATGACCTATTCATCGGAGCAGATCAACGAGAAATATCCCCTAGATATAGAAGATCCTATCAAACAGGCCGGCAATAAAATTATCATCGATAAATATAATTTGGTTATAGAATACATGAAAAACACCTATAACATTGATCTAACCAAATATGCTGAAATCTTAAACCAATAAATATAATACAACAAAATTGATATAACATGGAACTATTTAAATTCATCCGATTAGGAATCATTTTCATAGGAGTAGGTCTAAGTAATTGTTCAACACCTGGCGAATACAAGATACAAGGCACTGCAACCGGTATCGGACAAGGAATGGTTTGTATCATTTCCTATCTTGACAAAAAAGCAGACACGTTGGCCAAGGCAGAAATCAAAGAAGAAAAATTCGAACTAAAAGGTAAAGTATCTAATTTGACAATTGCTACCTTGCAAATTCCGGGGAAGGGTATAGGACATGCTCCAATCTATTTGGAAAACACAGACTACACCGTACGATTAAATCCTCAAAATTTAGAAATGAGTGAGATAATAGGAGGAGGAGAAAGTCAAAAAATTGCACACGGTTTATTTTTAATAGATCAAAATTTATCTCAAGCAATTGACAGCATTCGGGACGAATACATCAAAGAAGCTAACAATCCGCAAAGCACACGTTTTCAAGAATTAAATACATTCTTAGATTCCATTCAACAAACTATTGAAAAACAAAAAGAAGCTTTTTTACAAAAAAATGCAACCACTTACGTAGCTCTTAACCATATCGCACAGAATGCTGATCGGATGAATTTAAAAGAACTAACTGAAAGATATGAATTATTCCCTGCTGAATTACAAAATAGCCTTTTAGGTCAGCAAATAAAGACACAAATCAAAAAAATGCAAACATTGGCTCCTGGACAAATTGCTCCAGATTTTACAGTACAAACTCCAGACGGTAAATCATTTAACCTCCATTCCATCAAAGCAAAAGCTAAAATCATTGATTTTTGGGCCTCCTGGTGCGCTCCTTGCAGAGCATTGACCCCTCAGTTAGTAAAACTCTATAACGAATTCCATGAGCAAGGGCTTGAAATCATTGGAATATCATTAGATGACAAAAAAGAAGCTTGGATTAAAGCGATTGAAGAGGAAAATATTCCATGGTTTCAAGGCTCTAAATTAGATGGTTTCAAACCTGACAATCCATTAAATCAATTATATGGAATTCATGGAATACCACATATAGTACTTCTTAATACAGATAATCAAATAGTTGTAACCACTACTGATATTAAAATTTTACGCGAAGAAATACTAAAATTATTCAAACAATAACATCATAAACCAGTTTATATGAAAATAATCATTGGAATACTTTTAATAAGCTGCTTCCTAGGAAGAACAACAGCTCAAAATGCAAATTATAAGCGTGCTGAAGAAACGAAAGCATTTTCACTACCTTGGAAATATGACCGTTTAACGCCATTCTTCACAGAAGGCAGTGATGATTTCTGGTACAGTCTGCAAACCAATGATGGTGAAAAATATTTCTATGTCGACTTAAAAAACAAAAAAGTTGAAGAATTCATTGATCCGGTCTACTTAGCCACTGAAATGGAAAAAGCGACAGGAAGAAAATATAACCCTAAAAAATTAGGTTTATGGAAAATCCATTTCAAAAAAGGAGGGAGAATATTATCATGGCGAGACGGCAGAGTCATCTTCAACTATAACCGCATCACTAAAAAATTAGGTTATACAAACCTGCCTTCGGAATCTGATATGCCACCTATACACGGTTTCTTTGATTCGGGAATGTCCCCCGATGGGAAATATCAGGTATTCGGGAAAAACCACAATGCCTACATCCGCAATCTAGAGGATTCCACAGTTGTACAACTAACTTTTGACGGAACTCTTGAATTCAGCTATATGACAGGCTGGGGAGACGTCAAAGAAGAAGTTCCATTAGCTCCGGTTTGGTTTGAAGATTCAAAAAACTTCTATCTTTTCCGTCAGAATTCTCATAAAGTTGCTGAAATATCAAACATGAATTACCTGAAAGGACGTCCCCTGGCCTACAACACACAAGCAGTATTGGCCGGCGACTCCATTGTCTTGTATGATGAGATTTCATTATTTGATGTGGAAACCAAAACCCAGAAAAAAATCAAGATTGACAAATGGCAAGACCAATTAACCAGAGTTCTCCATTCAGATACTAAAAATAACAAACTCTTTTTGGAGCGTAGAACCAGAAGAAACAATATACTAGAAGTATGTGATGTTAATTTGAAGACAGGAGATGTAAAAGTCATCATACATGAAGAAGGCGACCCGTATATTGGAATTGAATTAGCGTCAATACATTTTATAAACAATTATAATGATATTATTTGGTGGTCAGAACGTTCTGGATATGGACATTTTTACCATTATGACCGTGAAGGCAATTTAAAGAATGCAATTACTTCAGGCGAATGGACAGCCGGAAAAATTGTGGAAATAGATGAAAAAAATCGTACCATTTTCTTTCAGGCTTATGGTATTGCACCTGATGAAAATCCCAGCTATGCGAAAATTTGCAAAGCAAACATTGATGAGAAAAGCAAGGTAACAATATTAACACCTGAAGAAGCTACGCATGAAGTCATTTTTTCTCCGAGTAAACGTTACATCATCGACGCTTATTCACGCCCGGATCTGCCATGTCGGTTTTCAGCTAGAGATATTCGAGGAAAACTAATCGCTTCGCTAGGTGAAGTCAACTTAGATGATTTATATAAAAAAGGTTGGAAAATGCCTGAAACATTCTCTGTCAAATCAGCAGATGGAGAGACAGATTTATATGGCGTAATGTGGAAACCTTTTGATTTTGATTCTACTAAAAAATATCCCATTATTTCATGTGTATATCCTGGCCCACAAACCGACAACGTTCCACTAATATTTGGAGTAGGCTCAACTAATGAAGCATTAGCTCAAATTGGTTGTATCGTTGTTGCCTTCAATCACCGAGGAGGCATTCCATTCCGAGGAAGAGCTTATCATTCATTTGGATACAACAACATTAGAGATCATGCGCTGGCTGACGATAAATGTGGATTAGAGCAACTAATAAAACGTCACCCATACATCGATGGAAACAAAGTTGGTATATACGGGCACTCTGGAGGAGGAATGATGTCAACGGCTGCAATTTGTACTTACCCTGATTTTTATAAAGCATGTGTATCATCGGCAGGCAATCATGATAATAATATTTATAGCCAATTCTTTGTAGAAAGCCATTACGCTATTGATGAACAAATCGTTAAGACACAAGATTCGATAAAAACAGCCAATGGCAAAGATTCTGTAGTAACAAAAACAAAAACTGTTTACACAACAAATTTGCCAACAAACATGGAATTAGCAAAGAATCTCAAAGGCCATCTGATGCTGATTGTTGGAAATATGGACGGGAATGTACATCCAGCACAAACAATCCGTATGGCAGATGCACTGATAAACCATGGTAAAGATTTTGAACTTGTATTTTTACCTCGCGGACGGCATACATATGATGGTGTTTCAGAGTGGTATTTTGAACATAAGTTACGTTCTCATTTTGCCAAATACTTACTTGGAGACTTTACAAACACAGGTTTCTATGACATCAAAACCAATGAATATGATCAAGTAATCAAATAAATAATAAAAGAATATGAAATTAAAGTATGTATTTAGCAGTTTAGGCATATTGATTTGTCTAAGCGTATTTGCAGATGGGGTAAAACCGGCAAAAGTCGGCGAACAATCACCGGATTTCCAATTTGCCGACAAAAATGGAAAAATGTATTCTTTAAAAGATTTTAAAGGACAATACGTATTCATTGATATTTGGGCTACACACTGTTTTCCATGTAAAGAAGAGATTCCTTACTTAGAAGAAATTCAAGAAAAACTTAAAAAGAAAAACATTGCATTTATTGGCATCGCAACAGACTTGGACAAAGACGAATGGATTAAATTTATTGAAGAGAAAGCTTTAAAAGGCACTCAACTGATAATGGACCGGAAATGGATTTCTTTCATGCACAGTTATGACGTTGCAACTATTCCTAGATATATTTTACTAGATAAAGAGGGAAAAATCATCAATTTAAATATGCCTCGTCCATCAAATCCCCAATGTATGAAAATACTCAAATCATTAAAGAGATAAGGTCTATAACAAATAGATGAAATCACTAGAGATCTGTAAATCTAATCTTTATAAGACCAAGGGACTGAATAACATTTTATTGTTAGATAGTCCCTTGGGATTAGATATCATAGCAGATTCCGGTCTGATGAACAAAAGTAATGTGGCTCTGTTGCGGCAAGCTGGCTATAAGTATATCCTTGGCGTACGCATCAGGAGCGAAAGAGTTCCCATTAAACAAGGGATTTTTTCATTAGAGAGAAAGGATAAGTCCTGTTGCGAATACAAGCGTAATGGAGAATGACTAATCTGAAAGGATACATTACCAATACAGATATTGACGCTGAACGTGTTATCGCTGAATATCACGGATTATGGGTGTGGAACGTGTTTTCAGAATTTCAAAAGGGACATTGGAAATGTACCCCATGTTTCACTTTACAGAAAGAAGGATTGAGGCACATGTATGCACCTGCTTCATCGTCTGCAAAATATACAAGGAATTGGAGAGACTTGTTGGCTTTAACAAGATTGCGATGAGTGTTGATCATGTGCTTGATGCGGCAAAAACCATTACAACAATTAGAATAAAGATGCCAGAGAATGGCAGCTGCTTTACGAAGACTCTCTTCTTGACTGAGAAACATCTTGCAATCAAGACACTTTGTAACCAGCCCGAGAGTGTCTCCTGATTTTGGGGACGCATTGACGAAGTCAGGACGATAAAGGGTTGTAGATGACTGAAACGTTGTTTAGTTCTGTCCATTTGATTTTATCTTTTTCGCTCAGTACGATAAACCATTTCAATTTTTTCTGCATTGGGTTTTCTAGGAGAGATGACGGACGGAATTCCGGATTTCCGAAGGAGAGATATTCAGATTTTGACAAAAATTGGTAATGTGCTGAATATTGACCGGTGGTTCGTCAGTGGGGGCTTTTAGAATATAGGGCATCTGTTCGAAGTCTTCATCTGTTTCAGAGAAAATAAATGGGATATAAAATAAATCCTAAAAATTTTGTGTCCAACTTTTAGGGTGCACTTCACTTGTGAAGCCCTATCTTCACTGATACAAAGATAGGGTGCAGGATTGACAATTCTCTTTTTTTTCAGTTATAAATTTTGACAAGATTGTTGTATATTCGGGTTGAATAGAAAAACAATTTCCTGAATGGAGAGAAAAATCGGGAATATTTGTAATTTTGGACAAAATTTAAAAGTTGTATAAACAAAATAAATTATGCAGATAAATCCGGCAGAATTTAAGTTACTTGTAGTTGATGATGTTCAAACCAATGTACTTTTGTTAAAAGCTTTGCTTGGTAAGGAAGGGTACGGCATTCTGGTGGCGAATAACGGGCAGGAGGCTTTGGAAGTGATTCGGAATGAAAATCCCGACTTGATATTGCTGGATGTTATGATGCCCGGAATGGATGGATTCGAGGTGGCTGAACGCCTGAAATCGGAAGAGTTCCGCTGTGAGATTCCTATTATTTTCCTGACAGCTTTAGATGACACCCAAAGCATTGTCAATGGCTTCAAACTGGGAGTGGGCGATTTTATATCCAAACCTTTCCGGAAAGAAGAATTGATGGTCAGAATAAAACACCAATTGTCGTTGGTGGCTGCCCGGCGGATTATAGAGGAAAAAAATGAAGAGCTGAGGAAAACCATTGCCGGGAGAGATAAAATGTATTCGGTGATTGCTCATGATTTGCGCTCTCCGATGGCTTCTATGAAGATGTTATTGAATACCATTATGATGAGCGTGGAGAAAGATAAGATCGATCCGGATATTTTCGATATGCTTGAAATGAGTAACAAGACTTCGGAAGAAGTATTCAGCTTACTGGATAATCTGTTGAAATGGACGAAAAGTCAATTGGGTAAATTGACGGTTATTCCGCAGAAATTGGATATCAGTGGACTGGCGGATGGGGTGGTGGAAGTGATGAACTCTGTCGCCGAAGTGAAACATATCAAATTGATCCGCACGGATCATGAGTCTTTTTTTGTCTATGTGGATATCGAAATGATCAAATCCATTTTGAGAAATTTAATATCTAATGCAGTGAAATTCAGTAATCCTGATTCGGAGATCAAGGTCGGGATTAAGGCAGAGGATGGGAAAGTGATCGTATCGGTGACCGATTCAGGTAAAGGGATAAAAAAAGAAGATCAGCATAAATTGTTGAAAGATAGTACTCATTTTACCACTTACGGTACCAATAGTGAGGAGGGATCGGGATTAGGATTGTTGCTTTGCCGGGATTTCGCCCGTAAAAACGGAGGAGAACTTTGGTTTGAATCCGAAGAAAATCTAGGTTCTGTTTTCAGTTTTTCTTTACCGCAATTAATAGCTTAAAATAGAGAATCCGATGAATCATATTATTATTATGGCCGGTGGAGTAGGAAGTCGGTTTTGGCCGATGAGTACTCCTGAGAGACCGAAGCAATTTATCGATGTTTTAGGGACTGGATATACTTTATTGCAGCTTACGGCAGATCGTTTTGAAGGGATTTGTCCGGTGGAAAATATATGGGTCGTTACTTCTGTCCGGTATCGGGAGCTGGTGAAAGCTCAATTACCCGGAATCCCGGATTCCAATATATTGCTCGAGCCCTGTATGCGTAATACGGCTCCTTGTATTGCCTATGCAGCCTGGAAGATTAAAAAGAAAGATCCGCAAGCGAATTTGATTGTTACGTCGGCCGATCATATCGTGATGGATGTGCCTGAATTTAAACGGGGGATCCGTGAAGGGATAGATTTTGTGAAAAGCGAGGATCGGATTCTGACTATAGGGATGTGGCCGACCCGTCCGGAAACCGGGTATGGTTATATAAAAGTAAAACAGGAAGAAGACGGTGCGGAATCCGGAGCAAAAGTAATCAGGGAGGTGGAAGGATTTAAAGAAAAACCGGATTTGAAAACGGCAGAAGCTTATCTGGCGGCAGGGGGATATTATTGGAATGCCGGAATTTTTCTGTGGAATGTGAGGACGGTTGAAAATGCTTTCCGCCGGAATGAACCCGAAATAGCGGCTATATTCGATTCTTTGAACGATATTTATTATTCTTCGGACGAACAGCAGGCAATCGATGCAAAATTCCCCGAATGTAAGCATATTTCTGTCGATTACGCCATTATGGAGCATGCTTCCAATATTTATGTTTTTCCCGCAGCTTTCGGATGGTCTGATCTGGGAACCTGGGGGTCTTTGTACGAACAATTACCGAAAGGAGATGGAAGAAATGCGGTTGTCGGCGGCAAGGTATGTATGGTGGAGAGTGAAGGGTGTGTCGTGCATGTTTCGGCTGATAAGAAAATATTGATTCAGGGATTGAAAGATTATATCGTTGCCGAACAGGACAATGTGATTCTGATATGCCGGAAAGCCGACGAACAACGGATCAAAGAATTTTCAACCCAACTTCGATAAACATTTTTCGTGATTTTTCGTTTAGAAAATAAAAACGAAGAGTCATGAAAATAGAAACTTTTACTTTACGTAGCAACGATACCGGGGGTGTGGCTGCGTTACGGCAGGTACATCCGGATTGTGGCGGACAGAATATCTCTCCCGAGCTTTCCTGGGTGAATGCCCCCGAAGGTACACGTAGTTTTGCCATTACCATGTACGATAAAGATGCTCCTACCGGAGGTGGGTTCTGGCATTGGCTGATGTTCGATATTCCGGCTAGTGTCGGTGAACTGCGTCCGGATGCCGGGAATACATTCGGCCATTTAGCACCGGTTTCGGCAATACAGAGTTTGAATGATTACGGTACTTATGGTTACGGAGGGCCCAATCCTCCTCATGGGCATGGGTGGCATAATTATATGATTACCTTGTATGCTTTGGATATCGAATCACTGGAAATGTCCAAAGATACTCTTCCCGCACAGGTCGGATTTAAGCTTTGGAAACATACTTTAGAAAAGGCTTCTATTGTTTTCTATTACCGTACTTGAAAAAGAACGGACATTTTTTGTTCCTTGGGGTAAGTTTTGTTTTCTTTGTGTGCTAAATACAAGGAAAAGATTATGGTAAATGTAATTGATACCCGGAATTCTGTTTTAAATACTTTTTTGTCTGAGATCAGAGCGGTCGATATTCAGCAAGACCGCATGCGATTCCGGCGTAATCTGGAACGGGTGGGGGAAGTGATGGCTTATGAAATCAGTAAAACGTTCGATTATAGTGCCCGGACGATCCAGACTCCGATCAATCCGATTACGGTGATGTTGCCCCGGCAAGAAGTGGTTATCGCTACAGTGTTGAGGGCCGGCTTGCCTTTTCATCAGGGATTTCTGAATTATTTCGATCATGCAGGAAGTGCCTTTGTTTCTGCCCGCCGGGCTTATAGCCGGGTAGAGGGACAAATCGAAATCCGGTTCGATTCGGTTTATACCCCCGATTTGACTGGAAAACAACTTTTACTGGTCGATCCGATGCTGGCAACCGGTAAATCCCTGGTGATCACTTACCGGGAATTGTTGAAACAGGGGAGTTTGCCTGCCCATACGCATATCGCTTCAGTCATTGCCAGCCGGCAAGGTGTGGAATATGTGGAAAAAGAATTGGCAGGAGAGCCGTTGACTTTGTGGACAGCTGCTCTGGATGAGGCTTTGACCGATAAATTCTATATTGATCCGGGGTTGGGAGATGCCGGTGATCTGGCATTCGGAGATAAGAAATAAGGTCGTTTTTTACGAAGTAAAATCAGTACAGAGGTGAAAAAAAATAGCATACTGTTTTTTCTATTTATATGGATCGGTCTTCCCGTGTGGGCACAGTATAAAACATTGAAGGATATTTCTTATGTACCTGTTTCCGATACGGATGCTTACCGGAAAGAACGTTGTAAACTGGATTTGTATTATCCGGAGCAGCAAAAAGGTTTTGCCACGATCGTCTGGTTTCACGGGGGTGGATTGGAAGGTGGGGGAAAGGAAATTCCGCCTGTTTTTCAGGGACGGAAAATAGCTGTGGCGGGCGTGAATTACCGGTTAAGTCCCCGGGCTACCCATCCGGCTTATATCGACGATGCGGCAGCTGCTGTGGCTTGGGTGATGAAACATATCGGGGAATATGGGGGAGATCCCACCCGGGTATACGTGGCCGGGCATTCTGCCGGAGGATACCTCACCCTGATGGTGGGGTTGGATAAAGCCTATCTGGCACGGTACGGGGAAGATGCCGATCGTTTGGCCGGACTTTTCCCGGTAAGTGGTCAGACGAATACTCATTTTACGATTCGGAAGGAACGGAATATCCCGTTCGATATTCCTGTTGTCGATTGCTATGCACCGCTTAATCGGGCACGTAAGGGGATACCTCCTTTGGTGATGATAACCGGAGACCGGCAGTTGGAAATGACAGCCCGTTACGAAGAAAATTTGCACCTTGAAGTTATACTGAAAGCTTTGGGGAACGACAAAGTCACCCTTTATGAATTGCAGGGATTCGATCATGGATCGGTATATACTCCTGCCTGTCATTTGATTTTGAATCAGATCAAACCCTGAAAGCTTGTAATAGCTTGCAAATCTGAGTGATCAGCCGTTGCAGGTGGGTAGCGGCAAATTCGGGATGCATGGATTTTTCCAGAGTCACCGGACCCGGGGCGATGGAAAATATGCCACTGAATCCTGCGGTATACAAGGAAGGGGTATCTGCAATATGGCCGGCTACCAGAAGGACCGGAATGTTTTGTTTACGGGCTTCCCGAAGTATGCCGTAAGCCACTTTTCCCATAGTCGTTTGTGCATCGGCACTTCCTTCTCCGGTGATGATGAGATCGGCATTTTGGATTCGCTTACCGAACTGAAGATGGGTTAGGATCAAGTCAATCCCGGACATTAACCGGGCATTCGTAAAAGCCAGAAAAGCTCCGCCGACTCCTCCGGCTGCTCCGGAGCCGGGAATCCGGCCGATGTCTTTTCCGGTAGTTTGGGCGATAACGGCAGCTATAGCTTGCATGCCTGCTTCCAGATGCTCTGTCATTTCGGGGGTTGCTCCTTTCTGTCCGGCGAATATCCGGGTAGCCCCACGGGGACCGTAAAAAGGATTATCGACATCGCAGGCGATGGTGAAACTGGCTTCGGACAGAGCCGGATGAACCGCCGTGGTGTCAATAGCAGCGACTCGCGACAATATTTGTCCTCCGGTTCCTAAAAGCTTATTGTCGTGATCGAAAAAGCGGAATCCTAAAGCTTGTAACATGCCTAAGCCGGCATCGTTCGTGGCACTTCCGCCTATTCCGATAATGAAATGCCGGCATCCCTTCTGCAGGGCGTCTGCGATCATTTCACCAACGCCGAAGGTTGTTGTATGGAGAGGGTTTCTCTTTTTATATGGAACTAATGTAATGCCTGCGGCAGAAGCCATTTCTATAATGGCGGTTTTTTTATGCAGATTGCCATAAGAGGCACTTACCGGATCGCCAAGAGGGCCTGTGACCGTGACGGCTTCTGTTTTTCCCTGCATTCCCATAGTCAGGGCAGTGGCAGTTCCTTCTCCGCCGTCAGCTAAAGGACGGATATTCACATCGATATTTTCTGAGGCAAGAAGAATGCCTTCTTTTATTGCAGCAGCAGCCTCCATGGAAGAAAGACTTCCCTTGAAGGAATCTATGGCGATGAGAACTTTCATATGTCGCTCCTCCTGTTTTCCTGTGATAGAAGTATTTTATAATGCAGCACAAAAGTCTGTGTAAGCCTGTACCACCCACGGACTCTATAAGCACTTACGGGGCAGGTAGCTATAGTATAGCAGAGATCAAAGAAAAAAGCAGGTAGTAAGGAAAAGATGTTTTAAGGGAATAGTTTGAACTGCTACTTGACAAAATAACAGGATATGCTAAACTGTATTACATGAAGCAGTACAGTTGATACAGGGACAATATAAAGGAAAGGAGAATCTATGATTCAACTGGATGAGAGAAGCAGTAAACCTCTCTATGAACAGATTATCGAGCAGTTTAAGCTTCTGGTGGCACGGGGAAGTCTGATGCCGGAAGATGCGATCCCCTCGGTGAGAAAGCTGGCATCCCAGCTTGGCATTACACCGTCTACGGTAGCAAAGGCTTATCAGGAACTGGAAAGACAGGGCGTGATCGAAACAATCCGGGCAAAGGGTACCTTTATAGCCCGGAAGGTGGAGCTTCAGGCAGATGACAGGAAGCTTTCTGCGCTTCATCAGTCACTCAGTAGTATAGCACTGGAGCTGAAAATGATGGGTTATACAAAGGAGCAGGCCATGGAACTTATGGCTGAGGCGTTTGAAGAGATTTAGTACCGGATCAGTTTGACAGAGAAGGTAAAAATGATGATTTTAAGTATGACAGGGGAGGATACAGATGTTAGAAGCAAGAAATGTAACAAAAAAATACGGAAAGAAAACCGCTGTAGCCGATGCCACATTTCTGGGAGAGAGAGGCAGGATACACGGTCTGGTCGGAGAAAACGGAGCGGGAAAGACGACACTTTTGAAATGCATGGCAGGTATTTACAGACCGGAAGGCGGCAGTATTACATATGATGGAAAACCTGTATATGATAATGAAAAAATGCTGGAGCGCGTTGCTTTTATCTCTGATTCGCAGGAGTTCTTTTCTATATATACTGCAAAGGGACTGCTCAGGTTTTATCAGAAGTGTTATCCGGATTTTCAGATGGATCAGTTTATGAAGCTGAACCAGAAATTCGATATAGATCTGAAAAAGGGGATCGGGGCGATGTCAAAAGGACAGAAAATGCGGTTTTCATTTATGCTGGCGATTGCGAGGAGACCGGATTATATTTTGATGGATGAGCCGACAGACGGACTGGATGCCGGAAGCCGCAAATATCTGAAAGATATCCTGATCGAAGAAACGGAAAAGAGAGAGCTTGGTGTGGTGCTGTCCTCCCATGATCTGAATGGAATGGAGATGCTCTGTGATGAAGTATCCTTTATGAAGCGGGGCAGAATACAGATACACAGTGATATGGATGATGTGATCGAAGGTGTCCAGAAATGGCAGGGAGAGCTTGCAGGAGAGGATATGGAAAAGCTGAAAAAAGAGATTCCGCTTTTCGATATACAACAGATGGGCAGAGTTGTTACGTTCCAGACAATGGGAAATGCGGCAGAAAATGAAGAGAAGCTTGTAAAGCTTGGTGTGGAGGCGTTGGCAAGACAGAAGATCACTTTTGAAGAAGTATTTCTGACATGGGATGAAAATGTAGAATTACTGCAGAAACAGAAGAAAGAGGAGGGGTTAGCATGAAGAAACTATTATACAGAGACAGGTGGGAGATCGTTCTGCTGATCGTTGTATCGGCTCTGCTCATACTGCTGGGGCTGAGAACGACTGCAGCTAACAGCAGATCACTTGCAGATAGCATGTCTTCTTATCAGAAGCTTATAGCTGGCTATGATTCACAAATAAAAAATGCAAAAGATACAGATACAAGGGCTGCACTGATTGGAAACAAGTCGGGAACAGAAGAGATGCTGGTAGATATGGCGCACTGGTTTCAGGAATCATATATTGCCGGACCGGGCGAAACCGCAGAAAGAGTTATTGTTCTGTTATTTGTCATGCAATTTGTCAAATGGCTGCTGTTTGAAAAACGAAATGGCGTAGAATTTGCTGCAACCTTACCCATTAGCAGAAGAAGAGCATTTATGCATGAGGCTGTGCTTGGAACTGTGCTTCTTGTGGGCAGTGCCATTGTGTATCTGGCAGGACTTCTGACTGTTTATCAGACACTTCTGAATAAATGTGGAACGATTATAACAGACAGTAATGTACTTGCAGGTGTAAAAGATTTCTCTAAAGTATCCGTTTCTTATCTGCTTGCTCCTTTTGTGTTTGCTCTTTTGCTTTACAGCATTTTGTTATGCATGAGAGCGGTATCCAACTCTCCCGGCGCATGTATATTTCTGTGTGGTTTGGAGTGGCTTCTGTTTCATTATGCAGACTTTGGAAAGGCAACAGCTGCTATAGAAGATTTTAAACAGAAGTATAATCTGATGCTGAATGGCATTATGTATGCACCGGATACAAGAGAGCTGCCGGATGCTTTTCATATGCTGCCTGTGCTGCTGATCCTGTTGCTTTTCTGTCTGTTGTTTTTCAGGATCGGCGCCTGCCTGGAAAAAAGAAAGAATCTGTCCAAAGGCGGAGCTTTCCAGTCTGAGTGGCTGACAGGGGCGATAGTCATTGTCAGTATGCTCTTGCTCTTTCGGTTTGCGCAGGCTTCGGCATCTGTTTTACTGGATTATACGGGGCATGGCTTTTATATTCCGTTCTGTATACTGTCTGTAGTTCTTGCTTTTGCTTCAGGAGCTGGTCTGTTTTATATATTGCGGGAGAAGTAATTCGGATTTTGTGAGTGTACAAGGTGAATAAAGAAAAAAGAGCAGATCAAATTGAACTGCTCTTTTTTCCCTTACAGGAAAATATATTTCGCGACAAACAACACAGCAAGCACATACATCAGTGGTGTGATCTTTTTTGCTTTTTTGGTAAACAGGTTGATGATGACATAAGAGATCACGCCGATCGCAATACCTTCTGAAATGCTATACATCAGGGGCATGGCAAGCAGGCAGAGGTAAGCGGGAACTGCTTCCGTCAGATCATCAAAGCTGATGTCTGTTACTGCGGTTACCATCAGGAAACCGACGAAGATCAGAGCCGGAGCGGTGGCAAATCCCGGAATGGCTGTGAAGATCGGGGCAAAGAAGATGGCAAGCAGGAACATCAGTCCGGTCACAACAGAGGCAAGTCCGGTTCTGGCGCCTGCACCGACACCGGCGGAGCTTTCCACATAGGTGGTTGTTGTGGAAGTACCAAAGATAGCACCGACTAACGTAGCGATCGCATCTGCAAACAAAGCCTGTTTGATGCGAGGCAGCTTTTCGTCCTTGTCAAGCATGTCTGCCTTTGTCGCAACGCCGACCAAAGTACCGATCGTGTCAAACATATCAACAAAAAGAAAAGCAAATAAAATGGCAATGAAATTACTGATGCTGACACCTGAAAAATCAGCTTTAAATACTTGTCCGAAGGTCAGGGAAAACTTGGAGAAATCGGTAATGGCAAGGGATGGATATAAGGAATAGAAGCCTTCCTCCGGTGTTACCTGATAGATACCGATTGCCTGACAGAGCATACCAAGAACCCATGTGGCGATAATACCGATCAGTATAGATCCCTTTACATTGCGGGCATATAAAATAGCGGTCAGGAAAAGACCGATCAGGGCAAGCAGTGCACAGATACCTTCTGTTCCGAACTTGGAACGGAAGCTGACATAAGTGATCAGAGTCGAATCGCTGTTGACGACGATATGAGCACCCTGCAGACCGATGAAAGCGATGTATAGGCCGATACCTGCGCTGACGCCCTTCTTGAGCATGCTTGGAATCGCATTGAAAATAGCTTCGCGGACATTGGTGAGTGATAAAACAATAAAAATAATACCTTCCACCGCAACAGCAGAAAGTGCAACGCGCCAGTCATAGCCCATGCCAAGGCAGACTGTGTAAGCAAAGTAAGCATTCAGCCCCATGCCCGGAGCAAGCGCAAACGGATAGTTCGCAAATAGTGCCATGCACATGGTGCCAAAGAAGGCAGATAAGCAGGTCGCGATCAGAACGGCTGTAGCGTCCATGCCTGCTGCGGAGAGCATGCTTGGGTTGATCGCCAGAATATATGCCATTGTCATAAAGGTTGTAATACCGGCAAGAACCTCGGTACGGACATCGGTTCCGTTTTCTTTGAGCTTAAATAACTTTTCCATAAATGAGAAATCCTTTCTTCCATAAGGTTAGTACTGGCTAATAAAATCCTTATATATAGTATACTATCTGCCACATGAAATAAAAAGGGTAATTTGTATCGCAGCTACAAAAGGACAAGGATAGATATTGGGGCAAATGGTTAAATCCGTAGATCAATATGTCGATGTATATAATGTAAGTATCAAAAGTCCAAAATACAGGGAAGTATATAACTTGATCACAATAGCAACAGGGAGGTTGAAAAGATGAAGCTTAAGGATGCAATGCCTATTTATCAGAGATACAGGCAGCAGCTTGTTGATCAGACACGCAGTCTGGTAAAGCAGAGAGATGCTGCGAAAGCCAAATTTGAGGCAACTAATGACCAGACATGGTCGGATGAGGCTGCAACGCTGCAGCTTTCGATTGAAAAGACACAGGAAGAATTCAATAAGAATCAGGAAGTGCTGGACGGTCTGACAGAACAGTGGTGTCTGGCGGCAAATGCAGAAAATGCAAAGGCACTGGCAGATCCCGAAACAGGTATGGCAGCGACCATGGCTAAGATCATGACAACAGTAGCCAGAATGTGTGCGGGAGATAAGGTGCCATATGCGGATGAAAAGAAGCTGATGGAGTATGATTCGGATCTGTATGGCAAGGCGAAGCAGGCACAGATGATGATGGCTGCCATGAAAGAAAAGCAGAAGGAATACGATTCTCTCTGGGATGATGAGGAAGGCGGAGAATACGATCCGGAAGGTGTCGCTGACAATACGGAGGCACAGGGCGAACTGCCTGAGCTATCCGAGACACCTGAACTGTCAGGGATCACTGACCAACAATAAGCGCGGGGTAACCAAAATCCCATAAGAGTGTTTCAAAGCTGCTTTCCAGATAGCTGATGATATCCTCTTCTTCATAGCCTGTCATACGGGTCAGGATGACAAGGGATTCACGCACTGTCTCATAAGAAAGGACAGGCGCATCCTGTGCCTGATATTGTAAGAACAGACTGTGACGGATCGCGGTATACTGGAGCGTCGTCCATTCAAGGCGCATCAGCATGTGTGACAGGGAAAGGTCTTCATCAATGAGAAGATCTGCATAGATGTCGTTTGCCAGATAGTTTCTTAGGAGTGGATGATAGACAGAAAAGCTGCGCATGAAGTCTTCCCAGAGGGATGCCATACGGGCATCTGCATCGGTCGGCTCCTGAAATAACAGTGTTAAATTTTCTGCCTGTTCCATCAGTGGAGAAAGGTAAGCAGTATACAACCCTTCCTGCAGGTAATTGACGGAAAGATCCTGCAGAAGTTCATTACATTCGTATAACAGATCGGAAATGATACAGGGCATTTCATGAATAGCCTGCAGCAGTTGCTGCAGGTTTTCTTTTTGGAAATAAGATGCAATCAAATCCGTTGTCAGTTTTTTACCGGATTTTTCTTCCCGCAGCAGCTCCTGCAGAAAATAGAAGGCAGTCAGAAGTGCTTCTTCCGGTGTCAGACTGGCATCAGAAAAAAGCCGGATCAGATGATCCCGCAGCAAAAATGCTGCCTGTATCTGACCGGCAGATGGAGGCAGAATCTGTTCGGAAAGCATGGTATAAGAAGGAAATCCCATAGCATCAGCCTGCTGCCACAGATCGATCACTGCAGGGCAGCATGGCATAAGAGAAGCCTCTTTATGGGTAGAGAACGTATGCAGTTCCCTTGGAAATAAGGTACAGGTTTTGGACAACACGCTGTCTCCGTAGGTTTGTACAAGACAACATAATTTATTATCGGTTAGAAAAGGACAACGATGGTCCGGCAGAAGCCGGATCACATCTTCCCCTTCTTTTTTTGTGATATAGGAAGAAAGCTTTCTGCGATCTGCATCCATAGAGTCAGGCGCAGAGAGTGTTTTCCAGTTATGCTTTGTTGTATCATCTACATAGATCTTCCACTCCTGACAGCAGGTGATCGGACAGGAATCGGCGATGCAGGTAAATTGTGTATAATAGTCGGGGTAAATTGTCAGCATAGGGTAACTTCCTTATTATAATTTTGTTCTGCTATCTGAAATGTGCCAGAGCACATTCTTTGTGCTTTTCATATTGTAACATGGCAGGAGAAAAATTGCGCTAAAACATCAAAAATTGCAGAAAATAGTAGAAAATTAGACAGATTTCCTCTTTTTTCTTCCGGATTTGTGCGTTATAATATGCCTTGGCTGTATACGGAGAGTTGTATACAGACCACATTATAGAACCTGATTTATTCCAGTCAGCAGCCGGACAGCCATGCGGACATTGTCCGGTGAATGACATCGAAAAGCGGGAAATTGTCTGCCGGTGTTGGAAGAAAATCAGTTTTGAGGAAAAAGTCATGAGTAAAACAAAAGAAAATGTAGTAGATAAAGCGGTCTATGCATTTAACAGAAAAGTATTCTGTGATGGTATGCGGGATGGATTTCCGATTGCCCTTGGCTATTTTGCGGTCTCCTTTTCACTTGGAATCGCAGCAAGAAAAGCCGGGCTGACACCTTTGCAGGGCTTTTTTGCCAGCCTGTTTAACAATGCATCCGCAGGAGAATACGCAGCATTTACATTGATCGCAGCCCACGCGACTTATCTGGAGGTGGCGATCATCACGCTGATCGCAAATGCAAGATATTTATTGATGAGCTGTGCACTGGCGCAGAGATGTGCACCGGGCATGCCATTTTATCACAGACTGATCGTAGGTTATGATGTAACGGATGAATTATTTGGTATTACGATCGCAAGACCCGGATATCTGAATCCATTCTATACCTATGGAGCGATCCTGCTGGCAGCACCTGCCTGGGCACTCGGTACAGCATTTGGTATTATGGCGGGAAATGCATTGCCGCTTCGTATTGTCAGTGCGCTGAGTGTGGCACTGTATGGTATGTTCCTTGCGATCATCATTCCGCCTGCTAAAAAAGATAAGGTTGTAGGTGTGCTGGTTGTGATCAGTTTTGCGCTGAGCTTTGTGTGTGGTTACCTGCCGCTTATTTCAAAGTTGTCGGACGGTACCAGAACGATCCTGTTGACAGTACTGATCGCAGGCGCAGCAGCAATCTTATTCCCGGTAAATGATACACAAAAAGAGGAGGGACAGACAAGTGAGAAGTAATGTGATCTATATTATTGTCATGGCACTGGTATCTTACACGATCCGTATCCTGCCTCTGACGCTGATCCGCAAACCGATCAAAAACCGGTTTATCCAGTCCTTTTTATATTATGTACCGTATGTCACACTTGCAGTCATGACATTCCCGGCTATCGTACATGCGACACAGAGTCCGATCTCCGGTCTGGCAGCACTGATCGCGGGCATGATCGCAGCATGGCTTGGTGCAGGACTTTTCCCGGTATCTGTTATTTGCTGCCTGCTCGTATTTGTGATAGAGCTGTTTGTATAAGCTATAATAAAAATCATGTGGATTTTTTAGGATATGTATCTATTTTTCGCCACATAATTGCCAATGGCAGTTATGTGGCGTTTGTTGTGTAATAGGAAACTTTGTAATAAGGAAGGAGAACCAAAATGAACCAGACTTTTATGAAAGAAAAACCGATCATCCCGCTTGTCATATCGATGTCACTTCCGATGGCAGCGTCGATGCTGGTCAATTCCCTTTATAATATTGTAGACAGCTATTTTGTGGCAAAGATCAGCGATAAGGCAATGACGGCACTTTCCCTTGTGTATCCGGTGCAGAACCTGATCACGGCGATCGCGGTCGGCTTTTCTGTCGGTGTGAGCGCAGCAATCGCTTTCTATCTGGGTGCGGGAAAGCAGGATAAGGCAGACCAGGCAGCATCAGATGCGATCTTGTACAATACTTTACACGGTATTCTGCTGGTGATCGGCTGTCTACTCTTTATGCCGGCATTTTTGCGTTTTTTTACAGAGGATGAGGCGGTGATCGCTTACGGACTTTCCTATTCGCGGATCGCATTTTCCTTTGCGGTTGTGATCACAGTGGGAATTGCCTATGAAAAGATTTTTCAGGCGGTTGGCAGGATGAAGGTATCGATGATCAGTATGATGGCAGGTTTTATTACAAATATTATTTTAGATCCCGTCCTGATCTTCGGACTGGGACCGTTTCCGGAAATGGGAATGGAAGGTGCGGCGGTTGCAACAGGCATCGGACAGGTCATTACTCTGCTGGTGTATCTGGCGTTTTATTATGCCAGTCCAATTCCGGTCAAAGTACAGTTAAAAAGTTGGAGACCGGATCGTGAAACGGCAAAACG